>MPLX02019841.1_pt1 | contig 48662 bp, 46 predicted proteins | sample 1617341 | NCBI WGS metagenome assembly MPLX02 (sample SAMN05944804, study PRJNA350692) | marine metagenome | biome: marine; feature: ODZ; material: water; isolation source: 120 m water sample filtered on 0.2 um supor filter | place: Pacific Ocean | collected 2012-04-08 | depth 120m m | reverse complement strand
CACGAAGTTGAGTGACATCAGGTTGGGCAAGCAGTAGCGGTCAACTTCAAGGTCGGCGGTTTCTGGAAGGAGGTTGCGCAGACAATCAGTGGTAAGGAACCATTCCAGCCAAGCCCATGCTGTAGGCGTGCGGGCAAAGACACCGAGGTTGGCGTTGCCTCCCTTGTCACCAGATCTCGCACCAACAATTAGTCCGATCGGAACAGCGCTGGTTTTACCATCGGGCCTCTCGGCATCTGGGCCCGAGGTTGGTACGACGTCGACCACGCCTGTCGGCGCCACCGACTCCACGACGGTCCGGTCGCCCTCAAGAAACACGACATGCTGGGGCACAAGGTCAGAAGGTACGAGTGCCGGCCGGAATACGCCAAACGGCCTTGCGCCGCCACCGCCGATGCCGAACATTCCGGGGATGGTCGCCAGGGCCAGCTCGTTCACCGAACTGGAGATGGCCCGACCCACCTTGTGTTCGTCGGGGTCCTTGACCGTCAGCCTCCACAGGGCCACGGCCTCCTCGTTGGATGCTGGGTCTTCCTTGTCAGTGCGCACCAGCCTTGTGGTGACCTCGGCGAAGTCGTCACGGTCGGTCGGACAGGCGAGCCAGAAGGAATCCTCGACGAGGCGTGCCTTTGCCTCGATGTCGAGTCCCGTCAGAGCCACCGATACGTCGTTGCGGTAGCCCCCCAGTTCGTTCATCGACACCTTCAGGGTCGACGGAGGGGGCTCGCCGGCGATACCGCTGAGGGACACCCTGTCGACACCGGCCTGTTCGATGTTGATCGTGTCGAACCGGGCGGTCACGTCGGGGCCAAGGTAGGCGGGCGGTCCGATCTCGTAGAGCAGTTGGGAGGTGACGGTTCCAACCGAGACCTCGCCACCGGTTCCGTCGTGCTTGCCGATCACCGACGATCCGTCGGACGCCACATCGGCCCACGGGAACCCGGTGCGTTCCATGCCCTCCACCTCGGTGAAGAACGAGTAGTTGCCGCCCGTGGCCTGGGTGCCACACTCGATGACGTGCCCGGCCACCACCGCACCGGCCAACGGGTTCCAGTCGTCACGGGACCAGCCGTGGTGCCATGCGGCCGGCCCGCACACGATGGCGGCATCGGTGGTACGCCCGGTGATCACGATGTCTGCGCCACTCTCCAGGGCCTCGACGATGCCCCAGCAACCCAGGTAGGCGTTGGCGCTGATGAACCGTGAGGTGTCGCCGATCGGCTCGCCTGTCTCCATGTGGGTAAGGTCCACCCCGGCTGCCACCAGGTCGTCGAGGCGTGGCAGCAGGTTGTCGCCGGCCACCCATGCGATGGTGGGGGACAGCCCGAGCCTGTCTGCGACCTCTGCCATAGCCTCTGCACAGTGGTCGGGGTCGAGGCCTCCGGCGTTGGAAACAACCCTGATTCCCCGGTCCAGGCAGGACCCCATGACCTGCTCCATCTGGGTCACGAATGTGCGGGCGTATCCGCCACCGGGCCGCTTGGCCCGGGTCCTTGCAAGGATCAGCATGGTGAGTTCGGCGAGCCAGTCGCCGGTGAGGAAGTCGATGTCGCCACCGTCGACCATTTCGGAGGCGGCCGACAGGCGGTCGCCATAGAAGCCCGAGCAGTTGGCGATGCGGATGGAATCGGTCATGGTGTGCCATCGAGGTCGGTCTCGAGTGGGTCGATGACGAGAAGAACGGCACCGCTCTCAACCTGTTGTCCGTCTGAAATGAGCATCTCGGCCACGTGTCCGTCGAACGGTGCCTTCATGTGGTGTTCCATCTTCATGGCTTCGAGCACGACAAGCGTCTGCCCGGTTGTGACAGCGTCACCCACCGCAACCCTCAACTCCAACACCACACCCGGCATTGGAGCGGTCAGGCCGCCCGTGGGTTCTTCGGCACCGGGAAGCACGAACCGGGGAACGACATCGAACACGGCAGTACCACGCGATACCTGGAGCATCACCTTGTTGCCGGTTCCGGTGACGCGGCTGGTGGAACGGCGCCTATCGATCTCAAGGTCGATCTCATCGGGGGACCACCTGTGGACCTGCACGTCGGTGGCGTCGTTGACCCTGAAGCTGCCGTCGCGCTGCGACCTGTAGGAGACCTCGATCGGGGTGTCCCCGTGGTTGAAGGCCACCTCTTGTGCGGGCAGGCGGGCGTTGCGCCAGCCGCTCGGAATGCCTGAGAGGACTGTGGCCTCTGAGCGGTTGCGACCCTGCAGCCACATTGCTGCCGTGATAGCGGCACGTGTCAACTCGGCGTCGGTGAGGGCCAGGTCAGGGGTGGGGGAGTGCCGGTTGATGAAGTCGGTGGTCGTGTCGCCTGACAGGTAGCCGGGATGGCGGAGCGTCGAGACGAGGAAGTCGCGGTTTGTCGTGACCCCGCCGATGTGGAGGCGTTCGAGTGCGAGCGCCAGGCGCCCGGCGGCCTCGGTCCGGGTGGGTCCGTGGGAGACGACCTTGGCCAGCATCGGGTCAAACTCGACGCCGACGTGTGATCCGGCCTCGACACCGGAGTCCCACCTGACCTCGGGGGTGGATGCCGGTTCGAAGGCCACGAGGGTTCCCGTTGCCGGCAGGAACCCGGCGCCCGGATCCTCGGCGTAGAGGCGTGCCTCGATGGAGTGCCCGCTGAACGAGATGTCTGCCTGGCTGTAGCCGAGCGGCTCGCCGGCGGCTACCCGGATCTGTTCGCGTACGAGGTCTATGCCGGTGACCTCCTCGGTCACCGGGTGCTCGACCTGAAGGCGCGTGTTGACCTCGAGGAAGAAGAAGTCGCCGGTGTCGTCGTCGAGCAGGAACTCGACTGTCCCGGCAGAGCAGTAGCCGATGCCGCCAGCCAGGCTCAACGCCGAGGCACCCATGGCTGCACGCAGCTCGTCGCCGACCGCCGGCGATGGCGACTCCTCGATGATCTTCTGGTGGCGGCGCTGAATTGAGCACTCGCGTTCGCCTAGGTGGACCAGGTTGCCGTGCGAGTCGCCGAGGATCTGGATCTCAACGTGGCGAGACCTGGGCAGCCAGCGCTCAAGGAAGACCCTGGAGTCGCCGAAGGCACCGGCGGCTTCCCGCTCGGCTGAAGCAACCGCCTCGGCCAGCTGGCCTGCCTCCTCGACCAGGTGCATTCCCTTGCCGCCGCCTCCGGCCGCCGCCTTGACGAGCAATGGGAACCCGACCCCCTCGGCGGTTGAGGGGTCGTCGCTGGACGGGAGTATCGGAACCCCGGCAGTGGCGGCCGCCGACTTGGCCTCGAGTTTGTCGCCCATGGTGGCGATCACGGTCGGGGACGGGCCCACCCAGGTGAGGCCGGCTGCCTCGATCGCTGTGGCGAACCCTGCGTTCTCGGCAAGGAAGCCGTAGCCGGGGTGGATCGCATCTGCACCAGATGTCAGGGCCGCTTCGATGATCTCGGCGTTGTCGAGGTAGCCCCCGACAAGGCGTACGGCTTCGTCGGCCTCTGCGACGAATGGAGCATCCGAGTCGGAGTCCACGTACACGGCGATGCAGCGGATGCCCATGGTCCGGGCTGTTCGGAACACCCGGCGGGCGATCTCTCCCCGGTTGGCGACAAGCAGGGTCGTGATGCTCACAGCCGGAACACCCCGTAGCGGGTGGCGCCCTCGATCACCCGGTTGCGTACGACCGACAGACACAGGGCCAGGACGGTCCGTGTGTCGCGGGGGTCGATGATGCCGTCGTCGCTGACAGCGCCTGTGGCGACAAGGGCGAGGGAGCCGGCCTCCTGGATCTCCTCGACCATCCTCACGATCTCGGCGTCGGCGGCCTCGTCGAAGTCCTCGCCCTTGCGGGCAGCCCTGGCCCTGCGGACCTGGGACATGACACCGGCGATCTGTTTGGGGCCCATCACGGCGATCTTGGCTGTGGGCCAGAGGAACGTGAAGCGGTTGCGGTAGCCACGCCCCGACATGCCGTAGGTACCGGCACCGTAGGAGGAGCCGATGATCACCGTCATATGGGGAACCGTGGAGTTGGTGACGGCGTTGATCATCTGGGAGCCCTTCTTGATGATCCCGTCGGCCTCGGCCTCGCGGCCGACCATGTAGCCGGTGATGTTCTGCAGGAAGACGAGGGGGGTGTCCTGACGGTTGCAGAGCTGGATGAAGTGGGCTGCCTTCTCGGCTGCCTCAGGGTGGATGACACCGTTGTTGCCGAGAATTCCGATGGGGTAGCCGTGGATCGATGACCATCCGCACACCATTGTCGGGCCGTAGCGGGGCTTGAACTCCTCGAACCTGGAGCCGTCGACGACCCGGGCGATTACCTCCCTGACGTCGACGGGTTGACGCAGGTCGCGGCTGACGAGCCCGAGAAGATCGCCAGAGGCGTGGACCGGTTCGTCGGAAACGAGTGTCGGCCCGGGACCCTGCTTGTGCCAGTCGAGGTGGGAGACGACCTCGCGGCAGATCCGGATAGCGTCCATCTCGTCCTCGGCCAGGTAGTCCGCCAACCCGGAACTCTCGGCGTGCATCTGGCCGCCACCGAGGGTCTCATCGTCAGACTCCTCACCGGTTGCCATCTTCACGAGGGGTGGTCCGGCCAGAAACACCTTGGAACGTTCCTTGATGAAGATGTTGTAGTCAGACATTCCGGGTTGGTAGGCGCCGCCTGCCGTGGATGAACCGAACACGATGCAGACGGTCGGTATGCCGAGCTTTGAGAGTTCGATCATCTCGTAGAAGAAACCGCCGGTCTCTGCGAAGTGCTCGGTCTGGACCCTTCGCCTGGAGCCTCCGTCACCGGTCGGGATCCGCAGGTCGGCACCGGCTGATTCGACGAAGCTCACATAGGGGATGCGGTTGTCGCGGGCGATCTCGATTGCCCGCATCCACTTCTTACCCATGTAGGGGGTGATTGCCCCGCCCAGCACGGTGGGGTCGTTTCCGAGGATCATGCACTCGGTTCCGGCGATTACGCCTATGCCCATCACGAAGCCGCCGCCGACGGCGTAGTCGGAGTCGTAGCCGGCCAGGGGGCTGATCTCGAGGAAGGGGCTGTCGGGGTCGAGGACGTGTGCGATGCGTTCGCGGATCGGCATTTTTCCCCGGGAACGCATCCGGTTCATTGCAGCGGGGCCGCCTCCGCCGTCTGCCTCGTCGAGGAGGTCGTCGATGACGGTCAGCTGTTCGAGCATGTCGGAGCGGTTCTGTTCGAACGCATCGCTGTCCGTGTCGAGCAGGCTGGGCAGGGGTGGGGCCAGCAGTTTCCGCTTCATCCGGCCGATTCTAGCGGCGGTAAGATCACTAGTGCAATATTACCGCTCCGTGGTTCCGTAGAATCTGGTCGTGAATGACCGCAAATGGGGGTTTAGGACCCGTGCACTCCATGCCGGTGGAGGACCCGACCCGACAACCGGTGCACGTGCTGTCCCCATATACCAGTCCACCAGCTTCGTCTTCGAGGACACCGCCGACGCCGCAGACCTGTTCGCCCTCCAGAAGTACGGCACCATCTACTCACGCATTTCCAACCCCACCACGGCCGCCTTCGAAGAGCGCATGGCCAGCCTCGAGGGCGGCATCGGGGCAGTGGCCACAGCCAGCGGCCAGGCAGCGGAGTTCCTGACAGCCGCCTCCCTCGCGGGAACCGGAGACAACCTGGTGTCCTCGTCAGCTCTCTACGGCGGAACCCACGCAATGTTTGACACCACCCTCGGGCGGTTTGGGGTTGAGGCTCGCTTCGTCGACGGCGACGACCCATCGGCGTTCGCAGCGTGCATCGACGACCACACCCGTTTTCTCTACACCGAGGTCATAGGCAACCCGTCAGGGGCCGTCGCCGACCTGGCAGCCCTGGTCGACGTGGCATCCGCCCACGACCTGCCCCTCGTCGTCGACTCCACCTTCGCCACGCCCTACCTGTGTCGACCCATGGAACACGGCGCCGACATCGTCGTGCACTCGGCCACCAAGTTCATAGGCGGCCACGGCACCTCCATCGGAGGGGTTGTCGTCGACTCGGGAGGCTTCGACTGGGGGTCTGGCCGCTTCCCCCGCATGACCGAGCCATCGGCCGGCTATAACGACCTGCGGTTCTGGGAGAACTTCGGTGAGTACGCCTTCTGCACGATGCTGCGGGCCGAGCAACTCCGCGACGTCGGTGCGTCGCTGTCGCCGTTCAACGCCTTCATGCTGCTGCAGGGTCTCGAGACCCTGCCTCAACGGATGGATGAACACGTCGCCAACGCGCAGAAGGTCGCCCGGTTCCTCGAGGGTCACCCCGGTGTGTCGTGGGTCGCCTACGCCGGCCTGGAGTCGTCGCCCTACCACGACCTTGCCAGGCGCTACCTGCCGGCTGGGCCGGGCGCCATCTTCACCTTCGGCGTGGCCGGAGGAAGGGCCGCCGGGGCAAGGTTCATTGAGGGCCTGACCATGGTCAGCCACCTGGCCAACGTGGGCGATGCCAGGACCCTCGTAATCCATCCCGCCACAACAACCCACCAGCAACTCTCAGACGAGGACCTGATCGCCGGAGGGGTAACACCGGACATGGTCCGCCTCTCAGTAGGCCTCGAAGATGTAGACGACATCTGCTGGGACCTCGACCAGGCGCTCTCTGGTGCAGGATCATGAGCGTCGACCACGAGCCTGTTCCCGGGTGGTCAGAGCCGTCGGCTGCCGAGCGGCTTGGTGTGCTCCGGTCGGTTCGCACCATCGCCATGGTCGGCGTATCTGCAAAGCCGGAACGGCCATCCAACTTCGTGGCCACCTACCTGCTCAGTTCGTCGACCGACTACGACGTGTACTTCGTGAACCCCGCGTGCGACGAGATCCTGGGAAGACGGTGCTATTCGAGCCTGGCAGACCTGCCCGTCAGGCCAGACCTGGTCGACGTCTTCCGGAGGCTCGAGGACGTGCCCGGTGTTGCCGATGAGGCGGTCGAGGTGGGAGCCACGGTCTTTTGGACCCAGTTCGGCCTCTGGAGCGTCGATGCCGCCCAGCGGGCACTGGACGGCGGGCTCAAGGTTGTGATGGACCGCTGCCTCAAGGTTGAACACGCCCGGTTCCACGGCGGCCTGCACCTTGCCGGTTTCGACACAGGCGTGATCAACTCCCGGCGGCGTGGAGCCTGAGCCGCACCGTTACCGGCGAGGTTCGCAAATCACCACCGGAATGTCGCGGTCGGTGGATTCCTGGTAGTCGGCGTAGTCGGGCCACTGCTCAACGGCGATCGGCCAGAGCGCCACCTTCTCCTCAGGACTGGCTGTGCGCGCCCTTAGCTCGTGAACCTGGGCCCGATCCTGGATTGTGATGTCGGGATCGGCCAGCAGGTTCAGGTACCAGACCGGGTGCATGGGTGCACCGCCCAGCGAGGCAACCACCAGGTAGCCGTCGTCGTGGGGGACCCTGATCAGAGGCGTACGCCTGACCTTGCCGGTCCTACGTCCCGTAGTGGTCAACACAATGCAGCCGGCCCCCTTCATCTCGAAGCCCTGCTCGCCGTTGGTCGCCAGGTACTGCTCGACATGGCCCGCAATGAATTCGTTGGGACTGGGTTCGTAGTTGTCGTCGCTCATGGCCCGGACAATACATCGCCGCCCGATGGCGGGGTCCTGGGTGCGGGCCGGGTCGGGATGGTCCGACCGTTCCTGTCGAACCAGTTGCGAATAGCGTGGTTATCCGACGAGTTCACATATTCTCGACGCTTATGGGAGAGGGGGAACCCACATGACCAGGCCCGACCTCGATGTCGCCAACCGTGCGTTCATGGATGGTCTCGTGGGCTACCGGTCCGAGACCGGAATCGACGGCTACCTCGGCATCGAGGTACTCGAGTTCGAGGCCGGACGCCTTGTGGCCGAGTTCGAGGTGGCCGACGACCACGTGACCATGGTCGGCAACATCCACGGCGGCTGTCTCGCAGCGCTGTGCGACCACTGCCTGGGCCTCGTCCTGTACCCGGTAATGGCACCGGGGTCATGGGCGGCAACGACCGAGTTCAAGGTCAACTACCTGCGTCCGGTCAGCGGTGGCAGGTGCCGGGCCACCGCCGAGATTCGATCGATGACGAAGCGCTCCGCTGTGGTAACCATCGAGGTCGAGAACGAGGACCGAATGGTCGCCCTGGCCCAGGGAACCTGCACGATCAAGTTGGCCGAGGAGAAGTCCCAGGTCGTCTGACGTCAGGATGGGCCGGATCCGGTCGACTGTACGCTTGTCTCGTTCCCACCCAGGTGGGAACCTGCATCGGTGCCCGAGCGGACCAAGGGAACGGCCTGCAAAGCCGTAAAGCCGCGGGTTCAAATCCCGCCCGGTGCTCCATTCAGGTAGCAGCAGTTGTGCTGCACGGCCCACGAGGTGGGTTGTCTGGCCGATCGATACTGTGGGGCTCTATGGCTGATCAGGATGGTGGCAATCGACCGGCGAATCCCGCTGGAGGACCACCGCTGCCCCACACGCCTCCCATGGGCATCAGGGCGGTGCACCCCGGCGACGATCCCCCAGTTGCTCCTCCGACTCCACCTCGCCCGCAGCGCCACAGGGAGCGTCCTGCGCCGAACTGGCTGGCGGCCCTGATCTCATCGGCTGGTGTCATCGCAGCAATCATGGGAACCTTCCTGTCGTGGCGCGTGGCTGACCACGAGAGCGGTTTCGTGACCCACTTGATCGGATGGGACCAGGCCGGCAAGGCCGTCGTAATCCTGGTGGCGGGTCTGGTCGCCGCCGGTGCAACGGGTGCGTTGTGGACCGACCTTCGTGGGCTGACCCTGAAGCTTGTCCTGTTGGCAACGGGACTGGTCATCCTGGCTGCCGCGGGCCTCGAGATAGCCAACGTGTTGAGCCTCGACCCGTTCGACGGATACGTGTACTCGGTCGGGTCCGGTCTACCTGTGGTCGCAGCCGGTGGAGCGCTGCTGGTGCTCGCCGCCCTCGTCGACCGGGGACGGTGGGCGTTCGGTTCCGATCTGCCGATCTGACGCTCTGCCCGGTGTGCCGTTCGGGGGCCACTGGTACGATGCTGCGCTCCGGGGCCGTTAGCTCAGTTGGCTAGAGCACCTGCATGACGCGCAGGGGGTCGGGGGTTCAAGTCCCTCACGGCCCACCACGCTGACCAGCGCGTCTGACCGTCTAGAACACCCCGCCGGTGCGGAAGCCCACCCCTGCCACGACCATGAGCACCGCCACGACAGTGATGGCGACAATGTGGAAAGCCAGAGGCTTGAGGGCGCCCTCTTCGAGGTGGGGGATCAGCCGCAGCCTGGCGTGCACAGCCAGCGCAAGGGTCACGGCCAGCAGCACCAACTTGACTCCGATCGTGGTGGCAATCGGCGAACCGAACGAGAACCAGGCGCTGACGTCTGGGATCAGGCGCCATGCCAGCCATACACCCGTGACGACCTGGATCAGGAGGGCCGGGAGGCCGACACGCTCGTAGGCGGATTCGAAGTCGTGGACGATCTGGGGGTTGCCCGCCCGGAGCGCCTTCGGCAGCACGCTCAGCGACAGCACAAGGTGGCCCCCGGCCCACACTGTCGCGGCCAGAACGTGGGCGGTGAGCATGAAGCGGGTCATGCGATCCGGTCCAGCATGTCCTCGGTGATTTCGTAGATGGCCGATTCGCCTGCGAAGAACCGACGGAGGTCCTCGACCGCTGTCTCACCCATTCGGGTGCAGTTATGGATGCAGCCGGCGATGTGGGGTGTGAGCGCCACGTTGTCGAGGCTGCGGAGAGGGCTGTCGGGCACCGGAGGCTCCGGATCAGTGACATCCAAGAAGGCGAAGAGGCGACCGGTCTCCAGTTCGGTGGCGAGGGCGTCCTCGTCGATGAGGCCTCCCCGCGCCGTGTTGATGAGCACCGCACCGTCGCGCATTGACGGCAGGTTGTGGGCGCCGATCATGTGGCGTGTGTGTTCGTTCTCGGGGCAGTGCAGCGACACGACGTCGGAGCGCTGCATCAACTCGTCGATGTCGACGAGCGTCACCCCGAGGGTGTCGGCCTCCCCGGCGTCCAGGAACGGATCAGACACCAGAATCTCGCAACTGAACGGGACCAGCAGTTCGATCACGTGACGACCCACGTTGCTTGCCCCCACGAGGCCGATGGTCGCACCGGTCATCTCGCCGGCCTTCCAGTTGTCCCAGTCGGGGCTGTCGCGCCACCCTCCCTCGCTGACATGTCGGGCAAGGGGCCAAATTCTCTTGCGTCCCACGATCATCAACCCGAGCGTGGTCTCGGCGACGTCCCTCGCCAGCATCACCCCTGCACTGGTGAGGCGGATACCCCTTGGCCAGAAGCCATCGGAGATGAACCGCTTGACGCTGCTGCCCATGTGGGCCATGGCCCTGAGGCCGGGTGCCGCCTCCAGGACATCGGCATCCAGTTGTGCCACGCCCCAGCTGGTGATGCAGGCGTCAGCACCGGCGAGTACATCCATGAGCTCACCCCTCTCGGCAGGTTCGGGGCCGTCGTGGTGGACGACCTCGGCGAAGCCATCGAGGGCACTCCATGCACCTTCGCTGAACATACGTTCGTAGTGCGATCTGCCGATGGTCACGGCAACAACCGGTCGGTTCATCTGGTTTCGTCTCCTCGGACTGGAGTTGTCGACTGCGGCCAGCCGATTGCATTCGCTGCGATCCGGGCAGCGCCGACACCGGGCCAACTCAGGTCGCTGAAGGCCTCGACAGGTAGGCCGGTGCCGTCACGAAGTAGTGCTACCAGCCGGTTGTCCCTCGTGCCACCACCGACAACCCTGATACCTGTCGGATCGCAGAGGGCGGCAACCGAACGGATCGCCGAGCACACCGAGTTGACAGCGATCGGAAGAGCTTCCTCGTCGTCGGCCAGGCCGACCCCGAGGCCGCCCAGATTTGTCGAGGCCAGCCACCTGCCCGTAAGAGCATGTGGGCTCAGGTTCATATCGGCCGGCAGCCGGGTGACGTCTCCGGTCACGGCGACCATGGTCAGCACCCATGCCGTTCCTGCCGAGAGCATGATCACCCCCGGCTCCGTCACGCCGAGAGCGAGGGCGGCACACGTCTGGTCGTGGCCACCGACGAACACAGGTAGCCCCGGGTTGATACCGAGTCTGTCGCCAGCATCATCTGTCAGGCTTCCCAACTGCCTGCCGGTCGCGACGATGGGGGAGAGCTGGCCCGGGTCAACCTCCGCAATGGACAGAAGTTCATCGCTCCACTCCGGGGTCGCCACGTCCATCAACTGCATTCCCGATGCGTTGGACGGGTTGGTAGCCCAGTTATCGGTGAGCCGGTGGCCCACAGCGTCGTCGACCGACGCGAAGCGGGTAGCGGCCCCGAACAGGTCCGGCCTGTCATGTCGCAGCCAGGCGATCGTGGCGAGGCCCTGGCCGGGACCTGCATGCCAACCGCTGACGGACCTGATCCTTTCCCTCTCAGCATCGCCCCACGACCGGACGACCTCTGCTGAGCGGGTGTCCAGCCATGTGACAACCGGGCTGCAGGGCCTGTCATCGCCCCCGATGGGGCACACCGAGCCGCTCTGGGTCGCCATGGCTATTGCTGCCACGGTGACATCGGTACCGGAAACGGCCTCCGTCACGGCTGTTGACACGGCATCCCAGATCTCGTCGAGTCCCTGCTCGGCGGCGGCGGGCTCAGGCGAGCGGGTCACAATCTGTTCGGAGGCACCCGATGCGACAACCGATCCGGCTCTGTCAACCAGGACGGCCTTGACGGTCGTGGTGCCTACGTCGAGCCCCAGCACCGCCCCGGTGGCCACTGCAAGACCAGTCAGCCGTTGAGAACGGCCAGCGCCTGAGCCACCGATACGTCGTCGTGGACCAGGGCTACTATCGCCGCCGTCATGGCGGTCGGGTCTGGCGCTTGGAAGACGTTGCGTCCGATTGCCACGCCGGCTGCCCCGGAGTCAAGAGCGGAGCGGATGTCTGTAAGCATGTCGGCCTCAGAGGTCTTGGACCCGCCCAGGATCACCACCGGAACGAAGGTGGAAGATGTGACCTTGGAATAGTTCGCGCAGTAGGGGGCCTTGATGAAATCGGCGCCCAGTTCCGCGCCCAACCTGGCGGCAAAGGCGACCGCGTCGGTGCCGCGCATCTCAGGTGGGCTGTCGAAGCCACCAGGGACCATCTCGCCCAGCATCGGTATGCCCAGTGCGTGGGCTGCCGACGCGGTTCGGGCAAGGTTCTCGAGGGTCATGTCCTCTTTGTCGGAGCCGGGGAGTGCGGTAACAACGAGGGCATCGGCACCGACACGCACGGCATCATCGGGTCCGAAGAACGAGCCCGTAGATCCGGTGCTGGGTGAACCCAGATTGGAGGAGGCACCGTCGCTGCGGAGGATCAGGCCGACGCCGTTCAACTCGTTGGCGAAGTTCCGTGCGATCCCGTATGAGGTCAGGATGGCATCGGCCCCGCCTGCCACTACCGACGAGATGGTGGATGCCGGCTGCTCAAAGCCGGGGCAGGGACCGTCGATCAGGCCGTGGTCCAGAGCGATGATCACGGTCCTGCCGTCGCCGCCGAAGATCCGGGCGAGCCGCTCGTTGGTCATCTCTGGTCTCCTGTCGGGGCGCCGAAGGCACCGGTAGTGATCTGGTAGGTCTCGTTGATCAGCTTCAGGTTCTCGCCGAGGTCTGGTGACAGCACGTCCACGAGCACGTTGTCGAGGTCGTGTGTATCGGCCAACGTAGCGAGTTGCCCGGCGCACTCCGCCGGTGTGCCGACCACCTGGTAGAGGCGGAGGATGTCATCGGTCACAAGGTGGCTGATCAGGTCCGGACGGTTGGTTGCCGCAGCCTCCGCCACAAGGCTGATCTGGTCATCGTGGAAGCCCAGGGACCCGAGCACCCTCGGCGGCGAGTCCATTAGAACGAACGGCAGGGTTCGGCGCTGGTCCGCGAGCATCTCGGGCTGGTAGCAGATGCGCCCCAGATAGGTCTTCGAGGGTGCCGCCCGGCCGGCCGATGATGCGCTGGCATCGGCTATCTGGATTGCGCCACCGAGATCCGGCTTCACGGTCACGATGAGGCCGTCGGCGCTACGGCCGGCAAGGTCCAGCATCATCGGTCCCCGGCATGCCAGCCAGACTGGGATCTGCTGAGGTCCGAGGCCCAGCTGGGCTGCGTCCAGGCTGAACTCGGAACCTGACCAGGTCACCGGCTCGCCGGTCCACAACGAGCGCATCACATGTATTGACTCGGACACGACCCGGTATGGCCGCTCCCTCGGAATGCCCATCGGGGACAGAACCATTGATCCGCCGGCCAGCATGGTGGCCATCGCCCTGCCGTCAGAGACGGTGTTGAGCGTCGCGAGGGCGGCGGCGGTCACGGCAGGGTGGCGGGTGTAGCCGTTGGTCATCGCCCCGAGGCGGATTGTGGAGGTCTCGGCGGCGACCAGGGCCAGACAGGCGTACACGTCTACCTCGAAGCCCTCGTCGGCAAGGAAGAGGTACTCGTAGCCGATGGCCTCAGCCTCTTTGGCCAGCACCACGAGGTCCCGCGGTGAGATTGGCGGCACCACGTGGATTCCTGCAGCGACCACCGGGAATCAGCCGTGGTGTTTCTGCCTGTGCCCGTACCTCTGACCGGCATCGACGGTCACCACCTCTCCGGTGATGTAGTCGGCCTCTGCAAGGAAGAGCACGGCATGGGCCATCTCCTCAGGCGTTCCCCAGCGGCCCAGCAGGGTGGACTGGGCCGTCCGTTCGTACTTCTCGTCGCTGTAGTCGACCGGGCGCAGGGCAGGCCCGAAGACAACCGCGTTGGCGCGCACGGTCGGTGCCAGCTCCAGTGCCAGCTGGCGTGTCAGGGTGAGGATGGCTGCCTTGCCTACCGCGTGGGCGGTATAGGCCGGCCACGGTTCGAATGCGGAGAGGTCGCCGATGCCGATGATCACGCCGCGGCCGTGTTCAAGCATCAGGGGGGCTACCCGGTTGGCGCAGTTGAACGAACCGTGGACCAGGATGTCGATGCACCTGCGCCAGATGGTCAGATCATCGGTTGGAACCGGGTCCGACAGGAACACCGATGCGTTGTTGACCAGCACGTCGACGGTTCCGAACCGCTCGGCTGCCGCATCGACCATCGCCACGACCTGGTCGTCGTCGCTGACGTCCGCCTGGAAGGTCATGCCCTCGACCCCGAGCGCCGTCACCTCCTCGAGCGTGTTCCTGGCCCCGTCGACCGACGAGTTGTAGTTGATGACGACGTTGGCGCCTGCCTCGGCGAAAGCGACCGTGATGCCCCGACCGACCCGCTTGGCGCCGCCGGTCACGAGCACCGTCTTTCCCCCTAGATCCATGCTTCTTCTCTAGCCGATCAGGTGGTTGTCTCGGGCATCGGGTAGACCTTCAACGAGAGAAAGCGGATCGGCAGGTCGATGAGAGCGGTGGGGCCGTGGGCCACCTCGCCGTGGAGTTGCATGGTGTCGCCGGTTGACAGAGTGTAGCGCTTGGACCCGTACCCGTACTCGAGAGTGCCCTCGAGAATATGGATGAACTCGACCCCGGCGTGCTGGAACAGCGGAAAGACCTCGTTGGGCTCGGTGATCGTCACCAGCACCGGTTCGATCTGGCGGCGTGGGCCGCGTAGCGCTCCCAGGTCGCTGTACGAGCGGCCGCTGCCGTCTCCTTCGTGGGCAATCTGCAGCCCTCGGCCGGAAGGCACGATCACGGCGTCGTGCTCCTCGTCGAGGCCGCGGAAGAATGCCGTGAACGGAACGTCGGCTGCGTTGGCGAGGCTGGTCAGCGTTGACAGGCTCGGCGAGGTCTGGCCGTGTTCGATCTTGGAGAGCATCCCGAGAGAGATGCCGGCATCGCCGGCGAAGGTCTCCATTGTCAGGCCCAGCCCCAGGCGCAACTCGCGTACCCGTTCCCCGATGACCCGACAGACCTCGTCTGCTGTCAGTGTCTCGTGGGCTTTTTGGCCGGTGGTCACCGCTCTCGTGACCCCGGCCTAGAACAACGTGAGGTAGTGGTCGATCTCAGCGGCCGTCACCTCGTGGTGGTGGGCCAGGAACTCGTCGCGCTTGACCTTCACGAAGTAGTCCCTGTAGGGGCCGTCCGCAGTCTGGCCGAGGCCGTTGGCCAGGACTTCATCGGTTGCGAGGTTCTCGGCGGCGTGGAGCAGCGTCGGCGGTAGAACGGCTATTCCGCGGGCCGCCACCTCATCTGGCGACATCTCGAACAGGTTGTCCGTGTTCGGCGCTCCGGGATCCATCTCGTTGTCGACCCCGTCAATGCCACAGGCGAGCATTGCGGCGAACATCAGGTAGGGGTTGGCTGCACCGTCACCCAGGCGGACCTCGATGCGGTCGGGTTCGGGCACCCTGATCATCTGGGTTCGGTTATTGCCTCCGAATGCCGCGTATGCCGGAGCCCAGGTGGCTCCCGAGGTGGGGGCGCCCACGCCCATCCGCTTGTAGGAGTTCACGATCGGGCAGGCAACCGCCACGAGCGATGGTGCGTGGGCGATGAGCCCGGCGGTGAACTGGTAGGCGAGTTGGCTGAGGCCGAGGCCCTTGGTGTCGTCGTCGCCTCCGATGAAGAGGGGCTCGTCGGTGTCGGCGGTCCAGAGGCTGAAGTGGGCGTGGAGTCCGTTGCCGGTCTTGTCGGTGAACGGCTTGGGCATGAAGGTGGCGTACCGGCCGTCGCGCTGGGCCATGGTGTGGATCATCAGGCGGAAGAGGATCAGGCGGTCGGCCGTGGTCATTGCATCCGCGTACTGCCAGTTCTGCTCGAACTGGCCGTTGGCGTCCTCGTGGTCGTTTGCGTAGTTGCCCCAGCCCATGGCATCGAGGTTCCTTGACACCTCGGTGAGGTGGGGCAGCATGCGGGTGAGGCCCTTGGCGTCGTAGCAGGGAAGTGGGTCGACGTCTCGCTCGTCGGCGACCGATATGGAGCCGTCTTCGTTACGTGTCACGAGGGAGTACTCGGCCTCGACGCCGGCCTTGAGCACCAGGTTGCGTTCAGCGAGGGCCTTCAGGGCCCGACCCAGGATCACGCGTGGTGCGTAGGGCCAGAGCTCACCCTCGACGGTCGGGTCGCACTGCATTGCGGCCACGTTGGGCTGCCAGGGGAGCTGTGTGTAGGTGGCCGGGTCCGGAACGGCGATCATGTCGGGGCTGGAGGGATTCTGGCCCATAGGCCCCGATGCGAAGCCGGCGAACCCTGCACCGTCGGTCATGAGGCCCTCGAGGGCGCTCACCGGAACAAGCTTGGCGCACGGCTTTCCGTGCATCTCCACGTACATGGCGTAGATGAACTCGATGCCGTCGGCTTCGACCTTTGCCCCGATGTCGTCGAGTGCGCCCATGTGATCCCCCTGGGAAACCTGTGCTGTGAGGTGCGACCCGGTGTCGACCTCTCGGTATTGTGTCACTACTATAGGTGAAGGGTCTTCACTGGTATAGAAGACACCCGAACCCGTTTCACTGTACCCAGCACCCGGACCCGTAACGAAAGGGGAGTCAGCATGTGTGGCATCGTCGGCCTCTTCCTCAAGACCCCCACGCACCGCGGAGAACTCGGACGCCTGACTGCGGACATGATCCACGAGGTCCGCGATCGGGGCCGTGACAGCGCCGGGGTCGCCACCTTCGGCAGCGGCAACGACGCCACGACACGGATAACCGTGCTTGCCGACGGACCCCGGCCAGACTGGGACGAAACCGCCACGGCGCTCGAAGAGGTTCTGTCCGCAGAGGTCCTGGTGCGCCCCCTCCACGACCACGCCGTATTTGAGACAACCGGCGACGGTCGAGCGGCTCGACGATGGCTCATCGACAACATGGTCGACATTGAGGTGCTCAGCTACGGCTCACAGATCGAGCTCTACAAGTCGGTCGGCGACCCCGATCTGCTCGCAACCCGGTACGGCCTGGCTGCACGCACCGGAACCCATGCCGTGGCACACACCCGAATGGCAACCGAGTCTGCTGTCACCGCAAACGGCTCACACCCGTTCTCCACCGGATCCGACACCTGCCTCGTGCACAACGGGTCGCTCTCGAACCACAACCAGTTGCGCCTCCGCCTCGAGCAGCAGGGTGAGTCATTCCAGACCCTCAACGACTCCGAGGTCGCGGCCGGGTACGTCTCCTGGCGGCTCGGCTCGGGTGACTCTCTCGCACAGGCTCTCCAGCGGGCGCTGACAGATCTCGACGGCTTCTACACCCTTGCCATCGGAACCGTCGACGGCTTCGCGATTCTGCGTGATCCGATCTCGTGCAAGCCGGCGGTTGTAGCTGAGACCGACGACTGGGTCGCCATGTCGTCTGAGTACCGGGCAATCGCACGCCTTCCAGGAGTCGTCGATGCCGAGGTCTGGGAACCGGAGCCGGCGCGGGTCTACACATGGAGCCTTGCGGCATGAGCACGGCCATCGACCTCGCCGAGGTTTCACTTCGTCAACTCAACCAGGTGCTCCACGATGCCGACAGCGGCGGGTTCGACGTCCTCAACCCCCGAGGGGCGCATGCAGTCGCATGTGGGATAACGACTGATCTGACAGTCGAGGTGGCCGGCTCGGTCGGCTACTACTGCGCCGGAATGCACCAGGCCGGAACCGTGGTTGTGAACGGCAACTCCGGTCCCGGCCTCGCCGAGAACATCATGTCTGGAACAGTACGAACTACAGGCAACGCGTCGATGTCGGCCGCAGCAACCGGTTGCGGTGGTCTGGTCGTAATCGACGGAGACGCCGGTGCCAGGTGCGGCATCTCCATGAAGGGCGTCGACATCGTCGTGGGCGGCAGCATCGGCCACATGGGTGCGTTCATGGCCCAGGCCGGCAACCTGGTTGTGCTGGGCGATGCCGGCGCAGACCTGGGTGACTCCATCTACGAGGCAATCCTCTACGTGCGTGGCGAGGTTGAGTCCCTCGGCTCTGACTGTGTCGAAAAGGAGATGAGACCCGAAAACCTCGCAGCTGTCGGACACCTTCTCGAGGCAGCCGACATGACAGCCTCACCGGCTGACTTCAGGCGCTACGGCTCAGAGCGCCGGCTGTACAGCTTCCATGTCGACGACATAGACACGGAACTTGCAGAGGGTCCGGGAGGCACCAGATGACCTCCGACACCTGGCACCAGCGGGAGTCCTACTCGTTTGACCGCAACACCATCGCCGAGATCAGGCGGGCCGCCAACACCGGCATCTACCGTATCCGCGGCTGGGGCGCCAAGAGGGTCCTTCCCACACTCGACGATCTGGTCTTCCTAGGGGCGTCGATGTCCCGCTACCCGCTCGAGGGCTACCGCGAGGCCTGTGGAACCGACGTCGTCATCGGCGAAGGTCGGGCCGAGCATCCGGTACACCTCGACATACCGGTCACTATCGCCGGCATGAGCTTCGGCTCGCTCTCGTCCCAGGCCAAGGAGGCCCTCGGACGGGGTGCGTCGGCCGCCGGCACCTCGACCACCACCGGTGACGGAGGAATGACCGAGGAGGAACGCGGCCATTCCACGAAGCTGGTCTACCAGTACCTCCCCTCCCGGTACGGCATGAACCCCGACGACCTGCGGCGGGCCGACGCAATCGAGGTTGTTGTCGGCCAGGGGGCCAAGCCCGGCGGGGGAGGAATGCTGCTCGGCCAGAAGATCACCGAACGGGTCGCCGAGATGCGGACACTTCCAGTGGGCATCGACCAGCGCTCGGCCTGTCGGCACCCGGACTGGACCGGTCCCGACGATCTGGCGATCAAGATCATCGAACTGCGCGAGATCGTCGACTGGAGAGTCCCCATCTACGTCAAGCTCGGAGCGGCCCGGCCCTACTACGACACTGCGCTGGCGGTTAAGGCAGGCGCCGACGCCGTAGTCGTCGACGGCATGCAGGGCGGAACCGCAGCAACCCAGGACGTCTTCATCGAACACGTCGGCATCCCGACGCTGGCCGCAATCCCAGAAGCCGTCAGGGCCCTTCGTGAACTCGGGGCGCACAGGGAGGTAAAGCTCATCGCGGCAGGCGGAATCAGGTCGGGTGCCGACGTCGCCAAGGCACTGGCGCTGGGTGCCGATGTCGTCTCCATCGGAACCGCAGCCCTGATAGCTCTCGGCGACAACGACCCGGCCTACGACGCTGAGTACAGGGCCCTCGGCTCAGCGGCCGGCTTCTGGGAGGACTACCAGGACGGAACTGACCCGGCCGGCATCACCACCCAGGATCCGGACCTGTCCGCACGCCTTGACCCCGTCATCGGGGGGCGACGTCTCGCCAACTACCTCCAGGTGCTTACCCTTGAGACCCAGACACTGGCCCGCGCATGCGGTAAGTCCCATGTCCTCAACCTTGAACCCGAGGACCTGGCAGCCCTCACGGTCGAGGCGGCGGCAATGGCCGGCGTGCCGCTTGCCGGAACCGGCTGGATCCCCGGAGCGTCCAGCTGACACACAGCCAGGAGTGGCCGGCGGCCAAGCCATCGGTCACATGTCCACACGCCGGAGCCCACAGGGCCGTAGCGTTCCCGGGTGGCCATTCGCTCAGACCTCCGCAACATCGCCGTAATCGCGCACGTCGACCACGGCAAGACCACGCTCGTCGACGCCCTCCTGCGCCAGTCCGGAGCTTTTCGGGAGAACGAGCAGGTTGCCGAGCGTGTCATGGACTCAATGGACCTGGAGCGCGAAAAAGGCATCACCATCCTCGCCAAGAACACGGCCGTCAGGCGCGGTGACGTAAAGATCAACATTGTCGACACCCCCGGCCACGCCGACTTCGGCGGCGAGGTCGAACGGGCGCTCAACATGGTCGACGGGGTCCTCCTGCTGGTCGATGCCGCCGAGGGCCCGCGGCCCCAGACCCGGTTCGTGCTGCGCAAGGCACTCGAGGCCGGTCTCACGATCGTCGTGGTCGTGAACAAGATCGACCGCCCCGACGCACGCCTCCGCGAGGTTGTCGACGAGGTCTACGAGCTGTTCATGGACCTCGATGCGACCGACGAACAGATTGAGTTTCCGATTGTCTACGCCGATGCCCGTTCGGGAATCGCAACCCACGACCCCGATGTTCCCGGAACCAACATGGACCCGTTCTTCGAAGTCGTGCTGGAACACGTACCGCCTCCGTCCTATGACCCCGACGAGCCGCTCCGCGCCCACGTGACCAACCTGGATGCATCCCCCTACGTTGGGCGCATCGCCATCTGTCGCGTCGACAGCGGAATACTCCGACGCGGCGCAACCGTGGCCTGGTGCCGAACCGACGGTTCGATACAGCCCGCCAAGGTCGGCACAATCTCGGTTACCGAGGCGCTCGCCCAGGTAGACGTCGAAGAGGCCGGGCCAGGCGAGATCGTCTACGTGTCCGGCATTGAGGAGGTCACCATCGGCGAAACCCTCGCCGACCCCGAAGACCCCAGGCCGATGCACGAGATCACCGTCGACGAGCCAACCCTCTCCATGGCAATCGGGGTCAACACCTCGCCTGTTGCCGGCAATGACGGCACCAAGCTGACCGCACGCCAGGTCAAGGTCAGGCTCGACGCAGAGCTGGTCGGCAACGTCTCCATCCGGGTTCTCCCCACTGAGAGGCCCGACACCTGGGAGGTCCAGGGAAGGGGAGAGCTGCAGTTGGCAATCCTCGTCGAGACGATGCGCCGCGAGGGCTTTGAGCTCACCGTGGGCAAGCCGGCAGTCCTGCTCCGCGAGGTCGACGGCGTGCTGAACGAACCAACCGAGAGGCTCTCGGTTGACGTACCCGAGGAACACATGGGTGCCGTCACCCAGTTGCTCGGTGAACGCAAGGCACGCATGGAGGACATGACCAACCACGGCACCGGCTGGGTTCGCCTCGACTACGTGGTCCCAGCCAGGGCGCTGATCGGGTTCCGGACCGAGTTCCTGACCGAGACCCGTGGAACCGGCCTCCTGCACCACGTGTTCGAGGGCTGGGAGCCCTGGAAGGGAGAACTACGGACCCGCCAGACCGGAAGCATCGTCGCCGACAGGGTGGGGGCAACCACCGCCTACGCCATCACCTCCCTCCAGGAGCGCACCACGCTGTTCGTGGGGCCGACCGAGAAGGTCTACGGAGGCATGATCGTCGGCGAGAACCCGAGGGCCGAGGACATGGACGTCAACATCTGCCGCGAGAAGAAGCTCACCAACGTCCGGGCATCAGCCTCAGACGACACCATCCGGCTCACACCGCCACGCCGGCTGTCGCTGGAACAGGCGCTCGAGTACGTGGCCGACGACGAGTGTGTCGAGGTGACCCCGGCGGTGATCCGCCTCCGTAAGGTCGTGCTTGATTCCGGTGAGAGGGCACGCAGCCTCAAGAAGCTCAAGAACGCCAGAGCCTGACATCTGATCGGCCGGGTCTGGCCGTCGGTTAGCGTCGGGCCAGTGAACGACACGCCCGGGGTTCTCTTCCTGTGCATCCACAACGCAGGCCGCTCGCAGATGGCCGCAGGATGGCTGCGCCACCTGGGTGGCGGATCCGTGAGGGTCCACTCTGCTGGATCCGAGCCCGCCGAGTCGGTAAACCCGGTTGCCGTCGAGGCAATGGGCGAGGTCGGCATCGACATCTCAGGTGCCGAGCCGAACCCGTGGACCGAGGAGATGCTGGCCGACGTTGACATTGTCGTCTCAATGGGCTGCGGCGACGCCTGTCCCGTCTATCCAGGAAAGCGTTACCTGGACTGGCCTGTCTCAGACCCTGCGGGCCGGGACCTTCTCATGGTGCGTGGCGCCCGCGACGAGATCCATGCACGTGTTCTCGGGTTGCTGGCCGAAATGGGTATCGCACCCTCCGACTGACCACAGGCGATTAGCGTCGCAGGCAGGTCGACAGGGCAGGAGCAGATGGTCAGCTACTCAACCGAGGTGTTCCATGTCCAGGCCGGCGACCACGCCGAGTTGGTGGCCGCCATCGGGTCGGCAATGTCGGGGGCCAACGCCTGGGTCAACGTCGAACCCGTGGTCGACGACTCACAGCGGATTGAGGTACCCGGCATCTTTGCCTGGTTCTCTGCCCGTGGGCCCCAGGTGCCAGTTGGAACATTCGTGTACTCCGGGCCCGACGTGGCGGCTTCCGTCGGCCTCGACCACGGCACCGGTCGGGGTGCCGGTGATCGCCTCACCGCAGGTGGGGTAGAGGCACCCGCAGCCTGGGTGCTCAAACAGGACCACTCCAAGACCGGCCTGGTCTGGGAACTGCACCCCGAGGGTGTCGACGCTGGAGCGGTGGTGCGGCTCTTGCTGGAGGGAACCTCGCTGCTGTGCCCCATCCCGGTCGAGGGTCGGTGGACGGCCACCCTGAACAGGCCTCGGTGAGCGTGGTTCAGGCCTCCCCGATCGCCCGTCTGGGCACGACCCTTCCCGTCGACATGGCGGCAACCTGACGGCGGGCCAGAACCTGTACCCGCGCGTGCTCACGGTCGGCGTATGGTGAACCGGTGCCGTGGCGGCAGCGTCACGGTGGTTATCCAGTTCATGATCCGGGAGAAGTCAGGTGGAACTCGAGAACCTGTTGGGCGGCGATGCCGCCTACCTATTGGAGCACGAGGCGAAGGGAATCCCGGCTGACCTGCTGTCGGGTCCTGGCCCCGACTATGTGTCCGACGTGTTGGCCCAGACTGACCGGCCACCACAGGTGCTGCGCAGCATCCAGTCGCTCTTTGACCATGGTCGTCTGGGCGGAACCGGCTACGTGTCGATCCTGCCGGTCGACCAGGGCATCGAGCACTCGGCGGCGGCCTCGTTCGCACCGAACCCCGCCTACTTCGACCCGGCCAACATTGTTGAGCTGGCAGTCGAGGGCGGCTGCAACGCGGTCGCCTCAACCTTCGGTGTGCTGGGGGCGGTGTCCCGACGATTCGCCCACCGGATCCCCTTCATCGTCAAGCTCAACCACAACGAACTCCTGACCCTTCCCAACACCTTCGACCAGGTCATGTACGGCTCGGTCGACCAGGCATACGACCTGGGTGCTGCAGGTGTGGGCGCCACCATCTACTTCGGGTCAGACGAGTCCACCCGCCAGATCTCCGAGGTCTCAGAGGCCTTCGCACGGGCCCATGAGCTGGGCATGTTCACGGTGCTGTGGTGCTACCTGCGCAACTCGGGTTTCAAGGTCGACGGTGTCGATCACCACGCCTCGGCCGACCTGACCGCCCAGGCCAACCACATCGGCGTCACCATCGAGGCCGACATCATCAAGCAGAAGCTGCCCGAGGTGAACGGCGGCTACAACGCCATTCCGGGTTTCGGCAAGACCCACCCGCTCGTGTACGACGAGCTCACCAGCGACCACCCGATCGACCTGTGCCGCTGGCAGGTGGCCAACTGCTACATGGGCCGCATCGGTCTCATCAACAGTGGTGGCGCCTCGTCGGGTGCCGGCGACCTCGCCGAGGCGGTACGCACGGCGGTCATCAACAAGCGTGCCGGGGGTATGGGCCTCATCAGCGGCCGCAAGGCCTTCCAGCGTCCGATCTCCGATGGAGTGGAGTTGTTGAACGCAATCCAGGATGTCTATCTGGACTCCTCGGTAGGCGTGGCCTGACGCCTGCTCCACGGGTCGTCGACGTTGCCGGCGCTGTGATCAACATCGCAGAGAATTGCCTCCCCGGATCACTGGCCTTTGGATCGCGCGTGGTTATGGTTATGCGCGTGCAGGGGACGACCGGCAACGAGGCCGGAACGCCGATGGACATGAGACGGCAGGTGGCGACGTGACCGATACAGCGGCACCCCCCGATGCGGCATCTGTAGACAAGGTCATCGTTCGCTTCGCCGGTGACTCCGGCGACGGAATGCAACTCACCGGCGACCGTTTCACGAGTGCCAGTGCCCTTTTTGGTAACGACCTGGCGACCCTTCCCGAGTACCCGGCCGAGATCCGCGCACCAGCCGGAAGTCTCGCTGGCGTGTCCGCCTTCCAGGTTCAGGTTTCAGATCACGACATCATGACCCCCGGCGACGCCCCCGACGTTCTGGTGGCCATGAACCCGGCGGCACTCAAGTCCGACCTCCACAAGCTGGTGCCCGGCGGCACCCTGATCGTGAACGCCGACGCGTTCGACGAACGCAACCTGACAAAGGCCGGCTACGAGACCAACCCACTCGACGGCTCAGACCTCGATGGCTACATGCTCATCACGGCGCCCATGACCAGCCTCACCAAGGAGGTCTGCAAGGATCTCGGAGTCAAGCCGCGTGATGCCGAGCGGTCCAAGAACTTCTTCGCCCTTGGCCTGGTGTCGTGGATGTACAGCCGCCCGACCGAACCCACAATGGAGTGGATCGACACCAAGTTCGCCGGCCGTGACCTGATCATCGCTGCCAACAAGGCGGCGTATCGGGCAGGCCACGCCTTCGGCGAGACCGCCGAGATCGGGCACCAGCGTGTGGTTGTGCCTGCTGCTCCCCAGCAGCCCGGCACCTACACGAACATCAACGGAAACACGGCGCTGGCATGGGGTCTGGTGGCTGCCGGCGAACTGTCCGGGCTTCCGGTGTTCCTCGGCTCGTACCCGATCACACCCGCCACCGACATTCTCCATGAACTGTCAAAGCACAAGTCGTTCGGAGTCACCACATTCCAGGCCGAGGACGAGATCGCAGCTGTCGGCTCGGCGCTGGGGGCCTCGTACGGTGGCTACCTCGGCGTCACCACAACGAGTGGCCCGGGAGTGGCGCTGAAGTCCGAGACAATCAGTCTTGCGGTCAGCCTCGAGTTGCCCCTGGTGATAGTTGACATCCAGCGTGGTGGCCCGTCGACGGGGCTCCCCACCAAGACCGAGGCCGCCGATCTGCTCATGGCCATGTACGGCCGTCACGGCGAGGCACCGCTACCGGTGGTGGCTGCCAGCACCCCGGCCGACTGCTTCGACGTGGCAATCGAGGCGGCCCGCATTGCGCTGACCTACCACACCCCCGTGATCCTCCTGTCCGACGGCTACCTGGCCAACGGCTCCGAGCCGTGGTGCCTCCCCGAGGTCGACTCCCTCGCACCGATTCCGATGGAGTTCGCCACCGAGTTCAACCACACCAACGCCGACGGCGAGCCCGAGTTCTGGCCCTTCCTCCGCGACGAGAACCTGGTGCGGCCTCTGGCGCCTCCGGGCACGCCTGGCCTGATGCACCGGATCGGTGGCATCGAAAAGCAGGACGGTTCCGGAAACGTCAGTTATGACACACAGAACCACGGTCACATGGTGGCAATCAGGGCCGATCGCATCTCACAGATTGAAGTACCCGATGTCGAGGTAATCGGCCACCCGGAGGCCGACGTGCTGGTCGTGGGCTGGGGTTCAACCTGGGGTGCCATCACCGGAGGCGTGCGGCGAGTCGCAAACGCCGGCCACAAGGTTGCCCAGGTGCACCTGACCCACCTGAACCCGTTCCCGAAGAACCTCGGTGAGGTGCTGGCCCGTCACAAGAAGGTCCTCGTTCCCGAGATGAACCTGGGCCAGTTGGCAAAGATGATCCGGGCCGAGTACCTCGTCGACGCCCAGGCCATCGGCAAGGTGACCGGTCAGCCGTTCACTGCCGGAGAGATCGAACAGGTAACGCTCGGAGCCCTCGATGACTGACGCTCTCAAAGTCGCCACGACCGATGTCGGTGAGGCTCCCGAGACGAGCCGATCCGACTGGCAGAGCGACCAGGAGGTCCGGTGGTGTCCGGGCTGTGGCGACTATTCGGTGCTAACCGCCATCCAGCTCCTGCTTCCCGAGCTGGGGGTGAGGCGCGAAAACACCGTCTTCATCTCGGGCATCGGCTGTGCAGCGCGCTTTCCGTACTACATGGACACCTACGGTGTGCACACCATCCACGGTCGTTCCCCGGCGTTCGCCACAGGTCTGGCCATGGCCCGCCCCGATCTCGACATCTGGGTCATCGGCGGCGATGGCGACATGCTGTCGATCGGCGGCAACCATCTCATCCACGCCCTGCGACGCAACATCAACCTGAACATCTTGTTGATCAACAACCAGATCTACGGTCTCACCAAGGGCCAGTACTCGCCGACGAGTGAGACCGGCAAGGTCACGAAGTCGTCGCCTATGGGTGCGACACCGCGGCCGTTCAACCCGGTGAGCGTTGCCCTCGGTGCAGAGGCAAGTTTCGTGGCACGCACACACGACATGGACCGCAGGCACATGCAGGAGACCTTCCGGCGTGCACATCTGCACGATGGTGCGGCGTTCGTCGAGGTCTACCAGAACTGCAACGTGTTCAACGACGGGGCGTTCGGTGCGATCACCAAGAAAGACGCCCGCGACGACATGCTCATAGAACTGAGCCACGGCGAGCCGGTCCGCTTCGGTGCCGAGAGCGAACGAGGTGTCGCCCGCCGTGAGGGTGGCGTTGAGATCGTCGATGTGGCCGACGTCGGCGAAGATGCCATCCTCGTGCATGACGAGTCGCTTACCGATCCGTCTACGGCGTTCTCACTTTCACGTCTGGCAGAGGGACCGCACACACCGACCCCGATCGGCGTGTTCCGCGCCTGTAAGCGCGACGAGTACGGCAGGGCCGTGGCAGACCAGATCGCCAACGTGACTGCCAGCCGCGGCAAGGGTGACCTCTCGGCTCTGCTGCGTTCCCTTCCCACCTGGGAGGTCTGAGCGCAACGGGCTCGCGCCCGATGCCTCCACCATGAGTTGGGCTCTGGACCTCGACGGGGTCGTCTGGCTTGGGACAGACGACATCCCCGGTGCCGCCGACGCTGTGGCTCGCCTGCAGGCTGCGGGTGAGAAGGTGCTGTTTGTGACCAACAACTCGGGCCGCCGGGTGGCTGACGTCGAGGCCAAGCTGGCCTCTCACGGAATCGACGCCATGGGCGGGGTCATTACCTCGGGCATGGCCGCGGCACAGATGGTCGAGCCGGGCGAGACCGTCGTGGGCCTTTGTGGGCCGGGAGCGCGTGAGGAGTTGGAGGCAAGGGGTGCCATCGTCGTGCGAGAGGGCCCGGCCGACACGGTTGTGGTCGGCTTCCACGAGGACTTCGACTTCTGGGGTCTGACGGCCGGGGTTCAGGCGGTGCTGGGCGGGGCACGGCTGTTGGGCACCAACGAGGATGCGTCTTGGCCAGCCGAGGACGGCATCCGCCCCGGTGCCGGGGCACTGGTGGCCGCTGTGGCCACGGCGGCGGGTGCCACGCCGCAGTTCGCGGGCAAGCCCCACCGACCAATCTGTGATCTGGTGCTCGATGCCGCCGGCCCGACCGGAACTGTCGTGGGAGACCGTCCGGATACCGACGGCCTCCTGGCGCGGGCCCTTGGCTGGAAATTCGCCATGGTTCTGTCGGGGGTAATGGGTGATGACGACATGCCGTTCGACCCGGTTCCCGATTCGGTGCATGCCGACCTGGCAGCGGTTGTGGACGAGGCCCTTCGGTGAGCCAGCGGCGGCGCCTCGACCAGGAGATGGTGAGGCTTGGCCTCGTCGAGAGCCGTTCGGTGGCCCAGGCCGTGATCGCCGATGGCCGTGTCACGGTCGATGGTGCGCCGGCGTCCAAGGCCGCCCGTCTGGTGGACCCGGCACAGGCCGTGGTCGTTGCCGGCCCGCCAGCAAGGTTCGTGAGCCGTGGTGGGCTGAAGCTGGAGGCGGCCCTCGAGCGGTTTGGTCTGGACGTTGCCGACCTGGCGGTCATCGACGTTGGTTCGAGCACCGGTGGGTTCACCGACTGTCTGCTTGCGGGCGGTGCCGAGTCGGTGGTGGCCCTCGATGTCGGCAGGGGGCAGCTCCACGAGAGCCTCCGTGACAACCCCCGCGTCGCTGTTCACGAGCGCACCAACGTCAAGTCGGTTGATCCTGAGGTCGTCGGGGCTCCGTTTGACCTGCTGGTCGCTGACCTCTCGTTCATCTCGCTGCGGACCGTTATGGCCGACCTGTTCACCCTGGTTGGTGACGATGCCCCGATGCTTCTCCTCGTGAAACCCCAGTTTGAGGCCGGAAAGCCCGAGGTGGACCGCGGCAGCGGGGTCATTCGGGACCCTGAAGTCTGGCTGAGGGTGCTCATCGAGGTCGAACGGTCGATTCGCGGCCACGGAGCCGCCATCATGGAGGGCATGGTCTCTCCGATTACAGGCGCCGATGGCAACGTTGAGTTCCTGGTGCACGTGGTGCGGGGCGACGCCCCGGAGTTTGATCCGGCGGCTCTGGTCGCCGAGGCCGTGAACCTCACCGGTGGGGGAGGTGCCTGATGGCGGTCGTGGGCCTGGTCGTGCACGAGGACCGCGAGGCTGCAGTCGAACAGGCCGACGTGTTGGCGGCACGCCTGGGTAATGAGGGTCACGAGATCCGCCGCTCGGGCGACGACGGCTTCGGTGCCGGTGGTTCAGCTGAGCTGGACCTGGTGGTGAGCCTCGGCGGCGATGGTTCCATCCTGCGTGCGGTGGGTCTGCTCGACGGTGCGGCGGTGCCCGTGCTGGGTGTCAACTTCGGCCACCTCGGCTACCTGACCGCAGTTGAGCCCGAGGATGCCGTCGATGCCGTGGCGAGGACCCTTGCCGGTGACCACGGGCTCGAGGAGCGGATGATGTTGCGCGTGGAACTACAGAGGGCCGACGGCTCGAGTGTCGCCGTCGACTACGCCCTCAACGAGGTCGTGGTCGAGCGCACTGCCGCAAGCCAGACAGTCCGGCTGGGTGTGTCGCTGGACGGCGATTTCTTTACCTCGTATGCGGCTGACGGGATGGTTGTGGCCACGCCCACCGGATCGACGGCGTATGCCTTTTCGGCCCGTGGGCCGATCGTCGACGCCCTGCACCGTTGCATCCAGGTGACGCCGGTGTCGCCGCACATGCTCTTTGACCGGACGCTCGTGTTGAACCCCTCGAGTGAGGTGTGTCTGGAGGTGCTGGGCGAGCGTTCGGCGACCGGGACTGTCGATGGTCGGGTGCTCGGTGACCTTGAACCTGGTGACCGGGTGGTTTGCACGGCTGCGGATCGTGTGGCGCAACTGGTCACGTTCGGCAGGCGTGACTTCGAGCAGTTACTCAAGACCAAGTTCGGTCTCGAGGACCGCTAGGGCCTGATCTGTCTGTTGCATCTGGCCCGCCCCTGTCGGATGGTCACCCAACCTTGTCGCAGGTGCGTGCGAGGATGCTCCCCATGTTGCTTGAGATGCGCGTTGCCGACCTAGGGGTGATCGAGGAGGTCTCCATCCTGTTCGGCCCCGGTCTGACCGCCGTCACCGGCGAGACCGGTGCCGGCAAGACGCTCATCGTGGGTGCCATCGAGTTGCTGCTGGGTGGCCGTGCCGACCCTTCCATTGTGCGGCCCGGTTCCGACGAGGCTGTTGTCGAGGGCCGCTTTCTCACCGGTGACGACGAGGTGCTCGTTCGTCGGGTAGTGCCACGAGACGGCCGTAGCCGTGCCTATCTCGACGGGCAGCTGGCCACGGCCGCAGCCCTTGCCGACCTGGGTTCGTCCCTTGTCGACCTGCACGGTCAGCACGCCCATCAGAACCTTCTTGCCGGGCCGGCCCAGAGGGCGGCCCTGGACCGCTTCGGAGGTGTCGACCTGGCACCTCTGCACGATGCCGTCGAGTCCCTCGCCGCCATTGACATCGAACTTGAATCGGTGGGCGGAGACGAACGGGCGAGGGCGCGAGAGATCGACCTACTCCGCTACCAGGTGGCCGAACTGGACGATGCGGCCATCGAGGACCCCGACGAAGACGACCGTCTCGCGGCTGAGGCTGCGATTCTGGCCGATGCAGGTGCCCACCGTGAGGCCGCCGGGGCAGCCCTGGTTCTCCTCGACGGTGACGGCCCGGTATCTGAGGCGCTGGCCTCAGCGCTGGGCCACCTGGTCGAGCGTCCACCATTTTCCGACCTGGCCGACAGGCTGGCAGGAATGGGGGCCGACCTGGCCGACCTGTCGGCATCGCTGCGTGTCCTGGCCGAGACCGTCGAGGAGGATCCCGCACGTCTCGACGAGGTTGGGGAGCGTCGGCGCCTGTTGGCCGAGTTTCGGCGCAAGTACGGCAACAGCTTGGTCGAGGTCATGGACTACCACCGCGACGCAGCCGAACGTTTGGCGGGCCTGCTGGACCACGATGCCCGAGCGGCGGTTCTCGATGCCGAGCGGGTTGCTGCCGAAGCCGCCCGTGTGGAGGCTGCCGGCGTGGTCCGCGATGCCAGATGCCGCGCCGCTCCAGATCTGGCTGCACGTATCGAGTCGTATCTGCGAGAGCTGGCCATGCCTACAGCATCCATCGGCGTGTCTGTCGACGGCGAGGCCGGCGATGACGTGGTGATACTTCTGGCCGCAAACTCGGGGGCCGCACTGCTACCTCTGTCCAAGGTGGCATCGGGCGGCGAGTTGGCGAGGGCCATGCTGGCGGTGCGCCGGGTGCTCACCGCCTCACCCCCCACGCAGGTGTTCGACGAGGTAGATGCCGGAATCGGTGGCGAGGTGGCCCACGCCGTTGGTGCCTCGCTGGCTGAGCTGGCAACCCACAGCCAGGTGCTGGTGGTGACCCACCTCGCCCAGGTGGCCGCCTACGCCCACAGCCAGGTCACGGTCACAAAGCGTGATGACGGGGAGATGACTGTGGCCACAGCCACCGTGTTGGGTGACGACGAACGCGTCGTTGAACTGTCACGGATGCTCTCGGGTTCTCCCGAGAGCGGAACAGCGCAGGATCACGCCGTCGAGTTGCTGGCTGCGGCCTCGGCTTCACGCGAAGCGTGACCGGCGACCGCTGCTTCCCTCCGGCCTGCCGCGCGAGCCCGTTGACCCGCGGATAGATTGGGGCCCCGTGACGAAACACATCTTTGTGACGGGCGGCGTCGCAAGTTCGCTCGGTAAGGGCCTCACCGCCGCATCCCTCGGTCGCCTCCTCAAACAGCGTGGTCTCCGGGTCGTCATCCAGAAGCTGGATCCGTACATCAACGTTGATCCGGGCACGTTGAACCCGTTTGAGCACGGCGAGGTGTTCGTGACCGACGACGGCGGCGAGACCGATCTTGACCTCGGCCACTATGAGCGCTTCATCGACGAGAACCTCACCCGCGATTCCAACGCCACCTCCGGGTCCATCTACTCGGCGGTCATAGCCGCTGAACGCCGGGGCGAATACCTTGGACGCACCGTTCAGGTGATTCCCCATGTCACCGACGAGATTCAACGCCGCATCAGGATGCTCACCGGCGAGGCGATCGACGTCGTCATCACCGAGGTCGGTGGCACCGTCGGCGACATCGAAATCCTTCCCTTCCTCGAGGCCATCAGGCAGTTTCGCCTCGACGCCGGCGACGCCAACGTCTGTTACGTGCACGTGACCCTGGTGCCCTACATCGCACCCTCGGGTGAGCACAAGACCAAGCCCACCCAGCATTCGGTGGCGGAGCTGCGTAGTGCCGGCATTCAGCCCCACGCCATCGTGTGCCGCAGCGACGAGCCCATCAGCGACGAGTTGGAACGTAAGATTTCGCGGCTCTCGAACGTGCCGTTCGACGGTGTGGTGAACGCTCCCGATGCCGGCAGCCTCTACGAGATCCCACTGGTGCTCCACGACGAGGGACTCGACGACTACCTCTGTGGCGTTCTCGGAATCGACGCCGGTCCTCCAGACCTCGCCGACTGGAAGGCGCTGAACCAGCGGGTGGCCGATGCCACCACGCCGGTGCGAATCGGTCTCATCGGCAAGTACGTGAGCCTCGTCGACGCCTACCTGTCGGTTGTCGAGTCGCTCAACCATGCTGGCATCCATCACGGTGCCGACATCGACATCGACTGGATCCAGGCCGAGGACGTCGAGGGCCTGCTGGCCGAGAACCGGCTGCGTGACCTCGATGGCATTGTGATCCCCGGCGGTTTCGGCGAGAGGGGCATCGAGGGCAAGATCGCAGCTGCCGGCTATGCCCGCGAGAACGACATCCCGTGTTTGGGACTCTGTCTTGGCCTTCAGTGCATGGCCGTCGAGTTTGCCCGCAACGCCCTGGGTCTCGAGGGTGCGCACTCCAGCGAGTTCCAGCCGGGCACACCACACCCTGTAATCGACCTCATGGAGTCGCAGCGTGATGTGACCGACCTTGGTGGCACCATGCGCCTTGGTGCCTATGTGGCGCAGTTGAAGCCCGGTTCCAGGGTTGCCGAGATCTACGGCGAAGAGGTCGTTTCCGAGCGGCACCGCCACCGCTACGAGTTCAACCCCCGTTACCGCGAGCGCTTTGACGGCACGGGCTTTGTCTGCTCGGGTGAGTCTCCCGATGGGCGCCTCGTCGAGTTCGTCGAGCTCGACGATCACCCGTTCTGGATCGGCACACAGGCTCACCCGGAGTTCAAGAGCCGTCCCGATCGGCCAGCTCCGCTGTTCAGGGCGTTTGTCGAGGCTGCGATGGGCAGGGCCGAGGGCCGCAACCCGCAGCTGCTGCAGTTGGACGAGGTCGACGTCGGAGCAGTCGGCTGACCGCGGGCCTCCGGGGCCTCGTGGGTCGGCTCCCACATCTGGCCCTACGTTTCTTTGGTTCTCTGAGGCCCGGTGGGCCTTCAGCGGTTGACGAGGCCTGGGCCGAGTCGCATCTGGTGCCAGGTGAGGTTGACCTGTGGCGTCGCCTGTCGAACCCCGACCGGCGGCACCTGATGAAGGTGGCGCGCGATGTGGTCGGCGTGTTGGGCGACGCTGAGCGACCGGTGGTTGCTGCGGCGCTGCTGCACGACGTGGGCAAGTTGGGTTGCGGGTTGGGGACCATGGGCCGTGTTGTGGCGACGCTGGCTATTGCCGGCACGTCGCGGTCGACGCTTGAGGCCTGGGCCGGGGGCCGGGGTTTCACGGGTCGGGTCGGCCGCTACTTCTGCCACCCCGAGTCGGGTGCGTTGCTGCTGGAGGCGGCTGGCAGCGACGCTTTCACGGTGGCCTGGGCCCGTGAGCACCAGAATCCGTCTGGTTCCTGGAGTGTCGATGCGAGGCTGGCCGAGGTGCTGGCCGGCGCCGACCGGTAGTCAGGCTGGCAACAGGCCCATATTGGTCTTGGCTCGGCCAACCGTTGCCGATGCGACCTGGCGGGCCTTGTCTGCTCCGACTGCGAGCAGCCGGGTGGTTTCGGCCGGGTCGGCTGCAAGTTCGTTGTAGCGCTCCTGGATGGGACGGAGCATCTCGATGAGGGCCTCGGCGGTTGCGGCCTTGAGGTCTCCGTAGCGTTCGATGCCGTCTGCGGCCTGCTGGGGGGTCTGGCCGGTTGAGGCCCCGAGGATGGAGAGCAGGTTTGATACGCCAGGTTTTTCGGCGGGGTCGAAGCGGACCTCGCTTTCGCTGTCGGTGACCGACCGCTTGACCTTTTTTTCGATTACGGCGGGGTCGTCGAGGACGCGGATGGTGCCCTGGGGGCTCTCGTCGGACTTGGACATCTTGGAGGTGGGGTTCTGGAGGTCCATGACCCTGGCTCCTGTAGGTGGGACAACAGCTTCTGGAACCACGAAGGTCTCGCCGAAGCGGTGATTGAAGCGGATGGCGATGTCGCGGGTGAGTTCGACGTGCTGGCGCTGGTCTTCGCCGACGGGGACCTGGTCGGTGTCGTAGAGGAGGATGTCGGAGGACTGCAGTGCCGGGTAGGTGAAGAGCCCGCCGGATACGAAGGAGGCGCTTTCGGACTTGTCCTTGAACTGGGTCATGCGGCGAAGTTCGCCGAATGCGGCGGTGCATTCCATGATCCAGGCGCATTCGGTGTGTTCGTGCACGTGGCTCTGGACGAAGACGGTGCAGCGGTCGGGGTCGAGGCCTACTGCGAACAGCACCTGGGCCAGCGAGAGGGTGTCGGAGCGAAGGGACTCAGGGTCGTGGGGGACCGTGAGGGCGTGCAAGTCGACGACGCAGTAGACGGATTCGGCCTGGTCCTGGAGGGCGACCCAGTTGTTGAGGGCCCCCAGCAGGTTGCCGAGGTGTACATCGCCGGTGGGCTTGATGCCCGAGAAGACCCTTGCCATGGCCGGTCAGGGTACCGGTGCGGGGCGGGGGTGGTTGGGACCGTTCAGCCGAAGCAGCCGGCGGAGTCCTGGGTGTTGAAGATGTACTCCATGAGGTCGGCGGTACCGGTGCCGAACTGGGCGTTGATCTCGGCGTTGCCCTGCAGGGCACGGATGTATTCGCTGTGGAGGCCGCTGCAGTCGGGGATGGTGGCCATGTTGTCGAGGAAGGCCTTGTAGTCCCAGCCGTACTTGTTCATCCAGTACGGCGACCGGGTGGTGGTTGTCACCGGGGCCGGTGCACGGGTCGTGGGGGGTGCCTCAGACTCACCACCCCACAGGAACTGGCTTCCGATCGCAATGGCGATGAGCCCGGCGAACGCGAAGGCCAGAAACTGGATTACGGGTCGGGGGATGCTGCCGCTGCTCGGAATCGCCACCAGACGAGGCTACAGCGGCCAACAGATCGGCGAAGTCAGGCGGCGGTGTCCGTCGTGTGATGGGGGCCACGGCGTAGGGTCTGGCCTGTGAGCGTCACGGTTTCCACCCCGGTCTACGAGGGCCCTTTTGACCTGTTGTTGAACCTCATCCTGCGCGAGGAGGTTGAACTCTACGAGGTCTCACTGTCGTCGATTGTCGACGCCTACCTGGCCGAGTTGGAGAACATGGATTCGTGTGACCTGGAGATGGCGACCGAGTTCCTGCTGATCGCTGCGATTCTTCTGGAGCTCAAGACCAGGCGTCTGTTGCCGACCGACGACCGGTTCGACATTGACGACGAGTTTGGCCTCTGGGAGGAACGCGACCTGCTGCTGGCGCGGTTGCTCGAGTGCAAGACCTTCAAGGATGCAGCTGTCCAGTTGCGTCGTCTGGCTGCCGATGCGTCGCTGTCATGGCCGAGGCGTGCAGGTCTTGAAGACGCCTTCTTGCATCTGGCACCAGATCTCCTGGCGGGGGTGTCGCCGGTTGACCTGCGCGACGCCGGCCGGCGGGCCCTGGCGCCAAAGCCGGTGTTTCACATCGACACTGAACACATCGCCCCCATAAGGGTGAGCGTGGCCGACGCGGTGTGCCAGATGGTCGACGAGATTCCCCATGAGGGCACTGTCACGTTTAAGAGCCTCACCGAGGGCATGGTCGACCGCATCGCCATCGTGGTGCGGTTCCTGGCGGTGCTGGAGTTGTTCAAGCAGGGCATTGTCGAGATCGACCAGGTGGATACGTTCGGTGATATCCACGTGAGTTGGCGCCCTGGCGCCGACCGGGCCGAGATAGACCTGATCGACGTGTACGAGGGCTGACCCGGTGGGTGACGAGGCAATGATCGGCGAAGACGACGATTCCGACATCAGGCGGGCCATCGAGGCCATCTTGATGGTGTCGGTCGATCCGGTGGCGCCGAATCTGTTGGCGCAGCTGATGGAGATGCCCACGAAGAAGGTGGAGGCCATCTGTTCATCTCTGGCTGATGGGTACGAGGCCGAGGGGCGGGGTTTCGTGCTGCTCAGGGTTGGTGGTGGCTACCGCTTCCAGAGTCATCCGGCCCAGGCCGAGTGGGTAGAGCGTTTCGTCCTGGAGGGCCAGCACAGCCGCCTCACGTCGGCGGCTCTGGAAACTCTGGCGATCGTGGCCTACAAGCAGCCCATTTCTCGCAACCAGGTGTCGGCCATCCGGGGCGTCGATGTCGACACGGTGATCCGCACGCTGCAGCAGCGCGGCTACATCGAGGTGGTGGCGACCGATCCCGGGCCCGGCAACGCCCTCATGTTCGGCACCTCCCAGGGGTTTCTTGAGAGCATGGGCATCGACCAGGTGTCTGACCTGCCGTCGCTGGGTGACTTCGTGCCGGGCCCTGAGCTCGTCGAGGCCCTTGAGCGTGGTTTGCTGGCCGAACCCGATGTGGTCGAGTTGGAGGCAGAGGCAGAGGTCGGTGGCGAGCCTGAATGCGGGTCCGACACCGAGGTGCCCGTCGACGACCGTACGTAGTCGTGACCGAACCTGAAGGGCCCGTCAGCCGGGAGCCGGCCGAGGATGTACGCCTCCAGAAGGTGCTTGCCCGTGTGGGCTTCGGCAGCCGCCGAAAGTGCGATGACCTGATCGCAGCTGGGCGGGTGACCGTGAACGGCGAGGTGGCTGTGCTGGGGCGGCGGGTAGATCCCGAGTCGGCGCTGGTGGCAGTTGACGGTGCGCCGATAGGGGTCCGACCGGGCCTTGTCTACTACCTGCTCAACAAGCCGGCCGGTGTGGTTACGACGGCTGATGATCCGCAGGGGCGCCCCATCGTTGTCGACCTGGTTCCCGGTGAGCCAAGGGTGTTCCCGGTTGGGCGCCTCGATGCCGACACCGAGGGCCTGTTGCTTCTAACCAACGACGGAGAGTTGGCGCATCGCCTGACCCATCCGTCCTACGGAGTCGAAAAGGAGTACGTGGCCGAGGTCGACGGTGAACCCAGTCGGGCTGCCCTGCGTTCGTTGCGGGAGGGCGTGGAGCTCGACGACGGGATGACGGCCGAGGCCAGGGCCTCGCTGATGGATCCGTCGGTCGTGAAGTTGACGATCCACGAGGGGCGCAACCGCCAGGTGCGCCGTATGTGTGAGGCCGTGGGCCATCCGGTGGTGCGCCTGGTTCGCACCCGTGTGGGCCCTATTGCCGACAGGTCCCTGGCGCCGGGTTCGTTCCGTGAGTTGGATGTTGAGGAACTGCGCTCTCTGGAGCAGGCGGTGGCCGACAAACCGGGCCAGTAGCCGATGGGTCTACCGGTAGCATCGACGGCCATGGCAACCCGTCTGTCCCCGGCCGCGGCGCGGCCCGACCTGTTGAGAGTCCGGTCATGATCGGCCGTGCGACCGTTGTGGGCGTGGGCCTTATCGGTGGTTCGATCGGTCTGGCGCTTCGTGAGTGTGGCTGGCACGTGAGCGGTGTAGACAGCGACGAGGCTCGTCTGGCGACGGCTCTTGAGATGGGTGTGATCGACTCAGCGGGCTGGGATCCGGTCGCCGAGGTGACCTTTGTGGCGACCCCGGTTGCCTACATTGCCGATGCGGTCAGTGAGGCGCTCGCTGCCTCGCCGTCGGGGCTTGTTACCGATGTGGGCAGCGTGAAGGTTCCGGTTGTCTCGGCTGTCGATGATCCGCGTTTCGTGGGCGGCCACCCGATGGCCGGCTCGGAACAGGACGGCCTTGAGGGTGCCTCTGCGGACATGTTCGTTGATACCAACTGGGTGCTCACCCCCGGTGGGGGCACCGACGACGCTGCGTTCGCCCGTGTGCGCACGACGGTCGCCTCCCTTGGTGCCGAGGTGGTGACCTTGTCGCCTGATCGACACGATGGTCTTGTGGCGCTGGTGTCGCATGTGCCGCACCTGACCGCTGCGACCCTCATGGGCCTTGCGGCTTCCCGTTCGGAGGAGCACTACGCCGTATTGCGCCTGGCCGCCGGTGGGTTTCGCGACATGACGCGGGTGGCTGCGGGGCATCCGGGCATCTGGCCTGACATCTGCGCTGAGAACAGCCACGCCATTGCCGAGGTGCTCGACGACCTGATCGCAGCTCTGGGGGTCGTGCGCCGTGAGGTGGTCGACTCGGACCGCGATGGCCTGCTGGCCCGTCTTGAGACCGCCAGGGCCGCCCGGGTGAGCCTGCCGACAGGTGCGCCGCGGCCGTCGGAGCTGGCTGAGGTGCGTGTGCCCATTCCGGACCGGCACGGTGAGATTGCCGCCATTGCCACGTTGGCCACCGAGTTGGACGTGAACATCTACGACCTGGAGATTGCCCACTCGGCCGAGGGTGACCGTGGTGTGGTGCTGTTGATCGTCGAGACCGGCCTTGTTGAACGCCTCAAGGGCGGGCTCATGGCCAAGGGCTACAGGCCCACATCGGGCCCGCTGACGTGACCTCCCTCGCCGTTTCACCCGGCGGGCCGCTCATCGGCCGGCTCTCGGTGCCCGGCGACAAGTCCATTTCCCACAGGGTGGTGATGCTGGCGGGCCTGGCCGACGGTACGTCTGAGATTACGGGCCTCAGTGATGGCGATGATGTGGCCCACACGGTGTCCATCGTGGAGGCTCTGGGTGCGGGTGTCGAGGTGGTCGACGGGGTGGTGTCGATCACCGGTGGCGGCCTGGGGCCCGCCGGCGGGTCGCTGTACGTGGGCAACTCGGGCACGGGCATTCGTCTGTTGGCGGGGATGCTGGCCGGTCTGGCGTTCACGTCGGTGCTCGACGGTGACGAGTCCATCAGGCGGCGCCCCATGGACCGAGTGGTCGACCCGCTCCGGGCGATGGGGGCCGACATCTGCGGTGTCGACGGTTCGGCGCTGGCGCCGCTCACGATTGACGGTGGCGGGTTGCACGGCGTGGAGTATGCGCCACCCATGGCGAGCGCCCAGGTGAAGGGTTGTGTCCTGTTTGCGGGCCTGTCGGCCGATGGCCCCACGACGGTCGTCGAGTCCGAGCCGACACGGGCCCACACCGAGGAACTCATGGCGGCCTTCGGCATCGAGGTGATCACGGGCCCTGGCGGTGTGACGGTGCAGCCGGGTCGGCCCGTGGCGTTCACCCACAGGGTTGCCGGCGACCCCTCTCAGGCGGCCTTCTGGGCTGTTGCCGCTGCGATCGTTGAGGGCTCGGATGTCGTTGTGGAAAACGTGTATTCGGGTCCGGTTCGCACAGGGTTCGTCGACGTTCTTGCCCGTATGGGTGCCGACATCACCCACGACGCCGTCAGCGGCGACCTGAGCGTTGGGGCGTCGGCCCTGAAAGGGACAGTGGTCGAGGCCGCCGAGGTGCCCGGCCTCGTCGACGAGGTGCCGGTGCTGGCCGTGGCGGCAGCCTGCGCCGAGGGAGAGACACGGTTCTGCGGGGTGGGGGAGCTGCGTGTGAAGGAGACGGACCGCATGGCGACCATTTCGTCTGAGCTGGGGGCCATGGGTGCCCGGGTGCGCGTTGAGGGCGACGACCTGATCGTGGTGGGTGGGCCGATGCAAGGTGCCGAGGTGGATTCCCACGGCGACCACCGGATTGCCATGGCCAGTGCGGTGGCAGCGCTCGTGGCAGAGGGGCCGACGGTCGTGTCAGGCTGGGAGGCCGTGGACACCAGCTACCCGGCCTTTGGTCGTGACCTTGAGAGCCTGCGGGCATGAGCGACCTGAGGGTCATTGCCATCGATGGTCCCGCCGGTTCGGGGAAGTCCACGGTGGCGCGTGGCGTGGCTGACCGCCTGGGGCTCGGCTATCTGGATACCGGGGCCATGTACCGGGCGGTTGCGTGTGCGGTGTTGCGGCGTGGCGTGGACCCTGCCGACGCCGAGGCCGTCGTAGAGGTTGCCAGGACGATCAATCTGGACCTGACCCGTGACGTATGTGTTGTGGATGGTGTGGATGCCACGGCAGACATCAGGGGTCCTGAGGTGACCGGTGCCGTCAGCGTTGTGGCCGCCAACCCGGGTGTTCGAACGGAGATGGTTTCCCGCCAGCGGGCGTGGGCGACGGAGCGGGGTGGTGGGGTCATGGAGGGCCGCGACATCGGCTCGGTGGTGTTTCCCGATGCGACCCTCAAGGTCTACCTGACGGCCTCGGCCGAGGTGAGGGCACAGCGTCGGGCCGGCGAGGCTGCCGGCCAGGACGTGGCGGCGGTTGGCGCCGACATCGAGCGGCGTGACGCCGCGGACTCGGGGCGTGAGATGAGTCCGCTTGTGGAGGCGCCGGGAGCCGTCGTGGTCGACACGTCAGATCTGGGAATCGACGAGGTGGTTGACCTGGTCGTGGGGATGCTCCCGTGAGCAGTCAGTTGGGACACGATCTGAGCCTGTGGGGCAGGTTCAACTACCGGTTCTTCTGGTCGCTGCTGTGGGTCATCACCAAGGTCTGGGTCAGGTTCACAATTGTCGGTAGGGAGAACCTGCCTGCGACCGGGGCGTACATCCTGGCGCCGGTGCACCGTTCGTATCTGGACACGCCGGTGGGGGGCATGGTGACTGCAAGGCGCCAACGCTTTTTGGGCAAGGAGTCGCTGTGGCGCAACTGGTTCCTCGGTGGGTTCCTCACGATCGTGGGCGGGTTCCCCGTGGAGCGCGGCACGGCCGACCGGGCGGCGCTGCGTGCGTGCCAGGACGTGTTGGAGCGGGGCGAGCCGTTGGTGATGTTTCCCGAGGGAACCCGCCAGTGGGGGGCGGTCGTAGAGGCAGACAAGATGCACGATGGGCCGGCCTTTGTGGCTGCCCGTGCTGGTGTGCCGATCGTGCCGATGGGCATTGCCGGAACCGACTACGCCATGCCGCCGGGTGCGAAGTGGATCAAGCCCGTCAAGGCTGTGATGGTGGTGGGTGAGCCGATTCCCGCACCGGTGGTTGAGGGGCGGGTGCCGCGACGGGTGGTCACCGACCTGACCGAGCAGGTCCGGCAGGGCATTCAGGTGGCCTACGACGAGGCGCTGCGCATCAAGGGCCGGGCACCCCTGGAGTTTCCGGGCTAGTCGGCGGTGCCGCTCAGGGTCAGGGCCTCGAGGGCGGCCGAGGCGTCTATGGACCGGTCGTCGAGGTGGGTGGCCGGTGGTGGTGCCCCGTAGCCGAGGCTGGCGAAGCCCCTCAGGGCCGAGAGCAGGTCGCGCAGGTTGCGTGGTGGCGGGAAGTACTCGTCCTCGTCGGTGTGGCGCACGGCGGTGACGCCATTGGTGGGGGAGAGGGCTGCCAGCACGGCCTCTACGACCTCTTCGGGGGCCGACGCTCCGGCTGTGACCCCGACGGTTCCGGTCAGGTCGTGGGGCAGGTCGCCGGCCCGGTTGATCCAGACGACGCGTTCGCAGCCGGCCTCCTCGGCCAGCTTTACGAGGGCCCGGGTGTTGGAGCTGTTGGTGGAGCCGATGACGACCACGGCGTCGCAGTCGTCGACCATGTCGAGAAGCGCCCCCTGGCGGTTGGTGGTGGCAAAGCAGAGGTCGCTACGGCCCGGTGACCACAGGTCTGGCCAGCGTTTGGCGGCGGCGTCGACGACGCCTTCCCAGTCGCGGTGACTGAGCGTGGTCTGGGCCAGGATTGCCACGTCGTCGCCCATGTCGCCGAGGCTGTCGACGTCGTCGGGGTGTTCGACGCGGTGCATCGAGTCGGGGGCCACGGCGATGGTGCCCTCGGCCTCCTCGTGGCCGGCGTGGCCCACGTAGACGATCTGGTAGCCCTTGGCGGCCCTGGTGCGGACTTCGTGGTGGACCTTGGTGACCAGCGGGCAGACGGCATCGACTGTGTAGCCACCGCCAGCGTGTGCAGCAGCAACGACCTCGGGGGCCGAGCCGTGGGCTGAGAGCATGACCGGAGCGCCCAGGGGCACCTCGGAGATGTCATCTACAAAGACGACACCCATGGCCTCGAAGCGCTCGACGACGACCTTGTTGTGGACAATCTCGTGGTAGCAGTAGACGCGTTCGTCAAATGCCCGCACCATCCAGGCAAGCGCCTTGATGGCCATCTCCACGCCTGCGCAGAAGCCGCGCGGTTCGGCCAGCAGCACCCTGTCGACGTTCACGGTCGGGACCCTACCTCCCACTCGGGAACGGGCCCTGACGGTGCGTCGGTAGCCTTGAGGCATGTCGACCCCCGTGGTCGTCGCCGTTACCCCAGGCTCACCCGCAGATCGGGTGGGGGTGGTCAGCGGCGACCTGATCCTCTCAATCAACGGCGCCGTTCCGCGTGACGTCATCGAGTACCAGCTGCTTGTCGACGAGCCGTCCGTGTGCCTGGACGTGGATTCTGGTGGCCTTTCTCGGGAGTTGTCGGTTGAGAAGGCTGCCGGCGAGCCGTTGGGCATCGAGGTGGACTCGGCGCTCTTTGACCGGGTGCGTACCTGTGACAACCACTGCGAGTTCTGCTTCATCTACCAGTTGCCGAAGGGGCTGCGTCCCAGCCTGTACGTGAAGGACGACGACTACCGCCTGTCGTTTCTGTATGGCAACTTCACAACGTTGACCCGTTTCACCGAGGCCGACATGGAGCGGGTGGTGACCGAGCGTCTCAGCCCTCTGTACGTAAGCATCCACGCCACCGACCCGGGTAAGCGCACCGAGATGCTGCGCAACCGGCGGGGTGCCACCAGCCTGCGCTGGTTGCGGGCGCTGTTGGATGAGGGCATCGAGGTGCACAGCCAGGTGGTTGTGTGCCCGGGGGTGAACGACGGGCTCTGGCTCGAGGACACCCTGGCTGGCGTGGCTGACCGCTACCCGGAACTGGCTTCTGTAGCCGTTGTGCCGCTTGGGGTGAGTGACCACACGACAGAGGCCCGCATGCGTGCCCACACCGTTGCCGAGGCGGCGGCTGTGGTTGACACGGTCGCCGCATGGCAGGAGCGGTTCCTTGAGGTGCGGGGCCGGCGCCTGGTGTTTGCCGCCGACGAGTACTACCTGCTCGCCGGGCGGCCGTTTCCGGGTGCTGACACCTACGGCGAGTTCGACATGTACGAGGACGGAATCGGCATGGCGCGGGCCTTTGAGATGGAGTTCTCAGGCGTAAACGTGGGCCGTGAGGCGCCGTCGGGGTTCTTTGCCTCTGTGGACGGCGCCCCTGCCGACGGCTACCGGGCGCAGCGAACGGCCGACGGTGCGACGCCTGTTCGCCTCGGGCTGCGGCCAGATGCCCCGGTGACGGTGCTTACAGGCGCGTTGGGTGCGCAGGTGCTGGCCCCCCTTGTGGCGACGCTCGGGCGTGACGAGGTTGAGGTGCTGGCCGTGGAGAACCGCTTCTTCGGCGGCAACGTGGGTGTGACCGGCCTGCTGGTGGGCGAGGACCTAGCCAGGGTGCTGGCCGATGAGCCCGGGGGGCGGCGTTACCTTTTGCCCGACGTGTGCCTCAGCGGTGGACGGTTCCTCGATGGCACGACTCCGTCTGACCTGCCGCGGTCCGTCGAGGTCGTGGCCACCGACGGGGCAGCGCTGCGCAACGTGCTGACCGGGGTTCCCGTCATGGAGGTGGCCAGGTGAAGCCGACCGTTGCAATCGTGGGGCGCCCCAACGTGGGCAAGTCGACGCTCTTGAACCGCATCATCGGCAGGCGTGAGGCCATTGTCGAGGAGCGGCCCGGCGTTACCCGTGACCGCAAGGAGGTCAACGCCAACTGGCTCGGCCGCGAGTTCACCCTTGTCGACACCGGCGGCTGGATGGTCGGTGGCGATGCGCTCGATGACAAGGTCAGCCGCCAGAGCGAGGCGGCAATCGAGGCCGCCGACGTGGTGCTGTTTGTGGTGGACGCCACCGTGGGTGTCACAGAGGACGACACGCGGGTGGCCAGGCTGTTGCGCTCCCGAGCCGAGTCGGTGATCGTGGTGGCCAACAAGGTCGACGACGTCAGCCACGAGGCTTTCATCTGGGACCTGTTGTCCCTCGGCCTGGGCGACCCCGAACCGGTGAGCGCCATACATGGGCGCAACACCGGCGACATGTTGGACAGGCTTGTCGGCCTGCTGCCCGACGAGGTGGATGAGGAGCCTGTCGAGGTGGTCGACGACGTCGAGAAGATCGTTGGCGTGGCGATCGTGGGGCGTCCCAACGTGGGCAAGTCGACGCTGTTCAACCGGCTCATCGGCGAGGACCGTTCGGTGGTGCACGACCGACCCGGCACGACGCGTGACTCGGTCGACACCGTCGTGGATTCCGACAAGGGGCCCGTGCGCTTCATCGACACGGCAGGTATGCGCCGCAAGGCCCGAATCGACGAGGAAACCGAGTACTACTCGCTGGTGCGCGCCCTCAAGTCGCTCGACACGGCCGACGTGGCGTTGCTGGTGATCGACTCCACCCAGGGTGTCACCCACCAGGACCAGCGCCTGGCCGAGCGTGTGGATGCGGCGGGGTGTCCGATAGTGGTGCTGTTGAACAAGTGGGACCTGTGTGACACCGAGCAGCGGGCCGACGTGACCGACCAGGTCGGCCAGAAGCTGCACTTTGTCGGCGAGGCTCCTGTCATCAAGATCAGTGCCATCTCGGGTAAGAACGTGATGCGCCTGTGGCCGGCGCTGTCTGCGACCATCGAGGGCTACCAGACCCGCATCCCGACCCGGCGGGTCAACGACGTGGTGAGGGCCGCCCAGGCGGCGCACCCGGCGCCTGCGGGGGCACGCATCCTGTATGCCACCCAGGGTGCGACCGATCCGCCGACGTTCACCCTTTTCGCCAACCACGAGGTCCCGAGAACCTGGTTGCGCTACCTCGAGCGCAAGCTGCGCGATGACCTGGAGTTGGGCAACACGCCGATCAAGTTGCGGGTCCGCAGACGCTCTGAGTGACATCGGGCGCCCACCCGGGGCTGCCGGGGGGCCGCTGTGTGGGTGGTCAGGAACGTCGATCACGCTGCGGGAGTACGATGGTGGCGGATGCGTACCCCGGTTCTGGTCCTTGCGGGCATCGTGTGTCTGGCAGCCACCTTCGGTTGGGTGCATTCTGCGCGCCACCGTTACCGCCTGGTGCGCCGCATCGACATGGAGGCGGCACCCGATGCCTACACGCTGGCATGGTCCACGTTCCGAAAGGAGGCCCATTCGGCCAGCCTCTACGGCCTGCTCGCCCTGGCGACATTCGTAACGGCCTTCGCCGACGCCGAGGTCGTGTTTGCCCTCGTCGCGGTGCCGGCAATGGTGTCCACGGTGTGGGCACGAAACGGCGTGCGTGAGGCCCGTATGGCCCGCCAGCGGATCGACATCGAGAGGCGTGCCCAGGAGGCCCTCGACCAGGAGGAGCTGGCGCCCAAGGCGTGGGCGGCCCGCCTGGCCCCCGAGGAGTTGCCCGAGTACTCGGGCTTTGAGGTCGGCAAGGTCTACCAGGCGGGCACCGGGCTGATGGCCGGTGACTTCTTTGACGTGTTCAAGGCGGCACCCACCCGTCTGGCTGTGGTCATCGGCGATGTGGCCGGGCACGGCATCGAGTCGTCGATCACCGCCTTCCAGGCCAAGTACCTGCTGCGCACGTTCCTCGCCCAGTTCCGTGACCCCGCCCAGGCGCTCGAGGAGCTGAACCGCCAGATGGCGTCGGTGGACCGCTCCGAGGAGTTCATCTCGCTCGTGGTGCTTGTGTTTGACACCGAGGCCGAGTCGCTGCGCTACGCGTCGGCCGGCCACCCCGCCACGTTCCTGTGGCACGAACGCGAGGTGCGCCCGCTGCGCTCCACCGGGCCGCTCCTCATGCTCGACCCGCAGGGCTCCTACTTCAGCCGTGAGATCCCCCTTGAGCGTGACGACATGGCGCTCATGTACACCGACGGCCTTGCCGAGGCCCGTAACGGAGACGAGCTGTTCGGTGAGGAACGAATCGGCGATGCCCTGCGCCGCAACCCCGGCATCGCCCCCGATGTGCTCTGCAAGCAGCTGCTCGACGCAGCCAACGACTTCAACAAGGGCATCGTCGAGGATGACGTGGCCATCCTGGCCATCCGCAAGACCTGAGCCTGCCGGTGGGGGTGTGAGGCATGCCCTGGTGTGAGCCGTGCGACAGGTACCTGAGCCCCAACGCCGTGTCGGTGGTGGGCACGTGCCCGAAGTGCGGTGAGCGGGTGACTGATACGGACGGGGAACCGGCTGACTCACAGAAGGTGCCGTGGCACTTCTGGCTGTTCGTCGGTGCGGCCGGGATCTACCTGGGGTGGCGTCTGGTACAGGGCGTCTGGTTGCTCGTCACCTGAGCGTGCCCGAGGGAGGCCCGCCGGTAGAGTGACCCGTCCACAGCGGGCTGTGGCGCAGCTTGGTTAGCGCGTCGGTCTGGGGGACCGAAGGTCGGGAGTTCAAATCTCCCCAGCCCGACAAACAAATACCCTGTTTGAGCAGGCGTTTCATCGCTGCTGGGGTTTCTAGGCGGACAACGGGAGTTCGCTCAGGCCGCGAGCAGGCCGCGCGTCGTTGGAAATGGCGTTCTGGAACTGCTCCTCCAACCCTTCCGTCAGAGCCTCGTCGAGCGCGGGGAACAGGTGCCCGTAGGTGTCGAGAGTGACCTTGATCGACGAATGGCCAAGGCGCTCCATGATCGCCCTCGGGTGTGCTCCCTGTTGGATCAGCATGGCGGCACAGGTGTGGCGCAAGTCGTGGAATCGAAAACCATCCAGTCCGAAGGCCTTGACGGCAGGTTTGAAGACTCTCCTGTAGAAGTTGGAGTGCCTCAGAACCGATCCGTCGGGGGAGGTGAAGACCATCCCCTTTGGGTCCCTGGCTACGCCACGGAGTTCGAGGTGAGTGGCAAGGCGCTCACAGAGGAAGCGGACGAGTACACCGTCTGGCCGGAGGGGTTCGATCCGGTAGCCGCCGGAGTGATCTTCGAGGACTAGGCCGTTCTGGCAGGGCTGCTGGTCGGTCCGTAGAATGGTTGTCGTGTACCAAAGTAGGTCATGTGGCCTAGTCCTTGCATTTGTGCTGTTGGCCTCAACGTGTAGCAGTAGCACGGAAATAGTCGAACCAGTTCCCACTACGACTGTGGCTCCCACCACAACGGAAGCGGCACCCACCACGACAGCAGCACCGACCACGACAGCGACACCGACGACAGCGACACCGACGACAGCAGCACCGACCACGACAGCAGCACCGACCACGACAGCAGCACCGACCACGACGTCGGTTGCTTCTACGACGTCAATGGTGCCGACCGAGGTCACATCGGCTTCGGATGACCTGGTTGTCCTTTGTGAACTTGCGAAGGACGCCCTGCGCCTGTTCTGCCGGGCCAGCAACTATGAGCCGAATAGCAGGCTTGAGTGGACGTCAAACGGAACCACTGGCTGGGGTAGCGGCTCGGAATGGGAGTTCACCTTGGGGGATGGAGGTTTCCGGGTGCCAGCGTTGACCCACGTCGTGCTAGAGGAGTGCGTCGGAGCGGTCTGCCGATCGACTGAGGTCGAAGTCGATACTTCGGCGCACTGGTCCGGCGAACCCACCGACGCGCAATCGACTGGATCTCCAACAGGGGAGGGAGCAACGAGCAGTCCACCCGCGTACCTGGGTCGACTGTTTCAGCTACCGATCGATCCCTACGAGTTGGCCGTTGAGGAGGCAGTGGTGCGCTTCGGTGGCTACGGCGCGTCGTCCGCAGCGACGGGCACGGATGCGTCTCCGTCGAATCGCTGGGAGTTCATTGGAACACCAGGGGCGTCGGTGTATGCGCCCTCGACTGGAAACGTGTTGAAGGTCGAAGCCGGCGCCGACGGCACCCGCACAGTTCATCTTGCGGGCGCAGTTGATGACAGCGACTGGGTATGGGAGATCGGCCCGATCGCAGGGCTTGCAGTTGGAGAAGGGGAGCACGTCGAAGCGGCCGAGAGGATCGGGGTCATTGGCGACGGGGGACGGTTATTCCTGGGCTTGCTGGAACAATCGGCTTCGGATGAGCAGCAGCCACACCTGCCCCGATACCACTGTCCCCTGATCTCCGTGCACCCAGCAGGGTTTGTACAGACGCAACTGGAGATGATCCGCCGGGACGACGCCATCCGGTTGGGGGCTGAACAGGTTCCTCCTGAGGAATGGACACCCTGCCTAAGTGCCATGCCTCTACCCGCAACACCTGGTGCTGTGGCAGAAGTCGGGGCATCGCAGTTGCAGATTGACCAGGCGCTCGCCGCCACCGCGGTATGGGACCCGGAGCCAAAGCCAGTGCCGGCTTCTTTCTTCACCCCGAGCATTGCCGGCCTTGTCGTCCAGTTTCCCGTTGACCCGGCTGAGGTGATTGCTCACATATCGACACTCAGCTCCCACAACCCGGACTGGGGCAAGGATGTCTTCCACACCTTCGGACACAAGAGGGAACTACTCGACGAACCCGGTAAACGAACCATGCCGGACGGGAGCGTCGTGCCGGCTACAAGGTTCCTGGGATACGACGTCAACTGGTACTTCCTGACCCCACCTGGGACCCCAGTGTTCGCTCCCCTGGCGGGCCGCGTATGGGATGTGAAGAGAATTCACGCTGGAGAACCCGATATGTCGCTGATGATCAACCAATCCGGCGGGCACGACTGGGCCTGGAACATTGACCACGTGATGAACGTTCAGGTTGCGGACGGTGACTGGGTCGAACCGGGCGACCAGATAGGTGAAGCGGCCCCCAACGTGGGCTGGACCCTGGAACCATCTTTCGCTTCAAGTTCAGGCTTCAGCATTGGCCTCCTGGAGATGACCACCGGAGAGATTGGCGCCCTCCACCATTGCCCGCTCATCGGGTTTGACCCGTCAGGGTCAGCGCTGGCCGAGTTGGAACAAATCCAACAGGCTCTCGGAGACCACTACGGAATTTCCCCGGATAGTCACGCCAGATGGAGGACCTGTATCTCCGATCAGCCGATCGGTGGAGACCGTTGGTCGGGGTCCATAAGCGTCGTGCTCGACTACGCGGGGATTGCCGCCAACCCATGACACCCGGAGCAGTCCCTGCCACCCGCCAAGCAGCCCTGGATTTCACGACCAACAGAGAAGTTCGCCTCCATGACGAACCACACCGATACTGGTGGGGAAAGTTCAAGTCCCTCTCCGACACTCAGGGAACCTCCGGAGTGACCTTCAACTAGGCCGTTCTGGCAGGCCGCGTACAGGCCGCGAGACGTCGCGCAACAACGCGTACCAGCGCGAACCAGTGAGTAACCAGAACGGCAGGCCAGAGACAGTTTCGGAGTGTTTGCGCAGGTCAGCGGTTTGGGGTGCATCGATCTGGGGGACCGAAGGTCGGAGGTTCAAATCCTCTCAGCCCGACAATGGGGCTTTGGCCATTACTTAAGTTGGCCCAAGAGAAGTGTCAAGACGAGGGCAAATCCTGCTACCCCCAAAACCCTTCGGAATGCGTTGACACCATCGAAGGTTTCTAGATAGCTCCAGATGCTGAGGCTCATGATGAGAACAGAATCT
>MPLX02230927.1_pt1 | contig 49693 bp, 55 predicted proteins | sample 1617341 | NCBI WGS metagenome assembly MPLX02 (sample SAMN05944804, study PRJNA350692) | marine metagenome | biome: marine; feature: ODZ; material: water; isolation source: 120 m water sample filtered on 0.2 um supor filter | place: Pacific Ocean | collected 2012-04-08 | depth 120m m | reverse complement strand
GTGAATAGAATAATTCCACACACTAAAATTCCAGCGCAACAAGTTAGACCTATCTTCAAATTAGATTGATTCATGCCCCAATATGTTAGGGGTTAAAAGGTAAACGTTAGGTTAACGAGGGTGTCAGATCAGTGCTTGAGAGTTTCTAGTATCTACTTTATTCCCACTCAATAGTTGCTGGAGGTTTACTAGAAATATCCAGAGTAACCCTAGAAATCCCTGATATTTCATTAATGATTCTCGTAGAAACATGATCTAGAAAATCATAGGGAAGTCTAGCCCAAGTTGCTGTCATAAAATCAGTTGTCTCTACTGCTCTTAATGCAATTACGTACTCATACTTTCGTCCATCACCCATGACTCCAACTGATCTGACAGGGAGAAAAACAGCAAAAGCTTGGCTGACCCTATCGTAAAGATTCTCTTTATGTAATTCCTCTATAAAGATGTCATCTGCAAGCCTCAAAAGATCTGCATACTCTTTTTTAACTTCACCTAGGATCCGAACACCAAGGCCAGGTCCTGGAAAAGGATGACGATCAACAAGCTTTGAAGACAGGCCAAGCTCCTTGCCGATCTTTCTTACCTCATCCTTAAATAAATCTCTCAATGGCTCAATTAACTTTAGCTTCATATCATCTGGTAAACCACCGACATTATGATGAGATTTAATGACGTGTGCCTTGCCCGTCTTTGAGCCTGCTGATTCGATTACATCTGGATAAATTGTTCCTTGAGCGAGCCACTTCACATTTTCCAACTTTGAGGCTTCATCCTCAAAAACCTCAATAAACGTTCGACCTATGATCTTCCTTTTTTCCTCAGGATCATTTATTCCTTTTAGTTTCTCTAGGAAAATTTCTTCAGCATTCACCCTAATGACATTAAGGTCCATGTGCTCAGAAAATACTTCCATCACCTGATCACCCTCATTTAAGCGAAGGAGTCCATTGTCTACAAATATACAAATCAATTGATTGCCTATTGCTTTGTGCAAAAGAGCGGCGACAACAGATGAATCAACACCCCCAGATAGTCCAAGTAAAACCTGGTCATCCCCGACTGCCTCTTGAACCTCTCTGATGTCTTTTTCAATGATGTTTCCTGGATTCCATTCACTGGTGCATCCGCATATTCCATGAACAAAGTTTTCGATGATTTTTTGGCCGCATTTTGTATGCGTGACCTCAGGGTGAAATTGAAGCCCATATAATGATTTTTCTTCATTTGCCATTGCGGCTGAAGGAGAATTTGCACTGGAACAAATGGTTTGAAATCCGTCAGGTAAAGATTCAACTCGATCTCCATGACTCATCCAAACTTGTTGGTCAGTATCGCCATCAATACCCTCTAGAAGACGGCTGGTTGTTTCTATCTGTGCATCAGCATGACCGAATTCTCGATCGCTCGATGGAGAAACGCGTCCCCCAAGTTGCTCAGACATGGCTTGCATCCCATAACAAATGCCCAATATTGGTAGACCCATTGAGTAAATTTCTTTCGCTGGTTTGGGTGCATCGGCAATGAATGCAGATTCCGGCCCACCGGAGAGTATCAATCCCGATGGCTGAAATGATTCAATGGAATTGAAATCAATGTCTCCGACATAAATCTCACTGTAAACGCCTGCCTCTCTTACTCTTCTGGCAATCAGTTGGGTGTATTGGGAACCAAAATCGAGTATGAGTATCCTGTCTTGCATTAAAAACTAATCGACAGAATAATTGGGTGCTTCTTTGGTAATACTGACGTCATGAACGTGCCCTTCTCTTTTTCCAGAATCAGTGATCCTTACGAATTCTGTATTGCTCTGGAGTTCCTCGATGTTCTTGCATCCTGTATATCCCATTGACTGACGCAATCCGCCAACAAGCTGCTCTATAATTTTTGATAACTTGCCCTTATAAGGAACCCTTCCCTCGATGCCTTCTGGAACCAATTTTTCTGCTTCTTCGACATCGCTCTGAAAGTATCGATCTCTGGAACCATGTTTCTGTGCCATTGCGCCCAGTGAACCCATTCCACGGTATGATTTGAAGCTTCTTCCCTGATAAAGCTCAATCTCACCAGGAGATTCTTCAGTTCCAGCAAATAAGCTTCCAAGCATGATGCTATCAGCACCCGCTGCAATGGCTTTTGCAATGTCTCCTGAGTAACGAATGCCGCCATCTGAAATAATGCAGGTTTGAGTATTATTGAGTTCTGCTGCAACATCCACAATCGCTGTGATTTGTGGCATGCCAGCACCCGCAACCACTCGAGTGGTACAAATTGAACCTGGACCAATTCCAACTTTGACTGCGTCTGCGCCTGCCTCTGAAAGCGCTTTCGCGGCTTCGCCCGTTGCAATGTTGCCTGCAATAATTTCCAGATCGGAATGCATGGCCTTTATTGCTTTCACCTGATTGATCACGCCCTCAGTATGAGCGTGGGCTGTATCGACAACAATTACGTCCACGCCTGCTGCGCTTAAGGCCTCTACTCTTTCTTCTGTTCCATCACCAACGCCAACAGCTGCACCCACCAAGAGCGCCCCATTTTGATCTTTGGATGCCAGAGGGAAGTCTGTTGCTTTTTGAAAATCCTTCGCAGTGACCATTCCTCTTAACTGAAAAGAGTCATCGACGACGAGCACCTTTTCAATTCGGTGTTGGTGAAGCAGTTTTAAGACCTCTTCTTCATCGGCGCCTTCTTTCACAGTGACCAGTTTATCCTGAGGTGTCATTACCGAACTCACCAAGCCATCAAGATTTGTCTCAAAGCGAAGATCGCGATTGGTCACAATACCAACGGTTACGCCATTATCCACAACCGGCACGCCTGAGATGTTATTAAATTTTGTGATTTCCAATACCTCTCTGATGGTGATATCGGAACTGACAGTGACCGGATCAGAGATGATCCCGCTAGCAAACTTTTTCACTCTATTGACTTGAGAGGCTTGATCTTCAATGCTGAAATTCTTGTGAATGATCCCTATGCCACCTTCTTGAGCGATCGCTATTGCGAGCTGATATTCAGTCACAGTATCCATTGCAGCAGATAGTAAAGGGATACGAATGGAGATATTTTTTGTCAGTCGTGTTGCAAGATCGGTTTCGCGTGGGAGGACATCCGAGTAGCTCGGTTTGAGAAGTACATCATCGAATGTTAAAGCTGTTTTCTCTGTCGTCATTGACATCTCCATTTATGTGATGGATTTGTCAATGGGATTTTACACTGCTTAGACTATTTGTAAACTTAAGCCTCTTCAATTTTGTATAATTTTTTCTTATGGAACCATTTGATAGCCAAGAACATATATACACTATTTCAGAATTGAACGATGAGGTAGCCTCAACTCTGACACAAACATTCGGTGTCATTTGGGTTGAAGGAGAGGTATCAAATTTAATGAGATCTGCTGCAGGCCATGTTTATTTCTCACTGAAAGATGAGTCAGCCAGTGTTCGCTGTGCCATGTTTAGAATGCAAAATCAGTCTCTAGATTTTTCCCTAAAAGATGGGATGCAAATACTTGCTAGAGCAAAAGTAGGTCTCTATAAGCAAAGGGGTGAATTTCAGTTGATTGTCGAGTATGCCGAAGAAAGCGGCGAAGGGCTGCTTAGGCAAAAATTTGAACTCTTGAAACAAACGCTTCTAAAAGAAGGTCTGTTTAATGAGGAACATAAATTGCCTCTTCCGGAAATACCGGAAACCATTGGGCTGATCACATCGCCAAAGGGTGCAGCAGTTCAAGACATATTGAAAACCATTAAGAGACGATATTCGTTGGTCAATGTCATTGTTTATCCCACTCTTGTACAGGGCAATGAAGCCACTCAACAAATTGCTTCAGCAATCGATGATGCCAATGAGAGAAAGGAATGCGATGTCTTGATTGTTGCCAGAGGTGGCGGCTCTCTTGAAGACCTTTGGTGCTTCAATGAAGAATTGGTTGCGCGTTCAATTTTTAACTCACGCATTCCGATCATTTCAGGGATTGGGCATGAAACCGACTTTACCATAACGGACTTGGTCGCAGATTTAAGGGCTGCTACGCCCACTGCAGCAGCCGAAATTGCTCTTCCGTCAATAAATGAAATAATGGATCAATTGAATCGGTTTATATTTGATATGAACCAACTTGCTGATCGAAAAATTACCGACTTTAAGCATCGATTGAAATCCTCTTCTCTTCGAATGCAAGCGAGTCATCCGCATTCAAAATTACAATTGAATCTGCAAAAGCTTGATCTCATTGATGAGAAGATGCGCAATTTGCCCATGATGCAATTAAAGGATCTGACTAATATTTTTAGAATTTCCTTGTCAAAGCTTTTGGCATCCAATCCTAAAAACAACATTGAAACAGAGAAACAAAATCTTGAAATCAAAAAGATGGCATTCCTCAATGCCTTAATGGGCATCATTGAGAGCAAAAAAAATCGCTTTTCAATCCTCACAACACAATTAGAAAGCGCATCCCCACTTCAATTATTGAATAGAGGTTATGCAGTGGTGACGACCAAAGACGACAAAAGCATAAAATCAATCAGAAACATTTCACCGGGTGCGTCGGTCAAAACAAAACTATCTGACGGCTCCTTTATGTCTAAAGTTGAGAGGATAGATAAGGACTAAAACTACTTCTTTTTCTTTCTCATGCGAATGATTCGTCTTCTTTTTTTCCATTGACGCATGGTGAGCTTATTGCGCTTTCCTGCAAATGGGTTTTCTCCATCTTTGAAGATCAATCGGATGGGAGTTCCTTTGAAGTTGAATGCTTTTCGAATCTGCGATTCTAAGAACCTCTTGTAGTTGTCTCTGAGCTTGCTCGTTTGAGTCCCATAAATAATAAATGTAGGCGGTTGATGATTGACCTGCGTTGCATACTTGAGCTTAATCCTTCTGCCTTGAACGTAGGGAGGAGGTTTTGTCTGTGTCAACTTCTCGATCAAAGCAGAAATCTTAGAGGTAGTGACATCCTGCATGGAGCTTTTTGCTGACTCAATGGCTGTGTTGATCGCTTTTTTGAGTTGCATTGACTTCAATGCTGAGATTTCCACTGTTTCAATGAAGCTGGCAAATTTGAGTCTTCGCTTAATTTGTCTTTCTAATTGTTCTTTTTGGTCATCATCCAAAAGATCGTATTTATTCAAAGCAATACAGAATGCCCTGCCTGAATTAATCACCAAACCAATCAGAGAAAGATCCTGATCGGTGATGCCCTCTGAAGCATCAATGATTACAACGACTGAATCTGAAAGATCAATGGCTTGAAGTGCTTTGACAACACTGAACTTCTCAATGGTTTCATCAACCTTTTTCTTCTTTCTAATGCCAGCGGTATCGATCAGCACAAGCGATGTGCCCTTGTAATTAAAATCAATGAATATGCTGTCTCGAGTTGTGCCAGGTCTATTTTGTGTCAGCAATCGATCTTCTTTAATGAAAGAGTTTATAAACGTTGATTTTCCAACATTGGGTCTCCCAACCAATGCAATCGACATCTCATTTTCATCCAGTTCACGAGCTGAAGAATCATCCATCGGTTGATCAATTTTTTGCTCAATCAAATCAATCAGTTCATTGCAGTAATCCCCTCGTTTGGCAGAGATAGAGATCATTTCCTTAAAGCCTAAGCTATAAAATTCTGCTTCCAAATTTTCGGTCGACATGCCTTCAACCTTATTGATCACTAAAATTGTGTCTTTGTCTTTTTTTCTAAGATCAAGGGCTACCTCACGATCGCTATTGGCAAGACCTTCTCGACCATCCACTAGAAAACAAATTAAATCTGCTTCCTCAATCGCAGTTGCAGTCTGCTCTTGGATGGTTTGAGATAATTCACCATGATCAAAGTCCAGTCCACCCGTATCAATGAGAATGATTTCATTGTTTTCAGATTGGATATGGCCGTATATGCGGTCTCGAGTCAGCCCCTCAAAATCAGCCACCAGTGCTGCTGTGGTACCGGTCAGCTGATTAAATAGAGTTGATTTTCCGACATTGGGTCTTCCGACTATGGCAACAATGGGTAACATAACACGGCCCTCATCTTATTGAGAAGATTCGTTCGGGGCTTTTACAGAAAAGAGGTTTCCTCCATCCGTTTGCACATATATTGAGTCACCGATCACCAGTGGTGATGACGTAATTTTATCTGAACCGATACTGGCTCTTTGCAGAATCTCACCATCTTCTTTGCTCAACCAATGAAGATAACCCTCAAGATCTCCAACAACAATTGCATCACCAATGATTGCAGGCGCAGTTGGATAACGATGCAGTAGCGTTTCTTTTTTCCAAACTTCTCGTCCTGTAAATCTTGAGAAAGCTCTGATTGTGCCATCCGCTTCTGAGGCGAAGACAACATCATCATCGACATCCATTCCGGCATACATCGACGCGTCGGTCAGCCAAATGATATTGCCGCTCTCAATTGCCAGTGCAGCCAATGCGCCTTGATAGCTTCCAGCATAGACTTCATTTCCATAAATCACCAAAGGAGCATCAATGTCACTGATTTTTTCAATCTCTGTCCTTCCTCCGGGAGGGGTCAACATGGTTTCCCAAAGAAGGCTGCCATCCGTTAAATCATAAGCAGTAACTTTGCCGTCATCGAACCCACATATCACTGCATTTGATATCACAACCGGTGCAGATGTTCCTCTTAGACTGAGTCTTGGGACATCGTGGGAAGAGGTCCACTCCACACTGCCATCATTGACCGAATAAGACCTGAGATTTCCATCCACTGAGCGAACAAATATTGATTCATCTTTAATGGCAACGGGTGCGAGAACTTCACTACTGAGCTCGCTCATCCATATTTTTTCTCCTGTCATGGAATCAAGGGTTAGCAGTTCGCCATCATTGGTTCCAAGAACCAGAATCCCATTGCGATAGGTTGGTCCAGCTGTGAATGCCATATCAAAACTCTCTCTCCATAATTTATTTCCGGATTTCATATTGATGGCCATGACGTTTCCGTCAAAGCTGGCAGCGTAAATTGTTTCTCCGTCTGTGTCTGGTCTGAGCATAAGATCTAGGCCTTCATGCCCTTTTCCGATTGATGTCTTCCATTCACGATCTACATCAAGTGCAGGCGTGAAATCTACCAACTCTGCGGGCTGGTCAAATGCTTCCTCGTCATCGCCACCAAAAAATGAGCAGCCTTGAATAAATAGAAAAAGACACAGCGCCTTAGTAAGTCTCGATGAAAAAAAGGATGTTTGCATTCTGTCTCGCATATTCATCATGTTTGGGTATCTTCATCCTCATTATTTTGGTTAATCTGCTCGAACTTCATTTTTGTAAAATCATATGCAAAAGAACCGGGTGAGAGAGATTTCAGTGCGATTTCATAAGCACTCCTGGCATTCTCTTCTTCTCCCATTCCTAGGTATGCGTCGCCCTTGATGATTTCAAATTGTGCTTCAAAAGCTTCTGGAAATTCTGCTTTTCCAAGCAGATCGAGCGCATCTTGGAAATCACCTTTTTCAATGTATATTCTTGCAATTCTCTGTCTTGCAACCATTGAAAAATTCTCATCGTCTGCTTGCTCTAGAACAAATTCAAGTTGCGTGATCGCATTGTCATAATCCAGAGAATCCATGAAAAGCTTGGCCATGGAGAGATGACTTTGTATCTGATAGGCCGATCCAGAAAAGTCATTGTCCATTTGTTGAAGTATTGTTTGAGCTTGCGACAACCTTTTTTGCCTGACAGAAAATTCCATGTCTGCATAGAGTCTCGAAGCATTCTCAGCCTGCTTCAAGTTGCTGTTTTTATAGTACTGCATCCCAAATACTCCAGAAATTGCGATACCGAATGACGCGACAATGAATAAACCATTGTCCTTGAGCCATTTCTTAACAATCTCTGCCTGTTGTTGGTCTGTTAAATTATCATTCATAACAATTCCCTTAATCCTAGGTGCCAATCCTTTCAGCAATAGTGTCTAAAAGTTTTCCCTCAGGGATGGTTTCTTGGTCACCGCCTTCTTTCATTAACTTAATGCCAATCGTCTCATTCTGAATCTCTTCATCCCCTAGAATAAGAGCAATGTCAGATTCTGAGCGATCAGCACGCTTAAACTGTTGCTTGAAACTGCCGCCATCTTGGTTCACCTCAAGAATACAGTCCTCAAATTGATCTCTAATCAATTCTGCCAACTTTGAGGACTTTGCCTCTGCTTTATCGCCGACAGCAACGAAATAAATTTTTGGCTGACCATTCTGATCTTTTTTATTGGAGAGTTCAACCAGTTCCACCAGTCTTTCAAGACCAATGGCACAGCCAATGGCAAAGACATCTTGTCCACCCAATTGTTTGACTAAACCGTCGTATCGACCTCCTCCACAGACTGTGGCTTGAGCGCCCAGTTCGTTCGTTGTCCATTCAAATACTGTTTTTGTGTAATAATCCAACCCTCTCACCAAGCGAGGGTTGATGACATACTCAATGCCATGTCCATCCAAGCGTTCTAACAAACCAGTAAAATGATCTTTTGATTCCTGATCCAAATGATCATTCATTTTTGGGGCTGCCTGAATGACGTCAGACATTTCTGGATTTTTACTATCCAGAATTCGCATTGGGTTCTTTTCCAATCTCAATCGAGAATCCTCATCAAGCGAGTCAATATGATCATTAAAGTATTCAACAAGAATTGAGCGGTAAATTTTTCTCGCTTCTGCTGTACCCAATGAGTTCAATTCCAATTGTATGGAATCAACACCCAGATTTCTCCAAACTCTTGATGTCAGCAGAACCATTTCAGCATCGATGCCAGGGCCCTCAAATCCAAAAGCCTCCATATTCACCTGATGAAATTGACGATACCGGCCCTTTTGAGGTCTTTCATAGCGGTACATGGGGCCCATGGACCATAATTTTTGCGTTTGATTATAGAAAAGCCCGTTCTCAATGCCTGCTCTGACAACACCGGCGGTTGCTTCCGGTCTTAAAGAAAGCGATTGATCTTTGCGATCCAGGAATGAATACATCTCCTTTGAAACAACATCCGTCTGTTCACCGATGGTTCTTTGAAACAGCTCCGTTCTCTCTACTAATGGTGTTCGAATCTCCTTAAATGAATAGCTTGATAAGATCTTCTTGATGATTGATTCAACTGACTGCCAACGCTCTAACTCTGCCGGAAGCAGTGTTGGCATTCCTCGGATGGATTTGATTTTCTCAGTCAAAATCGATTAATTATGGGACATATACATACCGACCAAAGTCAGCAGAAAAAGTCCTGCACAAACAAGCGCTATAACTCTAAGAGCGACTAAATGTTCTGTTTTTCCATCGTTTGACATATGTTTTCTCCGTTTAAGGTATTAATGTAATGTTTTTTTTAATTTTTGTCTCAGTGTTTTCTTAGCAAGATTCATTACTTGCCCTGATAATTGACCACAAGCAGCCTGAATGTCATCCCCTCTTGTTTTTCTGGTCGTTGTCATTATCCCAGATTCCAAAAGGATATTCCTAAAATCATTGATCTGATTTTGATCCGTCGGCTTGAATTTTACACTTGGAAAAGGGTTGAAAGGGATCAAGTTAACCTTAGCGGGCTGATTCATTAATAGCTCTGAAAGCTGTTTTGCATCTTTGGCTGAATCATTGACCCCCTTAAGCATCGTGTATTCAAATGTAACGGATCTTAGGTTTTGAACTTTCGCATAATGCCAACAAGCTTCCAATAGTTCTTTGATTGGATGCTTTCGATTAATCGGCACCAACTCATCTCTGAGCTTATCATTGGCTGCATGAAGAGACACGGCAAGAGAGACTCCCACTTCCTCTGACAGTTTATATAACTGAGGAACCAATCCAGATGTGCTCACCGTAATCCTGCGTCTTGAAATATCAAAACCATGGGGATCATTCAATATTTTGATTGCCTTTATCACCTCTGGATAATTTGCAAGTGGCTCACCCATGCCCATGAAGACAATATTTGTCAGCCTCTCTTCATTCAGCTCTCTTCTGGCCAATAAGACTTGACCAATGATTTCACTAGATTTGAGGTTCCTGTTGAAACCTTGATGGCCGGTCGCACAAAATGGGCAATCAATGAGACACCCAACTTGGCTTGAGATGCAAAGGGTTCCTCGTCTTTCTTCTGGAATAAATACCGTTTCAATGATTTGATTGTCTTTTTTTCCTATCAACCACTTCTGAGTCCCATCATCCGAAAGCTCATTGCGTATGGCGTCATCAAATTCCAAGCTACAGTTTTGATTCAGGTGGTTTCTGAGCTCCAAATTGAAGTTGGTCATGAGATCAAAGTCAAAAACCTGTTTTGAGTAAATCCATTGCATCAATTGTTTTGCCCTGTAATCTTTTTCATCAATCTGATTAAAGAAAGTGACAAGATCCCCTAAGGGCATGCCAAGGATATTTTGACGCTTTATTGTCAATTTAGAGTGAATCAACCAAAGAAATATTGGATCTCAGCTGCTGCTGTATCTGGGCCATCTGATCCGTGCACAGCATTTCTCTCAATGCTCTCAGCAAAATCTTTACGGATGGTTCCCTCGTCCGCTTCTTCTGGATTTGTTGCACCCATTAACTTGCGATTCAGATTGATTGCATCAGGACCCTCAAGTACCTGCACCATTACTGCTCCAGAGGTCATGTAATCCACCAAATCATTGAAAAAAGGTCTTTCCTTGTGTACGGCATAAAATCCTTCTGCTTGTTCGCGGCTAAGGTGTAGCATTTTTGCTTGAACGATTTGAAGGCCTGCCTTCTCAAAACGAGAATAGATCTTTCCAATGATATTCTTTTCTACCCCGTCTGGCTTGATGATTGATAATGTTCTTTCCATTGCTCTATCCTTTATTAATTAGACACTGAAGCTTTCTCCGCAACCACATTCCCCGGTGGCATTTGGATTGCTAAACTTAAATACTTGGTTGAAGCCTTCTTCGATGAAGTCAATTTCAGTTCCACCAATCAATTCCATGCTTTCATTATCCACGACAACAGAGACACCTGAGAAAGTCATGACTTGATCATCGTTGGAAATATCTGAAACATAATCCAAGACATACGAATATCCGTTGCAGCCAGTGGGCTTGATGCTGATTCTAAGGCCCAGGGCATCGGGATTATTCAAAAGATTTGCTTTAAATCTTTTGATCGCATTATCTGTAATTGAAAGTTCCATAAAATTAAGCCCTCTTGAAATGCTTTATACATTCTTTTAAAGCATCTTCCAACAAAAAAAGACGGTCTTTTTTTGTTTTTGGCAGATCTATGATCTTTGCATATTTTTTGATATCAAGCGTTTCAAGTTCTTGAATTGATTTTTTTTGTGTATCTCTGATCGCCATGGATGTGATTGCAATCAAATGTGGGCAACCATGAACATGATAATGCACTTCAGTTCTTCCCTCAGGATCCAATCGTGAGAATAACTTCAACCACATTCCATTTGACTTTGAGGTTTGTTCAACAGTGAATCCATCGCTCATGCGTGAATCTTTCATGACATGGGTATTGTCATAAAAAGCATCTCTTTGATTCATTGACTGTCTCCCTTTAAATTCCTTAAATGGGTTACTGCTGCGATCAGTTCGGATGCTGCTGACTCTGTATCATGCAATGATGTGGTTCTTCCAAAGCTGATACGAATGGTTCCATTGATTTCGTGATCCAGCAGTCCCATACTTTTTAACACATGTGAGGGCTCATCATGATCCGAAGAACAAGCCGACCCTCTAGAGATTGCAAAACCTTCCATCGCATAGATCAAACTTTCTGAATACAGATCGTGAAAACAGAGGCTAAGAATTCCCGGAAAAGCATCCTCAACTGAACCATTGATCTTCCATCCATTGAGACTCGAGAGTTTTTTCAAAAAAGCATCTCGACATTGCTGAATGTGCTCTAAATCATCATGCATTCTTTGTTTTGAAACTCTATAAGCGCTAGCCATTCCGGCAATCTGATGGGTGGGCAATGTGCCTGAACGCATTCCTCGCTCCTGGCCTCCCCCAACAATGAGTGATTTCACTCGGCCAACACTGTCTTTATTGATGTATAGAGCGCCCACTCCCTTCGGTCCATAAACTTTATGAGCAGACATTGACATAAGATCAATGCACATTTCTTTTACATCGATTGGGATTTTTCCGATGCTTTGTGCTGCATCCACATGAAATATGATTTCATTTCTTTTGCAGTATTTTCCAATCTCTTTAATCTCATTCACTACACCAGTCTCGTTATTGATATGCATGCAGCTGGCAAATATTGCGTCTGGGTTCAGCTGACTGGTAAATGTTTCTAAATCAATTTGACCATCTTTATTTGGCTGAATGAAACTGACTTTTGATTCGAGTTCCTCAATCGAGCGCATAGACTCTATCACTGATTTATGCTCAAGGTGGGATGTTGTGAATCTCAGAGGATGACCTTTGTACTGAAATTGATGAAACCCCACAATTGCCAAATTATTTGATTCGGTCGCACCAGAAGTCCAAAGAATCTCTTCAGGATTTGCATTGATCAAATTCGCAACCTCATTTCTTGATTGCTCGACAATATTGTTTGCTGAGATGCCAAATTGATGATCCAAGGATGAAGGGTTACCAAATGAATCCTCACTCATGACGGCATGCATTTCCTCAATCACCTCAGGTGCCATTGGGGTTGTTGATGCAAAATCAAGATACGTTTTCATATTGATTATTTTAACCTGGGTTTCTGATACGAAGTAAGAATCCCTCTCATGATATTCACCTCATTATCATCGAGTTGTGCACGATTGAATAAAGCCTTTAAGCGTCTCATCAATTGTTTCGGGTTTTTGGGATTCAAAAAGCCTGTTTCTAAAAGAACCTTTTCCAAGTGCTCATAAAATAATTCCATTTCCTTGCCTGATGCTAAATCCCTCGTTGTTTGATCTTCTTCAACGCCAAAAAAGGCTAAGTTTATCTGGTAGGCAATGACTTGAACCGCCATTGACAAATTTAGAGAGGAATGCATCCCGCCGGTTGGAATATAAACAAGTCGGTTGCATCGATCGATGTCATCATTGGAAAGGCCCGATGTTTCAGGGCCAAATATTATCGAAACTTTTTGCTTGATACTGGATTTGAAGATGCTCTCAGCACTTTCGTGAATTGAATCGATGGGCACGCTGATCCTTCTTTGTCTCGCTGTTGTCCCAATAACAAGACTTGTATCCGCTATTGCCTCATCGAGGGTTTCAGATACTTTTGCATTTAATAAAATATCAAGTGCGCCTGAAGATCTAGCTCTAGACTCTGGATGTGGATGTTTTACAGGGTTAACGAGGGCAAGATTCTTAAATCCCATGGTTCCAATGGCTCTTGCAGCCGCTCCCACATTACCAGGATGAGAGGGCTCAACCAAAACAAATTCTATATTATCGTGACTCATAAATATGAAATTGGCTCATATATCCAAAAGTTCTGATATTCTACACACATTTCAGATCACATATTTCAAAGATGGAGATAAATTAAATGCAGGCTTTCTTAAATACAGCCATTAAAGCAGCCAGAAAAGCGGGAGATATTGCACAGATCAATTTTGATCGAATCGATTCAAACGACGTCAGGACAAAGTCATACAATGAGTTTGTTACCCATGTGGATGAACAAGCCGAGAAGGCAATCATTGAGATCATTCATTCCAGGTATCCTGATCATTCGATTCTGGGTGAAGAACATGGGATGCAAGACAATGATTCTGAATTCCTATGGATTATTGACCCGATTGATGGCACCACAAACTATATTCATGGTTTCCCGGTCTATTGTGTCTCCATTGCATTGAAGGTGAAAGATAGACTTGAGGTGGGTGTTATTTACGATCCATCAAGGCAAGAGCTGTTTACTGCAATCAGGGGGATGGGCAGTCAATTGGATGGTCGGAAGATCAGGGTCAGTAAGCATACCGCATTACAGGGCTCTCTATTGGGAACTGGATTCCCATTCAGAGATCAAAAGGATTGGCTGGAAGTCTATCTTGAAATATTTACTGATTTTACAAAAATTGTAGGCGCAATCAGAAGGCCTGGGTCGGCAGCGCTAGATCTTGCTTATGTGGCAAGCGGAAGATATGACGGTTTTTGGGAATTTGGCTTAAAGCCTTGGGACGTAGCCGCAGGAGTGCTTTTAATTCAGGAAGCCGGTGGCATTGTCCAGAACATCATTCCTGATACAGACCCTGTCGATAGCGGAAGTCTCTTTTGCGGAAACCCAAAAATATTTGAAGCAATGAAAGAAGTTCTAAGCCACTATGACAAAAGGCTCAAAGCCTTTGCCTAAGGCATTCCATCGTCCGTCTCTTCTCTTTTTTCGGGAATGAGATCGGTGGTTGAAATATCCAGATAAAAAATTGATGTGGATGCGACAAAAATCGAAGAGTAAGTTCCTATCAAGACACCCGCAATCAAAGCAATTGAAAAACCTTTCAGTGAGGGTCCGCCAAATACATAAAGTGAGAGCAACACAAGCAATGTTGTTGAACTGGTAATGATGGTTCTTTTGATCGTTTGCGTGATCGCTGAATTAAGAATCTCAATGTTTTCAGATGCCCTCATTGATCTAAAGTTTTCTCTGATTCGATCATAAATAACAATCGTGTCATTGAGCGAATATCCAACGACAGCAAGAATGGCTGCCAGTACAGATAAATCAAACGTCAACTGAAAGAATGAAAATATACCCAGTGTAATAATGACATCATGAATCAATGCCAGTACAGCACCGATTGAGAACTTCCACTGAAAACGAAAAACAATGTAGATCATGATCATGATTAGGGCGAATATCATTGCTAACCCCCCCTGCTCAGTGAGTTCTTCTCCAACCTGCGCACTTATATACTCAGAGCTTTTGAGCGTAACGGATTGGTCAGAATCCTCAAACATGCCGATAACATCCTCGCCCACTTTTTTATTACTAATTCCATTGATTGGAGGGATTCGAACCATGAGGTCTTGAGAAGATCCAGAGTTCTGAACAATGGCATCATCATATCCACCTGAGGCAAGATTATTCCTTACGTTTTCGATATTTGGGGCAGTCCCAAAACTGATTTCAATCTGAATCCCACCAGTAAAGTCAATTCCCAAATTAAGCCCTTTTGTCATGAGAGAAAAAGCAGAAACCACAATCAAAACGATTGACAGGATCGTTGTGGATTTTCGAGCAGATAAGAATTTTATGGTCTTCATCACTATATCCTTAGTTTCTCGATTGTTTTTCCGCCGTAAATTAAATTCACGAGCGCTCTAGAGACAATGATGGCAGTAAATAGAGATGTCAAAATACCGATTGAGAGCGTTATCGCAAAACCTTTGATTGGGCCAGTACCGAATGTGAAAAGCACCAATGAAGCGATCAACGTCGTGACATTGGCATCTGTGATGGTGGCAAATGCTTTCTGGTAACCGGCACTGATGCTGGCTTGTGGTGAGTTGCCATTATTGATTTCCTCTCTAATCCTTTCGAAGATTAAAACATTTGCATCGACTGCCATACCAACTGTTAGAACAATCCCGGCTATTCCTGGAAGAGTAAGCGATGCTTGCAGCATTGATAGAACGGCAACAATGAAAGTGAGATTAATCAATAAACCAATATTGGCAATCAGGCCAAATCCTTTATACCAGATGATCATGAAAACGATGACAGCAATGAGTCCATATAGAATTGCTGTAAAGCCTTTTTCAATATTGTCCTGACCAAGACTGGGACCTACTGTCTTTTCTTCGATCTTAAATATTGGTGCAGCCAATGCTCCTGCTCTAAGTAGGATCGCTAAATCCTTTGCTTCAAAAACGGTCAAGCCCGTAATTTCGAATTGGCTACTGAAAACCCCTCTGATGGTTGCAATATTGATCACTTCCTTGTCCAAGACAGTTCTGTTGACAAAATTACCGTCTTGCTCAGAAGTTTCTTGTCTTTGTTGAACAAAAAGAACCGCCATGGGTTTATTCAGATTCTTCTTAGTGGTTTCAAGCATTGCTTTTGAACCTTTGCTATCAAGCCTAATGGAAACTGCCGGCCGGCCTTGGGAGAAAGATTGCGATGCGTCGATGAGTTGATTTCCAGTCACGATTGCTTTCTTCTTCAAAAGAACGGGGTTCTCTGATCGATCATTAAAAAGTTCACATCCAATGGGAGCTCTGCCTTTTTCTTCAGCCTCAAAAGCATTTTCATTCTCGCAGACCAATCTAAATTCCAGAGTTGCAGTGGCGCCCAAAATTCTCTCTGCTTGCGTTGGGTCCTGAACACCGGGAAGTTGAACCACGATACGATCAAGTCCTTGGCGTTGTATGATTGGCTCTGCAACCCCCAACTCATTGACTCGGTTTCTCATGGTCAATATATTTTGTTGAATCGCAAAGTCTCTTCTTTGTTTGAGTTGATCATCTGTCATGGTAACCAATACTGCAGTCTGAGACTGGGTCGAAACATTCTCAAAAGCCAATAGATTATCAAGCTCTCTGACAATTCGCCTTGTGGCATTGAAATCATCCGGGTTTACCAACTCAATTCTGATTGAGTTCCCTTCTTTTCTAATCGTGCGTCTGATTCGTTGATCAATGAGCTCCTTATTGATATCAGTGACATACTGGTCCAGCCTTTGCTGAACTGCTGTGTCAAGATCGACTTGAAATTGGAAGTAAACCCCTCCTCTAAGATCAAGGCCTAAACTCATTGGCTTCATATCCATGGCATCGAGAAAACCAGGGACGTTGGGTGCAAAAGCGAGTGCTACAGTTGAAAACCTGCCAAGAAAAGATCTGACTTTATCGCTGGCTTTGATTTGGTTCTCAACATTATCAAATCGAATCAATACATCGCCATCCTTGTCTTCGATGGTTTTGTATTCTGAACCATCATCACTGAGGAATTTGCCTATCTCTTTTATTTCTTCTTGAGAGAATGTCAATCCATTCTCTTTTGCAATCATCAGTGCTGGATCCTCGCCGTAGAAATTTGGTAAAGCAAAACCAATCCCGATGACAATACACATCAAGACGAGCAGATTCTTCCATGTGGGATATTGATTCATGAGGATAATCTAGCCTTTTTTTATTGTGCCTTTTGGAAGCAAAGATGAGATGGTCTGTCTTTGGGTCTTGATTGTGACATTTTCTGAAATCTCAAGATGAACATAATTTTCATTCATCTCTTGGATCTTACCCAGGATACCGCCTGCAGTGACAACTTCATTTCCAATTTCAAGAGCATTGATCATCTCTTGATGTTCTTTTTGTTTCTTATTCTGCGGCCTAATGAGAACCAAGTAGAAAATCACAAAAATAGCAATGAGTGGGAGAAAACTCAAAAATGAGTCCCCTCCTCCAGCATTCTGTGCCCAAGCATTCTGTATCAAAATATTTACCTTTTAGTTAGTTCAAAAAAAATATTGGTGCAATTATGACATATTCCAATTATTGCTGATAACTTTGAATGAAGTTTTTGGAAAATTTTTCAAAAGAATCGGATTCTATAGACTTTCTTATATTGTCCATAAGTTCAATGTAGAAGCTGAGATTATGGATTGTTGCGAGCCTGGCGCCTAAGATTTCATTGCAATTGAATAAATGACGCAAGTACGAACGGGTAAAGTTTTTACAGGTATAGCACTCGCAAGCATCATCTAATGGTTCTAAATCATTGATATATTTAGAGTTTTTGATTCTTACTACACCAGAATGAGTATAGATTTGTCCATTTCTTGCGTGTCGAGTCGGGATCACACAATCAAACATATCAACACCGACAGAAACGGCTTTGATGATATCAATGGGCGTTCCAAGGCCCATAAGATATCTGGGAATATTTTCAGACATTTTTGGCATTAATGATTCCAAAACCATCATTCTTTCATCAATGGGTTCTCCAACCGATAGCCCGCCAATTGCGAGGCCATCGAAATCAATGGTGGATAGAAATTCTAAGTTTTCCAAGCGTAAATCCGGATACATGCCGCCCTGAATGATCCCAAAGCAAGCACTGTCATCATCTCCTTTCTGTTGTAAAAAAGATTCGTGACTCCTCAATGCCCACTTCTCGGATCGTCTCATTGATGAAAGAGCCTCCTCTTGTGTGGCTGGATAATGAGTGCATTCATCTAAAACCATTTGTATATCACTGCCTATCACTTTTTGAATCTGCATGGCAATCTCTGGGGTCAGTCGAATCAAATCACCATTCACCGGTGAGTCAAACTCAACGTATTCGTCATTGATCTTTCTCTTCTTTGATAAGCTCCAGATTTGATAACCCCCCGAATCAGTCAAGATGGGCTTAGGCCATGACATCATCCGATGCAATCCACCATGCGAGGAAAGGATCTCTCTGCCCGGCCTAATCATCAAGTGATATGTATTTGCAAGGATGATTTCAGCACCAATATCAATAAGCTCGTCTGGTGTCATTGTTTTCACCGACCCATAAGTGCCCACTGGCATAAAAACCGGTGTATGAATCAATCCTTTTTCAAAATGCAGCTCACCCAGTCTGGCACTCTTATCCGATTTAATTAATTTAAATTTCACTGACCTAACCCTCTTTCTAGAAACATAGAATCACCATAACTATAGAAACGATAGCCATTATCAACGGCATACTGGTAAGATTTCAAGATTGTTTCTCTTCCAACAAAGGCAGAAACCAACATAATCAGAGATGATTCTGGTAAATGGAAATTGGTGATCATTGCATCAACCAACTGAAAATCAAAACCCGGAGCAATAAAGATATCAGTCTCATCACTGATGGGTTTGATTCCACTTTTCTGCATGAGAGATTCTAATGCCCTCACCACAGTTGTCCCCACTGCAATGATTCTACCGCCGTTCAATTTTGATATTCTAATCTGGTCGCACAATTTTTGATCGACCTCATAAAACTCTTGGTGCAACTTTTTTGACTTTATTTGCTCAGGTCTCAATGGAGCAAAAGTGCCGGCACCGACATGGAGAGTAAGCTCACCAATATCAACTTCCTTTCTTCTGAGTTCATCAAGGACATCTGTCGTAAAATGAAGCCCTGCTGTGGGTGCTGCAACAGCGCCCTCTTTTTTTGCGAATACGGTTTGATATCTTTTGCGGTCATCTGAATTTGGGCTCCTTTTAATGTATGGAGGTAGAGGTGTTTGTCCGTTTGAGTTCAAAATACTCATGACTGGAGACTCAGTGGAAATTGTAAAAAATTGGTTATCTCTTCCTTCTATTTTGAGAACCACCTCATGATCAATCATTATTTTTGTACCGACATGAATTTTACCGCTGAACTTTAATTGTGCTAAAAAACTCCGTTCTGCAAGAAGCCTCTCAAAGAATATCTCTACCTTCCCTCCGGATTCTTTCTTTCCAAATAGCCTTGCAGGCAATACCTTGGTGTTGTTCAAAATAAGCAAATCATGCCTTCTAAGGATTCGTGGTAACTCGGAGAAAGTTAGATCCTTGATGGAATCATGCTCAAGACGCATTAACTTACTCGATGCCCTGTCTTTAAGGGGAGTCTGAGCAATTGACTCGGGTGGAATATTTATTCTGAAATCACTTGGTTGCATTTTTGTATTGTACTCGATTAGCACATTCATAAAATGGTTCAATAATCGGTTAGTTTTATAGACTGAATACACAACAAAAGGTATTCTTCACTTATTATTTAGCCGGGATGGCGGAATTGGTAGACGCGCCGGATTCAAAATCCGGTGGGGCAACCCGTGAGAGTTCGAGTCTCTCTCCCGGCAGTGGATATATATTATGAAATACTGCAATCAATGTGGAAATGATTTGGAGTTTAAGATTCCAGACGGTGATAACAAGAACAGACATGTCTGTAATGCTTGTGACTGTATTCATTATGAAAACCCAAAGGTAGTTGTTGGGACTGTGCCAATGCTTGGAGATCAAGTCTTGTTGTGCCTAAGAGGCATTGAGCCAAGAATGAATTTCTGGACACTGCCAGCGGGATTTCTTGAGAATGGCGAAAGCATGGCTGAAGGAGCAAAAAGAGAATGCGAGGAGGAAGCCCTCATTTCACCAAGTATTCAATCGATGATTGCTGTGGTGGATGTTGTTCATGCAGAGCAAGTTCATGTCTTCTATAGGGCAACCATCAAAGATGATCAGTTTGGAGCTGGTGAAGAGTCTTTGGACGTAAAATTATACAAACTCAATGAAATACCATGGGAACTCATTGCTTTTGAAACTGTAAAAATTGCTTTGACGGCACAAATCGAGAAAGATTCAAATGATGAAATTCCAGTTTATCAAACAATTCAATAATCGAGGCACTCTGGTATGACATTCATAGTGGGCGAAAGTTGCATCAGATGTAAGCTTGGGGATTGTGTTGAGGTATGTCCAGTAGACTGTTTTCACGAGGGTCCAAATATGCTGGTTATCAATCCTGATGAATGCATTGATTGCGCTTTGTGTGAACCTGAATGCCCTGTAGATGCAATTTTTGCCGACGATGAAATACCCGAAGGACAAGAAATTTTTGAAGACCTTAATCGTGAACTGAGTGAAACTTGGCCTGTTATTTCTCACGCGCCTGAACCACCTTCAGACGCCGATGAATGGAGAGAGGTGAAAGATAAAATTCAGCACTTAGAGAAGTGATCAACCCTCTTCGTTCAGTCGAAACAATAAAGACTCAGGTGGTAAATACCCAACAATCAGCTTGCCTTTATCAGTCAGAATGGTTGGAGTTCCAGAGATATTGAATACTGAACCAAGGTTATAATGAGATTGAACAGGACTGTCCGGACAATTATCGCCATCAACTTTTTTGCCTTGCTTGGCTCGATCTAAGGAGCCTTGCCTGTCTTTACTGCACCAGACAGAATGTGCCTTCTCCCAACTCTCAGTTTCGGGTCCAGTCCTTGGAAAAGACAGATACCTTACTCTGATGCCTAAATCTAAATAATCATCAATTTGTTGATGAAATTTTCTGCAATATCCACAATCAATGTCGGTAAAGATTGTAACGGTGTGATTGGTTTTTTTTGGCTCATAGATAATCATTGTTTTCTCATCCATGCTCTGTATGGCATCAAGCCTTGCTAGAACTCGCTTTTCCTCTGTGAGATTCACGCTATTCTGAAGGTCCAATATTTCACCGCGAATTAAAAATTTTCCATCTTTTGAAATGTAAATTACTTCTGATCCAATATTCACTGCATAAAGACCATCAACCGCTGAGTCATCCAAAGTATAGCCATTGGCACCTGGAAATATTTCTAAAAGTGTTTGGAGGATTAAATCAATCTCTTGAAGGCTGTCTTTGCCCTCATTCGATGAGACTTCAACTGAAAAAAACAAGAGTATGAACGTTAAAATTGGGAAAATCTGCATGAGCTTATTTTAACCTCTTGGGTGATGTTTTTCATGCAGATCTTTTAAGCGGTGTTGTGCAATATGAGTATATATCTGGGTTGTAGAAAGATCGCTGTGCCCAAGCAACATTTGTACAACTCTCAAATCGGCGCCATGATTGATGAGATGAGTGGCAAACGCATGTCTCAGACTATGCGGTGATAATTGAGCATTGATACCAACCTTGAGTGCGTACTTTTTAATGATTTGCCAAAATGCTTGTCTGCTAATGGATGTCGAGGTCCGAGTTGGAAATAGACAATCTGATTGACGGTCGCCCAAAATGTCTTGAATGGGTCCATTTAGATAATTTTTCATCCATCTCTTTGCCGTTTTTCCCATTGGAACCATTCGTTCTTTATTCCCCTTACCCATCACTCTTAGATAACCCTGGTTTAAATTCACCTGCTTGGCCTCAAGTTTAACCAATTCAGAAACCCTTAACCCAGTAGCATAGAGCAACTCCAGCATTGTCCTATCCCTAAACCCTAATGGTTTCTTTGTGTTCGGAGCCTTAATCAATTGCAAGACTTCATTTTCGGTCAGTAAAACCGGTAAGGATCTACCAATTTTGGGCATAGAAATCTTGTCGGTTGGATTTACTGAAATAAGCTCATGCTGCATTAAATATGTATAGAAACGTCTCAAAGAGGAGAGCATTCTGGCCGATGAGCGAGCACTTGAGCCTTTTTCGGCCTTATAGGCAATGAATTCCAACAAATCAGGCCTTGATATTTTATCCAAACTCAAGTGATGGTTGCTTGCCCAGACATCAAGTAATTTCAAATCTGAACGATATGCATCCAATGTGGATTTAGATAGACCTTGTTCAAGCCAGAGCGAATCTAGAAAAGAATCAACCATTGTTGATTCTGTATTTTTCTGATCGTCAGATGTTTTCATAAACTTTAATTGTGTATGATATCGATAGAAGTATACAGCGATTTTAAATTTCGAATGAAAAGCATAACAATGTATCTCTTTGGCTCCTGGGCATGGTTTATTTTTTCCGTGATCGTGGTGATCATGCTATTTTGCTATCCATTCACAAAATCCATTCAATCAACCAGGAAGTTGGTGAAAAATTGTGCCGAATGGATCATTCAACTCACTGGCTTAGATCTTGTGGTTGAGGGTGAAGAAAATTTAACCGATGGTTCATCCATTTTAGTTGCCAATCATGCGAGCTATACTGATCCAATGGTCCTTGCTGCTGCTTTGCCTGCTAATTTTGCCTTTGTTGCAAAAAAAGAACTGAAATACATTCCTTTCGCTAAATACATGCTTGGAAAGCTAGGGACCCATCTTGTTGATAGAAAAGACCCAAAAAAAGGGGCAGATGATTTTAAGAAGATCATGCAAAGCTCAAAAGCAAAAGATTCGATTATTTTTTTTCCAGAAGCCACTTTCTTAAAAGAAGAAGGTCTTTTGAAGTTTAAAAAAGGAGCATTCCTTACTGCGATAAGGAGTCAGGCACCAATTGTTCCAATCACAATCAATGGTTCAAGAGAATTTCTTAGATCAGAAAGTTGGCTGCCAAAAAATGTGGAGCTTCGAGTTACAATTCATCCACCCATTGCAACAGATGTGGAAGAAATAGAGATCAATGAAGTAATGGATAAGGCAAGAAAAATGATTTTGAGCGATCTAGATGAGCCCGACTTATTCACTAAAGAATTTAAATAAGCTAGCCACCTTTCCGATCAGAAACATATTCAATCCACGCTTCGGCATTCCTCTTATTTGTTTCTGAACCTAATTCAATGGCCTGAGAAAAAGATTCTACAGCTTGATCATAATTTCCAAGCTCGGTCTCTGCCATGCCTCTTAGGATATAAACATCTCCAGGGTTTTCCAGTTCAGCATCAGTAAGGGCTTTCTCTGTTGCATCTTGAACACCCTCCCAATCTCCATTTTCATTCAATAACATCGCTTTTTGGATATACAGCTTCCCTTCTCCGGTGAGTGGAGCCAAAATATCTATAACACCTATCGCTTTATCAAATTCTCTAGCTGCGGTCCATGCCCCTAGTAGCAGTCGAAGATTTTTCTCATTATTTTCAATGCTTCCCTGATCAATATTCTTCTCAATGAGCGTGGCCGCCTGATAAGGAATCTCAAGATATAAGTTGAGTCGAGCCAGATTTTCCAAAGTTTCTGATTTAGAAATTGCATCATTCTTATATCCAAGGCTCAAGGCAGCCAATGCATCAGCATCTTTTTGCATTTCCATATAGGTGCCAGCCATCGTTTCCCAATACCTCTCTTTTTCAGGCCAGTATGTCGAAAGCTTTGTTACAACTTCAATGGCTTCATCGTAACGCTTGTTGATAAAAAGAATCGCAAGCTCAAGCTGGAGCCATTGTTCTTTTGGCTTGAGAGCTTTCTCATTAGCAATATGAATATATGGGAGCGCTTCCAAAGGTTGTCCTTTTTGAAAGTATGCAATCCCAGTCATAATATATGACTCCGCAACCGGTTCTTTTTGAAATTTGTAAAACGTCATCAATGTCTGAATCGCAAGATCCCATTTTTCTAGAGAACCATAGAGACTTGCTAGATTAAATTGAGTACTTTGATGCTGACTGTTTGATAAAACATTTAAATCAACAACTTTCTTAAAGACTTCAATTGCTTGATCAATATTGTCCTGCTGAACATAAACGAATCCCATGAATTGATAGACCACTGCTTTTTCATATTTGGATAGATTCCATTCCATCATGGATTGCAAACTCTGCATTGCTCCATCCAGGTCACCCTCTCCAAAACGATCAGAGACGCTATGAAACTTTTTCTCGACATTGTATGAAAACTGCCTCGATGAATTGGGTCGCTCAACTGCAACACGATCGGCTCTTAAAGGATGATGGATTGGAAGTTTTGATGCGGCATCTGCCATAGAGGCAAAAACCAAAAACAAAATAACCAAGGGCTTTAAAAAAGCTTCAATCATAAGTCATCCAAATTAAAATCCAATCTTTGAATCGCCCGTCTTTCTACAGGTACTCCATTTAGGATTCTCGGTTTAAATTTCCACTTTAGAACCGCTCGAATGACATTTCGATCAAACATTCTTCTAGGAACTGCCTCAACCACAATTGCGCTTTTCACTGATCCATCTGCTGCGATTAAAACTTCTACAATCACATATCCTTCGATGCCCTCTATTAATGCTTCCCTTGGCCATTGAGGATCAATTCTCACGATTGGAAGAACATCACCTTCAGCCATTGGGTTCCCTGCCCAATTACCAAGAAAGGGTCCTCCTCCTGCAATTGAAGGCAAATCAATATTAGGAATTTCAATTTTGATTTTATTCAAGGTTGGTTTTGCTTGTTTTTCCACAACCAATTTAGGTGGTGGAGGCGGTTCTTTGGGTGGCTTTGGCTTTATGGGTTTTCTTCGATCCTTAAAACTCAGACTTTCATCATCCTTAATCCTGACAAATTCCATAATCTGACCATCTGAATCAGCACGATACTGCTGATCGCCTGAATCAATCAATGCTTGCATGATAAAAAATAAGATGAGCGTGATACCAATTCCAATCAATAAAGCACTTAGGTATCGAGCCTCATTCTGAATATTGATTGTCATTATTGACATACTACTTATCCCTCGCAGCAATGGATATTTTTGAGATTCCACTGAGTCTAATTTGATCCATCACATCGATGATTGCCCCAGTAGAGGCCAACTCATCAGCCACTATAACTACGCTACTTTCAGGGTTCTCAGCATGTGCAGCCTCCATTAATATTCTCACGGATTGCAATTCAACTGGATTTTTATTCATCCAAATTTGATCAGTTGGAGTGACGGCTACAAGAATATTGCCTTGTTCAGCACGAGCTGCAGTTTCAGCCTCGGGTCTCGATGGGTCGACGCCCGTTTCTTTAATGAAAGATGTGGTTACAATGAAGAAAATAAGCATAATGAAAACAATATCCATCATTGGTGTGATATTGATTTCACTCTCTTCTTCTAACCTTTTTCTTCTTCTTAACATAATTTATTTCTGTGCTGCAAGGGACACATTCACGGCTCCAGCCATTCTTGACTGATCAATCACTTTTACAAGAAGTCCAGCATCTGCATCTCGGTCAGAAACCACAACAACACTTGCTTGTGGCTTTAATGCCAAGTTTGATTCTATATTGGCTCGAACCGCATCCAGTGCAATAAGCCTCTCTTGAATCAATATTTGCCCACTATCAAGTATTCGAACTGAAATGACATCCGATTTCTTTTGTTCCTTGATTGGCGATTTGGTTGGGCGATTCACATCTATTGAAATCTCCTTAACAAACGAGGTGGTCACGATAAAAAATATCAGCATGATAAAGACAATATCCAACATTGGAGTGATATTGATCTCGCTCTCATCATTTTTCTTTTTAATGCGTCTTTTCATAGCCCTCTACTCATGGATGATCAATTGGTCAGCAACTTTATTGATTTCATCCTCTGCCTTTCTTTTTAATAAATTAGCAATATATACTCCAGAGATTGCGGCCACCAAACCAGCCATTGTCGGAATAGTTGCTTGAGAAACTCCACTTGCCATTAGTCTGGCATTTCCCGTTCCAAAAAATGTCATTACATCAAAGACGTTTATCATTCCAACCACTGTCCCCAATAAACCCAATAGAGGGAGGATTTGCATCATGGTTTCTATTGTGAGAATAAATTTTCTTGTTTCTGCAGAAACTTCTGAGATGATTTGATCTCTGATTCTCATGGAAAACCAATCGCCCTTATTTGAAATATTCTTCCATTGATTAAGTGCTTGATCAGAGAGTGTGGGCATCAATTTATTAAAATACCAAAATCGTTCAATGATCAACGTCCACATAATCATTGTAACTAAGAGGATCCCCCATAAGACAGGGCCACCGGCTTCAAAAAATTCTCTGAGTTGCCCTATGATGAGAAAAAAGATAGTCAGAACCAATCCGGTCAATACAGAAAGAATCAGTACAGACTGATTAAGGTCAGTTTCTTTTCCGATGATTGAGGAGAGCTTGTTTAAAATTGACATGGATCAAAATTAACTCTTTCCGGCATTTTTCGCAATCAGCCCGGCGCTTTGTTCTTCAAGGATTTCTATCAAAGAAGTACTCCAACTTGTGAGTATGCTATGAAGGAATACCAAAGGAATGGCCACAATCAAGCCCAACATGGTTGTAACCAATGCTTGAGATATACCACCAGCCATGAGCTTTGGATCTCCAGTACCAAACAGTGTAAGCGCCTGGAAGGTTACAATCATACCGACAACTGTACCCAAAAGACCAAGCAGAGGAGCTACCGCTGCAAAAACTTTGATAATACTATGGTATTTTTCTAACTGAGGAACTTCCCTCAAGATCGCCTCATCAATTTTCAGCTCAAGAGTCTCTGGATCCAAGCCTTCATTTTCCTTTTGAATTGAGAGGATTCTCCCCAATGCATTATCCTTAGACGCTTCGCTTGATTGAAGCTGACGCCTGATTGCATCACCCTCATCTTTTAAGTACTTCATTCTCCAAAGCGACATGGCCAATCCTAAAAGCCCAATGAGGATAATGATATATCCAGGCAATCCACCCTGATTAATTCTCTCTCCAATGCCAGGTGTTTGAATCAGCAAGCCCAAAATTTGCCCCTTACTTGGGTCAACGGCCATTGCAGTATAGCCGTCTTCAAGCTCAAATAAGTCATCTGCCATGGATCGAAACCTTCTTGCTGGTTGTCTGGCAAGCACTTGCAAGGATTGAGTTTCAGGAATAAATTTTAGAAAAAAGTTTTCTGTAATTGCATTAAAGACTCCGACTCTTACAATTTCAGCATCAGTAATCGAACCGCCCGGTAATATGACTTCACTTTCAAAACGCTCTACATTCCCAGACTTAGTCATCTCTTCCAATAGGATAACAAGAAGATTTTTCATCTGATCTATACTCGGTAGGTTTCGAGTCTCAGCCAATTCTGCAAGGCCTTCCTCTCTTCCTGGATATTGAATCGATACCAATGAATTCTTTAGTGTTGCGATTGCTTCTCCAGAGACTTGCCTGACAACTCCAAATAATTCACCAAAATTACCTATCCGAATTCTAAGTGTCTCTGAAATTTCTTCCAGAATCTTTTCATTATTCTCAAACTTCTTTTGAAGACGAACAGCTCTTTCTTCCTCAAGTGTTAGTCTTGCCTTTGCTTCTTCAAGCAATTCTTTTTGTCTATCTCTTGCATTAATGAACTTGTCTTCACGCTCTTGATTAATTGCACCGGTTGTCAAACTATCGGATTTGGTAATTTCCAATAGTTTCTCCATGGTGTCGATCTGTTTTAATTTCAGAAGCAACACAGGATCGGTAATTGGTGCCTGATCTTCTTCAGCATTCGTTTGTGTATAGCCCGAAGTCAGAGGCATTAGTAGCACTCCTAAGAAAATAATTTTCTTTATATTGATTATTTTCACTGATTTTCTCCCGGTGCTTCTATCGGAAGCTGAATCAAATCAGGGGTAATTTGTTTGTTGGCAATTCTCAATCCCTCTTTGACATAATCAGTATATTTCCTTGGCAGTGATTCCCAAGTGCCTGTTTGTTTATTCCAGAATCCGGTCTCATCTTGGTCGGGTGTTTGATAAGTTAAAGAAGTTCTTCCAACTCTTAGAAAATCAACTTGTCTTGTCTCGCCTTCAACTTCTAAAAAAGCAGTATATGACTCAATGTCAGAGCTATAACTGGTTTCGATTTGATAGGCATCCATGATCTGTCTGTATTTCTCTGATACGGTGATATCCGCTTGATCCATAATGGTTCTGAGTCGGGCCACTCTTGATTTACGTTCTTCAAGTAGGAACGGTACATCGAGATCAATAAATTTATCGAGGGTTTCGATGCTATCAAGCATGAGAGGGACAATCCCTCTTTCAATGAGAGAGAATTCCTCAAGTTGATTATTGATATCAACGATTTGAGTCTCCTGGTCTTCAATCAGTCTTTCCACATAATCGTTATATCTAATGAGTCGGTCAATTTGCTGTAAGACCAATCGATACTCACCAAGTAATTCTTGCGTTTCATTGGATAAATTACTGATCTTATCTTGAGAATTGACTGAACGATTGTCGCTTTGATTTTGCACAACCAATGTGTCTGATAAGATCTCAGTTGGGTCTGGTAATATAATTTCTTCTTCTTGATCTTGAGCTAGAACAAAATGAGAACCCGTTGCCACGATGGCAAAAGTAGCTCCACAGATATATCCCATAATTCTATGTATAGTCATGATAATTTCTCAAAATCCCCCTCAGAATCCTTAAAAAATACCACTGCAACTTATCAGATCAAAGGCTGAAATAAAAGTGGTTTATAGCGTTATCAGGGGTCCAAAAAAGATAAGGGATATATGTTTTTTTGTATTTGGGCTAAAAAAGTAGCTACATATCAGTATAATTAGGGCCTCCAGCGCCTTCGGGGCAATCCCAATTAATATTTTGACTTGGATCTTTGATGTCACAGGTTTTGCAGTGAATGCAGTTTTGTGCATTGATTTGAAAATAGGTTTCTCCCTCACCGCTTTCAACCACTTCGTAAACACCTGCAGGGCAATATAATCTTGCAGGCTCCCCATAAAGCGGAAGATTGGTTGAGATGGGAATCTTGGAATCATGCAATTTCAAATGACAAGGTTGATCCTCTTCGTGATTGACGCCTGAGAGATAAATTGATGAGGTCCTATCAAATGTTGTGACATTGTCATATTTCTCATAGGTGATCGGTTCTGAGTCACTCAATTGGTTTAATTGCTCATGATCTTTTTTTACTGCTGATAATGTGAAGGGCAATCTACCTCTTAAAACATTCTGATCAATCCAAACCAATGGTGAGCCGAACATGAGTCCAAACTTTTTAAGCAATGGTGAAAAATTTCTAGCCTGATAAAGCTCTGACATCAACCAGGTCTTATTAAGTTCCTCATTGTAATTCTCTATTTCATTACCAGAATTATCTGTTTGCAATTGGGAAACAATCACCTCTGCCGCAGTCATGCCAGATTGCATCGCGGTATGAGTTCCCTTGATTTTTGCGCCATTCATGAAGCCTGCCTCGCAGCCGACTAATATCCCGCCGGGGATGGTCAGCTTTGGTATTGACTGAATGCCGCCTTTGTTTAATGCACGAGCACCGTAGGAAATTCTTTCTGCCCCTTTTAAGAGAGCCTTTATCTTCTTATGCGTCTTCCATTTCTGAAATTCATTGTAAGGACTCATGTTTGGATTCTTATAATCTAGAGAGATGATAAGGCCTAGATAGAGTTGTTTATTGGGTGCGTGATAAATGAATCCGCCCCCCTCGGTGTGATTGTCCAAAGGCCATCCTGCTGTATGAAGAACAAGCCCTTCCTGATGAAGCTCAGGATCAATGCTCCAAACTTCTTTAAATCCAATTCCATAGTGTTGTGGGTCACAATTCTTGTTCAATTCAAATGAGTGAATTATCTTTTTACCCAAGCTGCCCCTACACCCTTCAGCAAAAACGGTTTGTTTTGCTATTAATTCATATCCCAGTTCATGTCCATCCTTAGGATCGCCATTTTTATCTAGACCCATGTCGCCTGTGATCACGCCTTTCAGCTGATCGTCTTGCATAATTAAATCAACCGCTGGGAAACCAGGAAAAATATTGACCCCCATGGCTTCTGCTTTTTCTCCGAGGTATCTGCAGAGCGAGCCAAGACTGATGATTCTATTACCATGATTCATCAAAGTTCTTGGCATTAAAAAGTTGGGAACATTGATTGCACCGCTTTCTCCAAGAAGAAAAAGCATCTCGTCTTTTATTACAGGAGTCTGAATGAAAGCATTCTCGCTTTCCCAATCTGGCAAAAGTGAGTCTAGTGCTCGAGTATCAACGACGGCTCCTGAGAGAATGTGGGCACCAATCTCTGAGCCTTTCTCGAGAAGGCAAATATTCAGATCCAGACCCTTTTCCTCTGAAATCTGCATCAATCTGATTGAGGTTGAAAGACCCGCTGGCCCTCCTCCTACAATCACGACATCAAAATCCATTGATTCTCTAACCATGCGATTATTCTATCAATTTTTTTAGCAAAGTATGAGATATCCATACGAGAAATACCTCTCCTTGTGACAAACCACAATGATGATTTTTAGAAGAATGGATCAATTCTTTTGAGGTTCGTAAGTCGGTGAAAAATCTCTGTACTCATTAAATGCTTCAATAATCTCTTCAATCGTAGCGTTTACCCTGAGAACCCTGACTTTCTTGATGCCTAATTCTTTGATTCCATCCAATCTATGATGGCCATCAATAAGATAGTTATCGATATCTATGATCAAAGGATTGTATTGATCCTCAAGCAACCAAGTCTTGTCCTTTGCAAGAAGCTTGAACACCCTGACTCTTTGAGTTTGAACTGGAACAATTGTGGCTGTCATGACCACTTGTTTTTTATATGAAAATTGACTTTTGTCCAGTATCTCTTGACTGAGTTGTGGCAGTTGATTTCGGTCAAAATGTTTTTCGCTTGAGAACGATGAAGAGGAAAATAAAACGATGAGAATTAAAAAGGCTGCACTCTTTAAAGCATCCCTTCTGGAAGAAATGAAACAATTTAAGCCACTGACCATCGCATTTACCTCAGTAAAAATAAGAATTCAATACTACTACCAATGAATATGAAGACGGTAACTTTTTTCAAAATTAATCCAGATAAAAAGAAGATGGATTACAACTTAGGAGTGATCCACTATAATCCCATTAACCAAATTTTAGATGAAAATCATTATGGCTGGAAAACTAGCGCTTTGTAGACATGGTCAAAGTGAGTGGAACTTGAAAAATAAATTCACTGGATGGGAAGATGTCGGGTTAACGCCACTGGGAGAAGAAGAAGCCCTGGAGGCTGGTAAACAACTTAAAGGAATCGATATCAATTTTGATATTGCATTCACATCATTGCTTAAAAGAGCGAATAAAACCCTATTCATCATTCTTGAACAAATGGACCTAACCTGGATTCCAATCACACACGCTTGGGAACTCAATGAAAGACACTATGGTGCTCTGCAGGGGAAAAACAAAGCTGAAGTTGCAAAAGAGTTTGGTGATGAACAGGTTCATATTTGGAGAAGAAGCTATGACATTCCGCCGCCTCCAATAGGTAATGAGGATCCATCTCACCCCAGATTTGATGGTAAGTATGATGGAATTGATGAGTTGCCATCGGGAGAAAGCTTGAAAGACACCTTATCAAGAGTGAAGCCCTACTGGGAAAACCAAATACTTCCAGAATTACTGGGCAACCAAAATGTTTTGGTTGTGGCTCATGGAAACAGTTTAAGGTCCATGATTAAAATCATTGAGGCAATAGATGATGAATCAATAGTGGAACTCAACTTGCCCACTGGAATACCTATTGTTTATGAGTTCAATGAAAACATGGAACCAATCTCAAAAAACTTCCTCGCTGATTCTGAGGCGCTCCAAAAAGCTCAAGACGCTGTGGTAAAACAAGGAAAGTCCGAGTGATATACAGGCTTGATCAGCAGATTCCAAAGTTCAATGAGACGAACTTTATTGCTCCCGATGCTTCTGTCATTGGAAACGTAGAACTAAAAGAAAATGCAAGCATATGGTTTGGCGCGGTCATTCGTGGAGACAACGATCCGATCATTGTCGGTGAGAATTCAAATATTCAGGATGGATCCATACTGCATACTGATCTTGGTGCCCCTCTTACAATCGAATCCGGCGTAACCATTGGCCATAAAGTAATGCTTCATGGTTGCATGATCCAAGCCGATACCTTGATTGGAATCAACTCGACCATACTCAATCATGCAGTAATCGGAAGAAATTCTATGGTTGGAGCTAATTCACTGATCACTGAAGGAAAAGAATTTCCAGAAAACTCTTTGATCATGGGATCCCCAGCAAAAGTGGTCAGAGAGCTAAATGCAGAAGAAGTGATGATGATTAAGTTTTCTGCTAAACACTATGTCGAAAATGCAAAGAGGTTTCAGAAAGGTCTCACTGCTTTCTGAGTCTCATCAAACCTTCCTGAGTCGTCGATGCGACCAGATCTCCATCCCTAGTGAAAATCTCTGCTCTCGTGAAACCTCTTGAGCCCGAAGATCTAGTGCTCTCATATGAAAATAAATGCCATTCATCAACCTTGATGGGTTTGTGAAACCACATGGCATGATCAAGGCTCGCCATTTGAAATCGATTTTGAAGCAGATTCGTTCCATGAGGAAGTATTGCAGTGGTTAATAAATCGTAATCAGACACATAAGCCAATAAAGCCTGATGCAGTTCAGCATCGCTTGGAACTTCACCTTTTGCACGAATCCAACTTTGCTTAACCGGGTCACCGGTTTTATTGGTTAGAAAATGCGGGATCTGAACAGGCTTTGACTCAAAAGGTCTTTCTCTTGTAAGCATTCTCTTGATTCTAAGTGGCAACTGCTCGACCCATTCCGGTTTTATTAGGTCCACAATGTCTTCGAGGTCCTCGGGTTCCTTGACTTTTGGCATTTTTGACTGATGCTCTAGCCCTTTCTCTGGTTTCTGGAATGATGCGGTCATATTGAATATTTGCTGGCCATGCTGAACGGCGATCACTCGCCTGTTTGAAAAACTTCCTCCGTCTCTAGCTCGATCGACCTCATATACAATGGGTGCTTCAAAGTCTCCTCTTCTAAGGAAATATGCGTGCAATGAGTGAATTAAACGATTTTCGACTGTGGAGGATGCGGCCCTGAGAGCCTGACCTAGAACCTGTCCGCCAAAGACCTGGGGGCTTCCAATATCCTGGCTTTCGCCTCGAAATATATTCTCCTCAATCATTTCTAAACTGAGGATTTCAATTAAACGCTCAATGGATGTATCTAGTGAGTTTTCTTTTGACATTTTACTTGAAGTAATAAAATGAGACTGTTTCGGCAACACAGGCGGGCTTATCTTCATTCTCAATTTCAATGGTTGTTTGAGCAACAACATGGGTTGCTCCTCGCCTTTGTCTAACTTTTAAGACTTCAGATCTAGCTCTAACACGACTGTTGACTGGAACCATATTCGTAAAACGAACCTTATTAACGCCATAGTTGATCGCCCTCTGTAGATTTTCAAATTGAACAAACTCAGAGGACATGGTTGGTGTCATAGACAATATTAAATATCCATGAGCAATAGTCTTGGATCCTGGCATTTCCGACTTTGCCCTTTCTTCATCCACATGAATCCACTGATGATCGTTGGTGGCATCAGCAAATAGATTTATTTGATCTTGATTGATTTGATGCCAATCTGATACACCGATTTCTTGGCCTTCGAGGGCCTTGAAATCTTCAAAACATGAAATCAGTCGCGGCATCAGTCTATTGAGATTCTTCCTATGGTATTCATGAATTCACCTCTTGTGGCTTCATTGGTTCTAAAACTTCCAGTCATCGTGCTTGTAACCATATCAACTCCACTCTTATGTACACCGCGGGTAGTCATGCAGGCGTGTCTTGCGACAATCACGACTCCAACACCCTTCGGCTGCAAAACGTCTTCTATGGATTTGGCTATTTGGGCCGTCATTTTTTCTTGGACCTGAAACCGTCTAGCATAGGTATCGACGACTCTTGCTAATTTACTGATTCCAACAACTTTATTCTTAGGCAGATAAGCCACAAAAGCCTTTCCTGTAATTAGAGCGATATGATGCTCACAATGAGACTCAAAATCAATCCCTCTAAGAGTGACCATCTCGTCATAATCATCCACTTCTTCAAAAGTACGATTAAGAAAGTCATTGGGATCCTCTTCGTAACCGCTGAACCAGTCCTTATAAGCATTTGCTACCCGTTTTGGGGTATCAAGCATGCCTTCTCTATCGGGATCATCCCCTGCCCACTCAATCAAGGTTTTGACTGCAGCCTCGGCTTGTTCGCGTGTAATGTTATTCTTTTTAGTCATTTGTGCATCCAAGTTATAGATTTTATAGTCGAGAAAATATCGAAATGAAGCTGATTATGCAAGTCTTCATTCGATTTCAAGTTTATCTGAAATCTCAGTCGTCATGCGATTCAAATTATACAAAGCATTCAGGGATCTGGGTTGAATAATATTGAGATTCATTTTTTTAAGTGTCAGTTGAGGACTCATGTTTTCAATGATTTCAGAATTTTGCTGTAATTTTTGTAGCAAGCTGGGTTCGTAAATAGAGCACAGAGGCTCTATTCCCTTCTCATCATTTGAAAACACAGTTGCATCTTTATCTTTTGCTCTCATTTCTAACAATTGAGTCATTGTTTCATCATCCAAGAATGGAAGGTCGCATGAAACAATGATCCATGCCGTAGAAGAATTGTGTTTGGAAGCGCTCATGATGCCCGCCATTGGACCTTTAAAACTCATATCATCAATCAGCATCGGATGCCTTGACCGATTCAATTCTTCGCTCTGATCTTGTCTAATCGAGACAAATACTTCATCGGAATAAGGTTTCAACAATTCAATTGTTCGATCAAGAATGGTTCTGCCATGCACCTCGATCAAAGCCTTATCTTTGCCCATACGAGAACTGAAACCACCTGTGAGTATTGTGGCTAGCATGCGAAATCGTGTTTAAGAAATATCAGATTTACCACCTGACTTTTCCAATAATTCAATATCGGAAATAACAATTCCATGACTGATGGATTTGCACATATCATAAATGGTTAATGACGCGACTGAAACTCCTGTGAGCGCTTCCATTTCAACGCCCGTCTTACCATCAATGCTCACGCTGCATGTGACGACAAGATCTGCGTCCTGGTTGAAATCAATTGAAATGTCACATCCGTTGACGCTCAATGGATGACAAAATGGAATCAACTCATGGGTTTTTTTAACTGCCTGAGTACCTGCAATGATCGCAGTTGTAAGCACGGGTCCTTTCTTAGATTCTATTTCACCATCTTTGACAAGGGTTTTTATTTCATGTGGGAGCTTGACCAAAGCGGAGGCCTTGGCGACTCGATGAGTGGTCTTTTTTTCACTCACATCCACCATACCTGGTTGGTTGTTTTTTTTAATATGACTAAACATAATCTAATTATTCATGGTTGCGATTTATCGGGCAAGATATAATGTAACTTTCGTATATGAAAAGCTCTAAGAAAAGGTTGGCAATATAGAATAATGGCAAAGACTCTATTCGATAAAATATGGGATCAGCACACCATTTGCGATTTAGGAGATGGAAATGATTTGATATACATTGATCGAATCTTTCTGCATGAGAGAACTGGCAGTATCGCTCTCAAAAGTCTCGATGAGAGAGAAATTCCAGTCAGAAATCCAGAACAGATATTCGCAACGATCGATCATATTGTTGACACGCTTCCTGGCAGGGGTGACGAGACAATGATGCCAAGTGGCTCACAATTCATTCAGTCACTGAGGGAATCTGCCATAAGAGAAAAAATCAATTTTTTTGATTTGAATACTTCACGCCAAGGAATTGTTCATGTGGTCTCCCCTGAGCAAGGCATTGCATTACCCGGTATCACCTATATTTGCCCGGATTCACACACTTGTAGCCTGGGTGCACTTGGAACTCTAGCATGGGGTGTTGGCTCTAGCGAATGTGAACATGCTCTTGCAACAAATACATTGGTGAAGAAAAGACCAAAATCGATGCAAGTCAGCATCAATGGAGTCCCAAAAGACGGAGTAACAGCCAAAGATATCATTCTACATTTGATTTCAAAATATGGGGCAAACGGAGCAAACGGACATGCCATAGAGTTTAGAGGGGAAACCATAGATCGGATGAACATTGAGTCAAGACTCACGCTTTGCAATATGGCTGTTGAATTTGGGGCAATGACAGGAATCATATGCCCCGATGAAAAAACCATTGATTATATTTCTGGGAGGCCATTCTCACCCAAAAAAGATCAACAAAAGTTAGCCGAAGAAAGCTGGTCGCAACTCAAATCAGATGATAATGCTGTTTTTTCCAAGATCATCGAAGTCGATGCGTCAGAATTGGGGGCTTATGTAACATGGGGAACGAGTCCTGAACATGCCATTGATATTCAAGACAAGATACCAACAACAGAATCAATAAAGAATCAGGCAAAGAATGCATCTGTCAAAAAAGCCTTAGATTACATGGGGCTGAATGAAAATGAAAAAATCAAAGGAACAAAAATCGATGCAGCATTTATCGGTTCTTGCACCAATAGCAGGCTGTCTGATTTAAGAATTGCGGCAACAGTCCTCAAAGGAAAGAAAGTTGCTTCTGGCATCAAGGCCATCTGCGTTCCTGGCTCATCCAAAGTCAAGAAGGATGCAGAGTCAGAGGGCATTGATCAAATTTTTAAATCTGCCGGTTTTGAATGGAGAGAATCAGGGTGTTCTATGTGTTTTTTTGCAGGAGGAGAAAGCTTTGGTGAAAATGAGCGTGTAATCTCAACCACCAATCGAAATTTTGAGAATCGACAGGGAAAAAAGACTCGAACACATTTGGCTTCACCAGCCACAGTGGCTGCATCTGCGATAAAAGGTAAGATCACTCCGCCAGATCAATTGGAGCCACAATCATGAATCCAGTCAGTATGATTTTGGGAGTTGCGGCACCCTTTCTGAGAATCAATGTTGATACTGATGCGATCATTCCTAGTCATGAAATGAAGGCCGTCTCAAAAAAGGGGCTATCGGAGGGTCTGTTTTCTGAGTGGAGGTATGACTCGGTAAGTGAGAGAAAGCCAAATGATGATTTCGTGCTCAATCAAAATCCATACAATCAATCCGTAATTCTTTTGACGGGCGATAATTTTGGTTGCGGTTCATCAAGAGAACATGCCGTCTGGGCACTTAAAGAATGGGGAATAAGGGCGATAATTGGCACTTCGTACGGATCAATTTTTTACAGCAATTGCATCAGAAATGGCTTGCTTCCTATCAGCCTGTCTCCCGTTGACATCGAGACATTGGTTGGATTTGTGGAAAAAGATCCTCAAAAAAATCTGATCATGATCAATTTAGAAACATTGAAAATCAACTATGGATCGTCAGAAATTGCTTTTGATTTCGATAAAAAACATCGAACCCTTCTATTGGAGGGTCTTGACGAAATCCAACAAACACAAAAGCTGAATAGTGAGATTTCTTCATTTGAAGAAAAGCATCGCAAACTCAACCCATGGCTGTAAATAAGCAATTCCAAAATAGGTGTTTTTGAAACCAAATAGTTTATGATTACGCTATGAAAAATCTCTACTTACTTTTGTTCTTATTTCCGCTTGGTATTCATGCAAATGAAAAAAATCATGAATTGCTCATGGCAACACTATATGTTCAGTCCTCTGCAGAGTTTTATGCGAATTCGAGCACGATTTACCGAGCTGCACAGAATAATTTAGATGCATTATTATTAAATAAAAATCATACAGCAGCGCTTGAGCAAATAGAAAATTTTAGCGATAAGCCCCCTGCAATCATTCTTGATGTCGATCAAACTGTTTTGGATAACAGCGCTTACCAAGCAAGAGTTATTGAAAAAGAAACCTCTTATCCAGATGGTTGGTTTGATTGGGCAAAAGAAGAAAAGGCTGAATTCATGCCTGGTGTATTTGAATTCATGCAATATGCAGAGTCAAAAGGAGTGGAAATATTTTTTGTAACCAATCGAGATCTTGAGATTGAAAAAGCCACAATCAATAACTATAAAGCCCTTGGTTACAATAGTTCCACAGGGGAGCATATCCTATCTCGCGGTGAAAATGGCTGGGGATCAAACAAAACATCAAGAAGGGAATTGATTGCAAAAGATTATCGAATAGTAATGATGTTTGGTGATAACTTTGGTGATTTTGTAGACATGAATGAAAACCTGCTTTCTCCAAAAGAGAGAGTTGAGACCATCAAGAAATACACGAAATATTGGGGCACATCCTGGTACATGCTCGCAAATCCAATGTATGGCGCATGGGAAGGCGCGATCATAGATTTTAATTACAACATCCCAAGAAAGGAACTGGTTGGAATGAAATTTGACGCGTTAGACCCTAAATGATTCAAAGCATTAAATACCTATTGGTGGCTCTATTGACGACCGCTTTGACAATCTTATACTTGGATCAATATGCACCAATAATTGTAGAGGTACCGGAAAAGACTTCACAACGAATGCCGATTGAATTCTCAAAAGAGATCCAAAAAAAGCAAATTCATAAAATAGAAAAGAAAGCAAAAAATGTCATCCTATTGATAGGTGATGGCATGGGGCTTAATCAGGTCACTGCATATAGGATTGCTAAAGGTGGGCCCAACTTTTTGACTGCTTTTGATAAATTCCCATTCACAGGATTAGTAAAGACACACTCCTTCGATAATCTAATAACTGACTCGGCTGCATCTGCAACGGCTTATAGCTCCGGCATTAAAACAAAAAATCGTTACTTGGGTGTCGATGGCAATGGCGATGATGTGGAACTCATCACAGAAATTCTTCTTCGAAAAGGTTTCGTAACTGGCCTTGTTGCAACATCAGAAATCACGCATGCAACACCAGCAGCTTTTGCAATTCACAATATCTCAAGATATAACACCGATGAAATTGCCAAGAGCATGTATGAATCAAAGAATCATATATTGATGGGTGGAGGCAAAGATTTTTTTATGCCTGAATCAAATGGTGGGCAAAGAAAAGATGAGATAAACCTAGTTGATCTGATAAAAAATGGAAATATATACATTGATTCAAAAAAAGCTCTCATGAGCTTTAAAGGTGAAGCCAAAAAAAGAATATTTGGGTTATTTGCAAAAGAGGGCTTGACCAGATCGGAAAGTGAACCAAGCTTGTTGGATATGTTTAAATTCACTCTTGATCAATCAAAAAAGATGGTAGATCAAAATCGCTGTTCTGGCTTCTTTATCATGGCAGAAGGCTCACAAATAGATTGGGCAGGACATGAAAATGATTTTGATTATCAATTTGAAGAAATGGATGAATTTCATGATGTGGTGGGTCATGCACTGGAGTTTGTTAAATTCAGAGATGATACTCTTTTAATAGTATTGTCTGACCATGAGACTGGCGGACTTTTGATTGAAATGGATGAGCTAAGAAACAAGCCCAGCAGCAGCATGATCGTATCATGGAATACCGCATTAGAAGAAGGCACTCACACTGGTGCAATGATTCCAGCTTACTCATATGGACCTGGAGCAATCAACTTTACTGGAGTAATTGATAATACTGATGTATTTTTTTCACTTAAGGAAGCAATTGGGATTAATGAGCTTGCTGACAAAGAATGTAAATTGAATGATTAGAGAATAGTAAAGATAATTGATGAATGATATTGATGTATTAATTAGTGAAGTTGGACCAAGAGATGGGCTTCAAAGCATAGACACCATCATGTCCACTGAACATAAAAAAGAATGGATCAAAGCCGAAGCAGAAGCTGGAGTTAGAGAAATTGAGGTCGGCTCTTTTGTGCCTCCAAAACTATTGCCTCAAATGGCAGATGCTTTCGAAGTTGTTCAATTCGCAAAAACCATTCCAAACCTAACTGTGGTTGCTCTTGTTCCAAATTTCTTTGGAGCAAAAAATGCAATTGAAGCCGGTGCAGACAAAATATGTCTCCCTTTGTCTGTCAGCGAAACTCATAGCCGAGCTAATTTAAGAAAAAGTCATAATGAAGTACTCGAGGAAATAAGAAAAATCTCTGAGTACATCGCAAAAATTGATGGATCTCAGAAGCCTGACTTTGAAGGAAATCTCTCAACTGCATTTGGATGCACTCTTGAAGGCAGTGTCTCTGAGGACAAAGTGATCAAACTGGGGGCACAAATGATGGAGCTGGGTTGTGACGAAGTCGGCTTATCTGATACCACAGGATATGCAAATCCAAACCAAGTCAAAAGACTCATTCGGCTACTGAAAAAAGAAGTGGGCGAGGAGAATCTCACTAGCATGCATCTGCATAATACTCGTGGACTCGGTCTTGCGAATGCATTGGCATCATTCGAAGAAGGAGTAACGACATTGGATTCTTCATTAGGAGGGATCGGCGGATGTCCATTTGCACCAGGAGCAAGCGGCAATATTGTGACTGAGGATTTGGTGTTTATGCTTGATGCAATGGGTGTTGAAACCGGTATTGATATTGAAAAGTTACTTACAGTGACTGAAAAGGTTCAGTCTTTCATTCCGAATGAAAGCATCTATGGTTTCACAAAAGATTCTGGCTTACCAAAAGGCTATGAAAAAGGCTGGGGAGTTTTGAAAAGCTGATTCTTCCAGAGGGGGTGTATGAAAAATTGCAAAGATTGTTTTATAACTTGTACTTGAAATCCACAAGGATTTTGTTGTAGTCAGTGATCATCTTCTTCTTGTTATCAAACCAAACCACATCAACTGAAAACCTTTCTGTAACTGGATAACTGAGATTGAATTGATGCCCTTTATGGCCCGTCCCTCCTCCTCCAAAATCAGAGTGGGTCAAGGCACCAAAAGTTGAATCTGACTCAATGTCTTTAAAAAGATATGTAAATTTCCATTTTTCATTAATTTTTAGACTTAATCCAGACTGAAAACCTCTGTCATTTTCATCTGCATCTGAATTATTAACGATATCTAGAAAAAAGGTTGTGGGCAGAGACATCATCTTTGTTTTGATCTCTAATGAGAGATTCATCAAACTAAAGTCATAAAGATAGTTACCATTATCATCTATAGAGTTACCAAAGTTCTTACCATTCCAGGTAATCTGACTTGGGTTATATTCTTTTAATTTGTCAAAGTCATAAATTGCAAAAGATATCGTCGCCTTAGTTTGTTCATTGATGTTCTTATTCAAACCCAGCTGGAGACTCCTGATATCGATGGTTTTAAAAGGATTTTCATCAAACTTTATGTAACCGATATTTGAGAAAATATCTCCGTAATTTAAATTAATCGCTAGCCCTTTCGGATTATAATCTCCATCAAATATCAACTCACTTTTATTAGGCTTGAAAAATGGATTTTTCATTTTTCCGAATAAAAGACTCGTGTTATCCGACATGTCATATTTTAAATACATCTGATCCATGCCAATATCAGACATGCTGAAACCAGTTCCCAATGTTTGATTTCCCGATGTGGTGTTCTCTTCTGCGGTTGCAAATCTTATGAACAAATCAAGTTTTTCAGAGGCCGAATATTTTGCGCCAAGTCTTGTTCTGATTCTATTCCGATTTCTCGTATCTTCCTTCCCGCTGTCATCTGTATATTCATACCTGAATCTGAAGTCATAGCTAAGGTTCAAATCTGAAGCACTAGCTGATCCGCTAAAAAACACAATGATCAACAGTGTTTTTATAAGTTTTTTCATTTCAGAAGCGTGTCTATCTAATGTTGCTACTAACCAAATGCGCCTTTAAGTGCAAAGAAGAATAAAATTGATAATCCAGCCCCGACAGGCAGTGTGATGATCCAAGAAACAATAATTTTACCGACCACACCAAGATTGATTGCACCTATGCCTCTTGCAAGCCCCACGCCGAGAACGGCTCCAACAAGTGTATGCGTTGTTGAGATTGGAAGACCAATCCCTGACGCAATAACTACAGTGCCCGCGGCGGCCAATTCAGCAGCAAATCCCCTGCTTGGAGTCAATTCTGTGATTGCAGTACCAACTGTTTTCATGACTCTGTAACCAAGCATCACAAGACCGATTACTATCCCGGAAGCACCTATTAAAAGAATCCATGGCGGTAGTTTTGATTCTGCAAGGACCTCGCCTCCATTTTGGACAACAGAGACGATTGCTGCAAGAGGCCCTATGGCATTTGCAACATCGTTTGAGCCGTGTGCAAAAGCCATTGCACAAGCAGTAAATATCATAAGAACTGCGAAAACTCGCTCAACACCATTAAACATTGCTCCATTCTTTTCCTTTACTGAATCATCGATTCTTTGCAACAAAAGAGCGCCCAATAAGGCAATGACAAGTGCAAAGACAAGAGACCATGCAACGCTCTCTGATGCTGTAAATGATAGGTCAAGATGTTTAAGGCCTTTTATGAAAGTTACCATTGATACTGTAAAGCCAGCCAAAAACATATAAAAAGGAACGTATCTTTTTGCACTCATGAATGGATCATCAGATTGCAAGATGAGTCGCCTAACGCTCGTGAAAAGAAGAAATGAAATGGTTCCCGCCAATACAGGTGAAACCACCCAGCTGGCTATGATCGAAGCAACTTCACCCCAATTGACAACTTCAACACCGATTCCAACGGCTGAAAAACCAACAATGGCTCCAACAATTGAATGAGTGGTTGATACGGGCCATCCAAAATAAGATGCAATGAGCAACCAAATCGCAGCCGCCATCAAAGCTGCCGTCATGCCATAGACAAGTAACTCGGGTGTATCTGAGAGAACACCAATTTCAATAATTTCTTTCCTGATTGTGGAGGTCACTTCACCGCCTGCAAGATATGCGCCTGCAAACTCAAATATGCATGCAACTAGTACTGCTTGGGCTATTGTTAAAGCCCGTGAACCAACAGAGGTACCCATTGCATTGGCGACATCATTTGCACCTATGCCCCAGGCCATGAAAAAGCCAACAAGACAGCCTAATAGGAGGAATATATGTCCGTACTGAGCAATAATTTCCATTCTTATCCCTCTTTTATCTTGAAACTAAACGCACTAGAAGATGACCAACTGTCTGGGAAATATCTGCAAGTGAGCCAATTTTATTGATGATGTCATAAAAAAACATCATATCCAAAGGATCGAATTCCTTTTCACACTCGAACAATTGATTTCTAAGAGCAATTTCAAGCTCATCATTTTCTTTCTCAATTTGCTCTAAATTTGAAACGAGATCAGAAAGGGCAGCTGCATCATTTGATCCAAAACCGCTCTTTTGCATCTCATCGACCCTTCTCACTGCTTCGCAAGCTTGGTTCGCCGCCTTGATTGCAGCTTTTGAGCAAGCGATAAACTGCTCATTGACCTGGCTTGGTATTTTCATTTTTCGACCAATCATAATTCCTGAAATATCTTTTGCAGAATTGGGTATTCCATCCATAGTCATAACAAGATCCAAAAGATCTTGTCTTGAAACCGACATAAAGAGAGATTTAGGAAGATTGTTACGGATGTTGTTTTTGATATCATCGGCACGGTTTTCTAAATCAATGATTGCCTCTCTGCACTCTTTTGCAGTTGTCCAATCATTTTGTGAAACAGCGACAAGAAAATCATCCAATCTTGAGACCGATGCATCACCCACACTCATGTGCTCTTGTAATCCAGTGAATGGTGACTCGGCCAGTATTCCTAGAAAACTTTTATTATTCATTTAACCACTCCTGTTTTTAAGCCTGAATTATTTAAAGTTAATGATCTCATTTTTTTAACTATTGAGTCTCTTTTAGAAGATAAGCAATCAAGTCTTCTCTATCTTGGGGATTCCTCATTCCCACATAAACCATTTTATTCTCAGGAATCAATGCTTGTGGATTCTCGAGCCATTGGTCCAAGTTCTCATAATCCCACATGATACCTGATTCGGTGAGTTGAGAAGAATACTTATATTTTTTCTGGCTGCCGGCTTTTCTTCCGAAAAAATTATAAAGATTAGGCCCAATTTTGTGTGGTTCTTTTCTTTTTAAGGAATGGCATGCTCTGCATTGAAGAAACAATCTCTTACCCTTCGAGGGATCTCCTAAATTGCTATCGATCTGTTCGAGCTTAATATCGGATGAATCACTCAACATTAAATCCTTTGATTGATGATTCTCTTTTTCGCTATTTCCACAGGTCACAAGAATAAGAAATGATAAAATTATTAACAGTTTGGGAATCGATTTTCTCATCAATTGAATTAACCTATTCGTAAGCAACAGGCCCGGAATCATTCGAGAGGTCAAACATTGAATAATCGCTGTATTCACTCATAAGCTTGGAACTGTATTCGTCTGGCAGATCGTTCATGTCTTTCAATTTGACGCCCGATGCATGCCAGAGCGTATGCCCTTCCTCTTCATCCATATCCATCCAATTCAGATATGGCATTAAAACGGTTGCCGTAAACATTGTGGGTAATGAACTGATGGATTCGTCTATAAATTTATTCAATGGAGCAAACATTGTGAATCGCTGCATCCTAGGGGAAGACAATCCTGGAGGGTAAGCAGTCTGGCTTTGCATCCAAACCGTTTCTGGTCCAAAATTCCAATCAAGTAAAAGTGGCTTATCGGGCATCTTATCGATAAACGATGTTGGCCGAATGCCCATTGGAGAAACATTAAGGCCTCTGCCTATGCTTGTGGCTTTTCTCAGATTTGGCTCAACTTTATTCGTTTTCCCAGTAAATGGGTTTTCATATTCATCAATCATTTCCCCGGTTTCAATGTCCCTAAAAAAGGTCACCATATTCCCAAGTATCTCATACGATCCATCATTAAGCGGGATCACCTTATAGCTTTCCATGCCCTCAATTCTAACCATGGGTATCGGTTGATCGGAATGCTTTTGCGCGTAAAGAACGCCCGTATAATGCCAAGGAATTTGCTCCTCATTGCCTATGGTGGCTTGCATACGAAGCATGCTGGTAACATTGTTTACAGGCAGAGTTAGGTCGGGAATATTTTCAGGGACTATGCCGCTTACTCCAGCACTGACTTGGTCATTGCTCACCAAGCTTGCTAAACCCAATCCTAAAATGAAATCTCGTCTTGGTATCTTTAGAGCCATATCCTTCTTCCTTTAATTATTGATCTTACTTTGATTTTATATGTTGAATTACTTTGTCGGCAAGAAACTCTGCTATTAGATCATGATCTTTGTTTACATCCCACATGCTCCATGTTCCCGGGTATTGATCTTGGACCGGGAATTCATTGCTTGGACTGCCTAAATTTGGATCATAGCCTTGATGCCCATATGCAGAAACATCATAAGCAAGCGAAGGATCCATGTCCGTTCTCTTTTCGCTCGATAAAGCCTGTCGCAATGGTGGGTATGGTTGAGTCGTGTCACAACCGCCCATTTTATAGCAGCACGGCTCTAGTTTCTGAGGATCATCAAGACTCTTGCACATGGTTTTTACCCAAATACCCCAATACTCGGCAAATGGATGGCCTACCTTTGGATAGGTATCGTAATCATAACCATTGAATTTCATCCAGCCTTGATAGCCAATCTCTTTGGCCATTTGATTTGGAACTTCGATAAGATTAAGTACCGAATCTTCCATGATCTGAGGAAAGGCCATAACGATGTGCTCGACACCATTATTCCTAAGAATTTCTAAAGCTTCCCAGTACCGGTGACCCCATACTCCAATTGGTTTTGAAGAGCTATCATGTAAATTAATATAGCCTAAATTTTCACCCCGCATTGGCCTTGATCTCTCTCGTTGAGTGACGTTAGGTGGTCCTTTGATTTTTTCATTGATAACCAAGTCTCCAAACCATCCACCTAAAATATTCTCTGAGTGCAATGATGGGTATTCCTCTAATAAAAGAGTTTTGATGTTCTCATTGAGCTTAAGAGTGTCATTAATTTTGGGATCATATGCTTCATTACCAGGATTGATCCCATGGTTAAGCAAAAGGATGCCGGTTTTATCCAAGCTAATGTCCGGATTTAATTTCTTCCCTATACCATTCATATGAATGGCTGCGAGCCTTTTGTCTTCAATCACAGGGTTGGGATAGAGTTCTATATCAATGGTTGGGTTATTGGTTGGAGTGCCCATAGAGCGAGTCCACATCACATCATCGACTGGATAGGAGGCATCCATGGCAAACTTTGGATCGTTAACCCATTCAAGGACAACGCTGTCGTTGTGCAATTCATTATGATTTTTGATCAGTTTCTTGGCAACCAAGTAGGTGTCATAGGTTTTTGAAAAGCGAGCTCCTGCTGTGGTCAAATCAATCATGATGAGTTTATCTATGCCCACATTTAATAACCTTGTGACAGGCCCATCAATGTCATATCGATCTGGGTCACAATCTTTCCAATCTTCATGACAATAATTCAGTATTGATCCATTGACTGTCCCGGGGTTATACAACATTCTAGGATCAGGAAGCTCTCGTATGTCAGGACTGATCCATGTCATATTGTCGACAACAAAATCTACATTAATATCTTGCTCCCTGCTGTTGAGCTCTTTTGTAAGCGCCTTAGTTACTTTTCGTCTTAATTCAGGATAAGGGTCTACGCCACCAATTCTTTCATATTCAAAGCCATACTTTCCTAAACTTTTTTGTGCACTCTCAAACTTTAATAGTTGAGGCCAATAGTCTTCATTCCACAATATTCTTTGATATATAGGGCTATTTTTATCGTAGGAGAAAATTTGAACCGTCACATCCCAAATCCCATTCTCATTAAACACCTCATTCCCACCATGTGAAATGAAGAGCACTCCAATTCTTTCTATCTCAGCATTCTTCGAATTGATTTGGCTGGAGTATTCTGAGCATGAATGCAGAAGAAACCCGAACAGTAGCGTTAAAATAATTGACTGTCTTCTATTCATTACAGGCCTTCTCTTATATATTGATTTATATTTTCAATGTTTAGTTCTTGATATTATAGCCACATATTAACTTAGAATTCACATGACAATTATTCACAAAAGTTTTCCTGTTGGTCCATTGCAGTGCAATTGCACTGTTCTGGGCAATTCAGAAACAGGCAAGGGATATCTTATTGATCCCGGTGGCGATTCTGAACTCATCATGAAAACCATTCAATCCATGAATATTGAATTGGAGGGCATTTATCATACCCATGCTCATTTTGATCACTTTCTGGCCTCTGCAAAGATCAAAGAAGAAACCGGTGCGCCGATTTATTTGCATGAATCAGACCAATTTTTATGGGACAGCCTTGAAATGCAATGCAGTTATTTTAATATAGAATTCAAACCGACGCCCCCACCCGATTTTAAGATCGAAGATCAACAAGAACTCGCCCAATGCAACGGTGTTTGTTTACATACTCCTGGTCATACACCCGGGTCCATTAGCTTTCATTTTGAGTCTGAAAAACTCCTGGTGGCAGGAGACACCCTCTTTATGGGATCAGTCGGTAGAACGGATTTACCGGGTGGTAATTTCAATCAACTCAAAACCTCAATCCAAGAAAAAATTTATACGCTAGACGAATCCACTAAAGTCATTGCTGGACATGGGCCTGAGACCTCGATTGAGAATGAGATGAATAATAATCTGGTGATTCGATATAACTCGTAGTTTTTTTCTATCTCTTGTTCAGAAAAGAATAGGCTTTTAGTGAGCAAAACAAACCAATTGCTAACGTCGTCACAGAAAGCTTTCCCCTGTGAGGGTTTTCAATGGTTAGGATGCCATTTGATTCAAGATAGAAAAGCAGGTAGATGCCAACAATAATTGGCAAAAGGGCCAGAAAGAAATTGATGAGACTCTTTGTATTCATAAGGAACAAATAATGAAAATACTATCATGTCTTAAGGCGGTCGTATACGCTTATGACTATTGCATTAAAATGAAGATTTAAGATGATTTTAAATGTCTAGCATTTTGAAAAAGAGATGGATGAATAAATGGTATTTATTCTTCGGAGTATCGGTTCCGATATCACTCATAATGCTTATCCCATTGTCAAACTTCGATTCAGTGACGGGCGTTGAGATATCCAACATGATCAGCTTCTCGGTCAGATGGGCAGTTCCTTTTATCCATCTCGTGATTGCGATCTCATCCCTTCAAATTATTTTTCCAGGGGCTCTGACTCGTTGGCTGATGCTGAATCGTAAATATATTGGTCTCATCTTTGCCGTTGCTATGGCTTGGCAAGGTCTTTTTATCTTTATCATGTCGTACTATTTTCACGACTATTATTTTTCTGAAGTCTACTATTTTAGAGATGAAATTGAAGGCAGCATTGGATACATCTTCCTTGTTGCAATGGTTCTCACGTCTTTTGACTTTGGAAAGAAATTTGTGGATTCAAAACAATGGAGAATCATACATAAAGCAGGCATCTATTTTCTTTGGGCCTATCCTTTTAGCGTCTACTGGTGGGCCATCTCTTACTATGAAACTCCGCTGATGATCGATTACTTTTTTTATTGGCTGGGCTTTTTTGCATTTCTTGCAAGAATAATCGCATGGGGCATAGTGAGAAATAGAAAGGTTTCCAGAAAAACTCGGCTCAATGCATTGCTTGGCTCAATACTCATTGTCTCTGGCCTATCCCTATCTGCTCTGAGTCTATACTGGCAAAACAGTATCACCGAATCATTAACCGCCCTCGAATGGTCATCCATATTGGAGTTATGGCTGCCCTTTTGGCCATTTGAACCATTCCTCTCTTTGATGATCATTGCTGTTGGCACGATGATCTTAACAAAAGAAGGCGTGCGTCGAATTGATCCGGATATCATCGAGCAAAGATGATAATAAAAGAATCTTTATAACGGTTTCTTTGAGATTGGGAACAGCTTTATTGTAGAAGTCGCTGAAGCGATCATTGCGTCGTTTTGCTTCATAGTCGCATAAGCAAAAACTATGCTCTTCCCCATTCTTAAGATTTTTGATTCAGCAGCCAAAGTGCCTGGATGTGCGGGTGCGATAAAACTGACATTAATATCCAATGACACCGGATTGTATTGAAATTTTTCCAATGCAATAATCAAATGTGCCATTGAGGAATCAAGCATTCCTGTCACAAATCCTCCTTGAACAATCTGTGCTCCTGAATGGCAAAACTCGGGTATTGCATCAAATTCCATCAACATGGTCTTCTCGACTTCATTGAATTCTACGAGGCTCCCACGTAAAGTCTCCAAGCATGGTGGCTTATTACTTTGAAGGAGCCTTATTATCTCTTTTTTTTCCATACTCTAGTTACTTGTACTACTGAGACTAGTCTTCAATATTTGGTAGTTGGTAATCTTTAAACTGTTGTCGTAACTCAAACTTTTGGATTTTTCCAGTTGCAGTGTGTGGCAATGAATCGACAAAAACAACATCATCAGGGATCCACCACTTTGCAACTTTCCCATCAAACCAAGCAAGAATCTCTTCTTTAGTAACGGTCTCGCCTTCTTTGGTTTGAACCAAAAGCAATGGCCTTTCTGACCACTGTGGATGATAAACTCCAATCACAGCCGATTCGGCAACTTTAGGGTGATCGGTAGCAGTGTTCTCAAGATCGATTGAGCTGATCCATTCTCCACCAGATTTAATCACGTCTTTTGTACGATCGGTAATGGCCATGAATCCCTTTGGATTAATGGTT
>MPLX02024259.1_pt1 | contig 50080 bp, 41 predicted proteins | sample 1617341 | NCBI WGS metagenome assembly MPLX02 (sample SAMN05944804, study PRJNA350692) | marine metagenome | biome: marine; feature: ODZ; material: water; isolation source: 120 m water sample filtered on 0.2 um supor filter | place: Pacific Ocean | collected 2012-04-08 | depth 120m m | reverse complement strand
TTTTCCCTTTTGTCCGAGGGCCTCGGGCGACGATGTATGCAGGCAGGCCCTGGACGATTCGTCAATACGCCGGGTTTTCGACGGCGGAAGAATCCAACCGTTTCTACCAAGAAAATTTAAAAGCAGGTCAAAAAGGCCTCAGTGTCGCTTTTGATCTGGCCACCCATCGTGGTTATGACTCGGATCATCCGCGTGTTCGTGGGGATGTGGGAAAAGCGGGAGTGGCCATCGATACCGTCGAGGACATGAAACTGCTCTTCGATGGAATACCACTGGAACAAATGTCTGTTTCCATGACCATGAATGGGGCAGTTCTTCCTGTTCTTGCTGCTTACATCGTGGCAGCAGAAGAACAGGGTGTTCAGAGGGTACAGATGAGCGGAACCATCCAGAACGACATCCTTAAGGAGTTCATGGTCCGTAATACCTATATCTATCCTCCCGAAGAGTCGATGAGGATTGTAGGAGACATCATCGAATTCACCAGTCAGGAGATGCCCCGATATAACTCGATCAGCATCAGTGGATACCACATCCAGGAAGCGGGGGCCACCACAGTTCAGGAACTCGCGTTTACCCTGGGTGATGGTTTGGAGTATGTGCGTTCGGCATTGAAACGGGGAATGGATATCGACTCATTCGCTCCAAGACTTTCCTTCTTTTTTGGGATTGGGATGAATTATTTCATGGAAATAGCCAAGCTCCGTGCGGCCCGTCGGCTTTGGGCTGAGATGATTTCCGAATTCAACCCCACCAATCCTCAGTCGATGCTGCTGCGAACCCATTGCCAGACATCGGGTTGGAGTTTGACGGAGCAGGATCCTTACAACAACATTGTAAGGACCACCATTGAAGCCATGGCAGCGGTACAGGGAGGAACACAGTCTCTGCATACAAATGCCTTTGACGAAGCCCTGGGACTTCCCACTCGGACTTCTGCCCGGATTGCACGTAACACCCAACTCATCATGCAGGAAGAAACAGGAATGACCCGGGTGATCGACCCTTGGGGAGGTTCCTATTTCATGGAATCACTGACCGAATCTTTGGTTCAGGAAAGCAGAAAACTATTGGATGAGGTGGAAAAGTTTGGGGGCATGACCCGTGCTGTAGAACAAGGATTTCCAAAACAGCAGATTGAGGAATCCTCAGCCCGGAGGCAGGCGATGATCGACCAGGGAAGGGAAGTCATTGTCGGTGTCAACAAATATCAAACTGGGGAATCGGAGGAAGTGGAAGTTCGTGAGATCGACAATACCGAAGTCCGTTCAGCCCAGATTCAAAGACTGGAACAAATTCGAAAATCCCGGGATAATGAGAAAGTCCAAACTGCTCTCAAGATTTTGGAAGAAAGGGCAGAATCCGGAAAGGGGAACCTTCTGGAAGCAAGCATTGAAGCCGTGAGGGAGAGAGCATCAGTCGGAGAAATATCTGAGGCTTTGGAAAAACACTGGGGACGTTACCATGCACCAACGAGTGCCGTTTCTGGAGTCTATGTGAGAAACTATTCGGAGAAAGACGAAATTGAAGAGGTTCGACGTCAAGTACGGTTATTTGCTGAAAAAGCAGGCCGTAGGCCAAGAATTCTGGTTGCCAAGATGGGACAGGATGGGCATGACCGTGGTGCTAAAGTGATTTCGACTGCTTTTGCTGATTTGGGTTTTGATGTTGATATGGGGCCGCTTTTTCAGACTCCTGAGGAAGTGGTTGCTCAGGCTCTGGAGAACGATGTTCACGTTATTGGCGTTTCCTCACTGGCAGCAGGCCACAAGCCTTTGCTAACGGACCTGATGGAATGCCTTCGTCAAAAGAATTCAATGGACATTTCCGTGGTCGCAGGAGGTGTGATTCCCCCGGCGGATTATGAATTCCTGGAACAACTCGGGGTGGCCTGTGTTTTTGGACCGGGGACACGCATTCCAGATGCTGCACTCAAGGTGCTTGACTCAATCGACCGTTAAAATGGGTGAATCGTAGATCGTCCATGCCCAACTCGGATCCCGATGAATCGATTAAGGCCCTACTTGCAGGGGAACGCAGGGCTGTGGCAAGGCTCATCACACAGTTGGAGAGCACCCTTCAGGAAGATCTCAAGCAAGGTCGGAAACTTCTAGAAACAATTCTACCCCACACCGGTCGTTCAATCCGGGTTGCGGTTTCAGGTGCTCCAGGCGTAGGCAAGAGTACTTTTATCGAATCCTTTGGCCTGCATTTGCTTAAAAAAGGCCACAGGGTGGCGGTCCTGGCAATTGATCCAAGTAGTCCTCTTTCCGGAGGAAGCATCCTCGGTGACAAAACCCGGATGCATGAACTTTCTCGTCATCCAAATGCTTTCATCCGTCCCAGTCCTGCTTCTGGAGTTTTAGGAGGAGTCGCCAGGAAAACGAGGGAGACGGTGCTTGTATGCGAGGCAGCAGGTTTTGATACGATTCTTGTTGAAACCGTAGGAGTCGGGCAATCTGAAATCGAAGCTGCTTCGATGGTGGATCTGTTTGTGTTGCTTTTGCAGCCTCATGCAGGAGATGAACTTCAAGGGATCAAAAAAGGGATCCTCGAAATGGCGGATCTGGTACTGATCAACAAAGCGGATGGTTCTCTAAAGCAGGATGCAGAGAGGACTCTGAGGGAGTTCAAGAGTGCCATGAGCTACACGAGTGATACTGTAGATTTAAATAGTCCTGGATTTTTGTGCTGCAGTGCCTTGCATCGTGAAGGTCTGGATGGAGTTTATGAGAGTCTTTTCAAAAAAAAGGAAATGCTTCAAAAAACAGAGGCCTGGGATCAGAAACGGAAGCAACAGCAGACACAGTGGCTGAAGATTCTGATTCAGGAGGAACTTCAGCATCGCTTTGAAAACCAAGCGGGCATGAAGGAGAAGATTGAAATCCTTGAGGAAGAGGTGGTATCGCAAAACAAGCTTCCCTCCTCAGTTGTTGAGAATCTTGTAGAAGAATGGCTTTCGGGAAAAAAACTCAATTGAATCATTCAGGCCCATAGCCAGTTGTTTCCCTGGAAAGCCTTAGGTGTTTTGACTCCTGGAGAAAGAAGGTCACGCTAAACCCCAAAAAGCAGAAACCTTAGGCATGCCCCCTTTATTAGTCTTTCGGAAACTGGTCTCATCACTGTTTCTTTTCCGCATCATATACTGGTTGTTTGGAGGGTTGTTGATTATTGGGGTGGTCTATATTTTTCTGACAAAACGTGATCTTGACCTGGAATGGATTGTACTTGGAATCCTCGGCTTTGGCTTATGGGCTTCTAGGCATGGGCTACCTTTGATGGTTATTTTCAGTCTTTTGGGGCTTGGAGTCCTGGCCTCCATTTTCTTAATCCAACATCCTCTTCTTGAAAACTGGTTTAATTCCATGGAGCAGAATGATGAACCGATCTGGATCGAAGGCAAGATTCGGGATTATGACCTGAATCTAAACAAGATCTTCCTCGTGAATGTCAGATTGAGCAATGTTGAAGATGAAATTGATGCTGAAGAAATGGAATTGCTACTGCCAGGTAAAAAATTCAAACGTCTCCATTTGTATCATGGACGAAACATTCACTTCTATGGAAGGATCCGTGATCATCATGAACAAGGATTTCGCTGGAAGTTGGAACTCAAGCAATGGGGGATCACACCTTCCAATGAGGTTCACAGTAAAATTCAACGATTCAGGAACCGTGTCGGTCTACTACTTATGGACCGAGCAGCATTTTATCTTCCTGCTGATGTTCTTTCCATTTATCTCCCCCTAAGTTTGGCCAAGCGTCGTTCTTCTTCCTCTTCAGCCAGATTATTTCAACAGACAGGAATGGCCCATCTTCTGGCCATCAGCGGTCTTCACATCGCCTTGATATATGGATTGTTCTACTATCTTTTTAAATCACTTATAAACTTTTCTTTGAAAATGACTGAGTGGGTTCATCAGAATTTATTAATCCAGCTGATGGCTTTGTCTTTCATTTGGATCTATATATTTCTGCTCGAGTGGCCGGTTCCGGCCTTGAGGGCAACCACCATGCTCAGTCTGATGGTTCTTGGAAATCTACTGGGGCTGGTTCAGGTTCCTCTTTTTTCATTGGCAATGACCAGTTTCATCTTTTTGCTCGCAGAACCTGGGATGTTGCATGACCTCTCATTTCAACTTTCATTCATGGCAGTTTTATCGATTCTGATTTTTCTCCCCCTGTATCCTTCGCTAAGGAGAGCAGATTCTTTATTTGAGAAATGTTGGAAGTACGTTTTTTCCAGCTTTTTGATGACAAGTTCGGTGCTGCTTGGCATCTGGCCTTTGATTTCTGGTACCTTCAACAGGGTCTCTCTGGAAACTTTTTGGCTCAATCTAGTGATGGTGCCCTTGCTTGGAACAATTGTCCTTCCTCTTTGTCTTCTTTCTTTATGCATGAGCCTATTTTATTTAGGGAGCCCTCCATATATGCCCTTTGAAGCAGAAGTGTTTAAATTGACTGAATGGGGAATCCATGTCTGGTTTTCACTGATGGAAGAACTTCATCAAATCGGAGAGTGGGCTGTCATTAAAGGAAGACTTGATTGGTCCATACAGGAGTATGTGCTTTATTATTTGGTGATTCTACTCATAGGATATGGTTTTGTTTTATGGATGCCTTCAAGATCTATTTTTAACATGAGGCACGGTTTTCGCAGCTAGACGAAATAAGATGGATTGGTAATGAACACAATATCTTTCCCCTTTGAAATTGACTTTATGTCAGGATCAATGATAATCAATTGATGTTATACATAACAATTATTGACAATCTGACCTTTTGATTTTTGTTCAGGGTTAGCCCTGATTTGAATTACCCTCCATCGCCTGCTAATCATTTTACAGAGGAACATAATGAAATCGCTGCCGACCATTTTGATCATTTTTAGCTTGGCTTTTTTCCTAGTAGGATGTCCTAAACCAGAAGCTCCGGTACCGGATTCTAAGGTTAAACAGACTGATGCAGAAGAGACGAAAACTCAGGATCCTGCGACAGATCCTGTTAAAGAAGACATTCCTCAAGAGGATACAGTAGAGGAAAAGAAGACTAATTTTGTAGAACCTTCCAAAGAAGAACCGAAAGAAGAGCCTGAAGCAGTAGAAACCGAACAGCCTCCTGCACAGAAAAAACTTAAAGTTGCAACGACTGTAAAGGAATCGGCAAAACCGGCGGACGTGAAAAAAGTGGAACCTCCAGAGCCGACACCTGAAGCGGTGACCCAAGAACAGTCACTTAGAAGTGACGTCCAGGAAGCCAGAGCCGTTTTGGAAGAGGCTATTGCAAAAGTTGAAGTTGCTGAAACGGCAGAAGAAATGGCGGTTGCAGAAGAAATTCAAAAGATGGCAGAAGAAGCAGTTGCAAAAACTGAAAAAGGCGAAGCTGACGCACCAGAAAAGGTTCAGATCGTCAAAGAGAGCATAAAGAAAGCTGAACCGGAAGAAGTTATAAAGAAAAAAGCACCTAAGGAAGCGGTAACCATTATTGCTGCGCCTTTGGAGGAAGTGGCTGTGCCGATTGAAGAGTTAGGAATAGTCTATTTCGATTATGACAAGAGCAATATCAAACCTGAATTTATGACAATCATTCAATCGAACTTCGAATGGTTGATCAACAATTCGGATATGCGTGTTCAACTTGAAGGACACTGTGACGAGAGAGGAACCAACGAATATAATCTGGCCCTTGGTGAAAGAAGAGCGCGTTCGGTATTGAATTATTTACTGAGACTGGGAGCAAATCCTGAACAATTTTCCATTGTTAGTTTTGGAGAAGAACGTCCAGTTGCTCTTGGACAAAACGAAGCAGCTTGGCAGAAAAACCGACGGGTGGAGTTCACAAGGTTGTAATGCCAAGAAGTGAATTAAAACCCTTTAATCAGAAGGTTCCTCTTCACAGGGAATGTTAGAAGAGCTGCTTGACGACAAGGGCATCGTTGGGCTGGCGCTCAAAGACAGTAATTTCATCAGCTTACTGGTTCTGCTGATTTTGCTGTTGATGTCCTCACTCTCCTGGGCGATTATTGTCCTTAAAGCCCTTCAATTCAGAAAAGCAAAAAAGCAGAATCAACAATTCCTTCTGCTTTTCCGCAAAGAGACTTCACTGAATCAGATAAAGCAGTCGATTGGGCAATTTCCATATTCGACCTTTGCACCAATGTATCGTTTGGCTTTCGAAGAAATGGTTCGAATCAGCCAACGGATTCAGCGGAATTCTGACCAGACAGTTTCAGGTTCGATGCTGCCCTACATCAGTACTCAATTTGAGCGCATCATGGAGCGTGCATTCAACGAACAGTATGCTTCGATTGAAAGACGTTTGAATATCTTGGCAACGATTTCAAGTGCCGCACCGTTCATTGGTCTTTTTGGAACGGTTTTGGGGATCATCCGATCTTTTCAGAGCATAGGTACCAGTGGGGTAACTAGCCTTGCTTCTGTGGCACCTGGTATCTCGGAGGCCCTGGTTGCAACAGCAGCAGGATTACTCGCTGCCATTCCTGCTCTGATGGCCTACAATCACTTCCGGAATTCTGTAAGAAAACAGGCTAATGACATGCGTGATTTTAGTATGGAATTGGCAAATCGCATCGAATGGATCATCCATGGGCAACTCACAGTGGCAAGAGAATGAGCCGTTGAGTGACATCAATGTTACTCCGTTTGTTGATGTACTGCTTGTCTTGTTGATCATCTTCATGATCACTGCGCCAATCGTTAATCATGTGATCAAAGTTGACCTACCTAAGGATTCCTACAGTCAGGACAAAATGAAACCTGTCCAGACGCCACTGAGAATTATTTTGGATAAGGAGGGTGTGGTCTACGTAGGTGATACCAGAATTGGTGACAGTTTAAATGAAGAAAATCAAAAGATTTTAAAGAAGAGTGTTGATCTCTGGACCCAGAAGCAGAAGCCTCCGTGGATTGTCGATGTAGAGGCAGATCAAGAGGTTAAATATGGAGCAATGGTTCCTGTTGTGGCAAGATTGAAGGAACTGGGAATTGATATGAATTTGGTCATTCAGCCAAAAGCAAAATGACTTTATTTCAGCTGGCTTCTTTCTTACCTTCCTCGACCATGGAAACGGTTTCCTGAACAACAGGATTTTCGCTATCTTCTTTTTTTGTCGCTTTTTTGAAACTGGTGATCATGCCCCCAAGACCTTCTCCAATCATGGGAAGGCGTTTTGCTCCGAAAAGGATTACAACGATCCCTAGAATGACCAGCAGTTCCCAGATACCCAAACCAAACATGAAATTCCTTGATATTATTTCTTAATGTCAATCAACATGAAACTCTTTCATAATGAAACCATCTTGGCTCACTGTTCTGGTGTTTTGCAAGATTATTGAAGGAATAGATTTAAAGCTTACTTTCCAAAAGCATCCAAATCATGAGTAACGAAGAGGAATCAGCCTTAATTTCTTCAGGCAAATTACATTTTTTGGAAGATGTTCCGCAAGCCCTTCAGGCTGAGGTTGCCCGCCGGGAAATCCCTTTGAAAACCGTCATGACCTGGAAGAAAGACACGGTAGTGGAATTCGATAAAATTGCAGGTGAATCTGTGGAGGTACTGATTGGAGATCAATTGATCGCAAGGGGAGAAGTGGTGGTGGTGAACGAAAGATTCGGCGTACGCATCAGTGAAATCACGCATCCTAGTGAGAAACCCGGGAATATCAAAAAATAAATAAAATCTTTTTTTTGGTGCGTTTCTCCAATTAATACTAATAGTAGCAACTCGTGTTTAAATGGCCGCTAGCCCTTGACGAAACGTTTCAGCGGTTTGATCAAGATCCTCTTCAGTATGACTTGTGGAAAGAAATAATGATTCGAAGGGTGAAGGTGCAAGGTAGATCCCCCGGCTCAGGGCCTCCCGAAAAAAGGTGATGAAATGATCACGGTTGCAGTTCAGAGCGTCTTCATAGTTCCTCACCTTATTTTCTGAAAAGAAAAATCCAAACATACCTCCCATGGAGCAGATTTGTATGGGAATTCCCTTTTTCTTTGCAGCTTCGCTCAAAGCCTCATTCAGTCTTGCCGTTTTGCGACCCAAATCAGCATAAGGGTCTTCTTCTTTTAAGATCCTAAGCATCGCTTTGCCGGCAGCTACGGCAATCGGGTTGCCTGAAAGGGTTCCCGCTTGATAGACAGGTCCGGCTGGCGCCACCTGGAGCATGATTTCTTGACGGCCTCCGTAGGCTCCTACAGGAAGGCCCCCTCCGATGACTTTGCCAAAGATACTCAGGTCCGGCATGATCTGGAACAGCGATTGGGCACCCGAGAAATTTACACGAAAACCGGTCATCACTTCGTCGAATACTAGAAGGATACCCTCACGGTCACAAAGTTCTCTGAGCCCCTGAAGGAATCCATGCTCAGGGGGAATCATCCCCATATTGCCTGCAACCGGCTCAAGGACGATCGCTGCGATCTCATCAGGGTAGTCTCCCGTCAGTTCGATAACGGCATCAAGGTCATTGAACGGAGCAGAAAGTGTGTGTTCGGTGAAAGATCTTGGAACACCAGGTGAATCCGGAATCCCCAAGGTGGTTGCTCCCGATCCGGCTTTGACCAAAAGCGCGTCAACACTTCCGTGATAACATCCTTCGAATTTGACGATTTTGTCTCGTCCAGTGTAACCTCGGGCCACCCTCAATGCACCCATAGCAGCTTCCGTCCCGGAATTAACTAGACGAACCATTTCTACACTTGGTACAGCATCGCAAATCATCTCAGTCAGTTCGATCTCCCCTTCTGTGGGAGCTCCAAAGGAAGTGCCCTTCTGTACCGCTTTTTCAATTTCAGACGTGATGCGAGGATCAGCATGTCCCAGGATCATGGGCCCCCAGGATCCAATGTAATCAATGAATGAATTACCATCCTCATCGTAAAGTCGGGATCCTTTGGCATGACTGATGAACAATGGATCAGATTGAACGGATTTGAATGCCCGCACTGGACTGTTCACTCCGCCAGGCATGACCGCTTGCGCTCGTGAAAAAAGTTTTTTTGATTGGCTGATCTGCATATCGATTACACTTTTGAGTTCAAGGTCGTGGGTGAGGATCTGAATCTCCAAATCCTAATCAGGCAAACCTTATGAGATCTTTTGACAGGATTCTTGATACCTTTTAGTATGGCTCTTGTATTACCAAGGAGATTGATCAAGTTATTGAATGCATCGAAAAAATGAAAAGTTTATACATGTCCAGAAATAACATTGGTGAATCAGTTTGGGCGACCCTTTCAGGCATGTCAAGAACCGCTAAGGAAATATTGAGCTGAAGTAATAAAGGAAACGTAAGGATTGTAAATTCTTTCACCAAAAGCATAATTTGACACTAAAGTGATTCAATTATGAAATTTTATTGGTTTTTATTGGTTGTTTTTATGATGATCTCATGTGGATCAGCATCAAGTAAATTCAAAGATTCCTTCAATCCACAATACCAGGCGCGAGACGGAGGAGGGCTTAATGCTACGGTTACAGGAAGTGCCTGCTCCATGAATCCTGGAAAGGCGAAGGATTCTGCGAAAAAGGCAGCCTTGTACCACCTTCGGAGTCTACTGGGAAATCAGCGTTACCATACCGAATTCGACACCGTTCGGGAGTACACGGAAGGTGAGAAGAGATGTTTTGAAATTCAGGCCAGTGCGAAACCAATTTAATTTTCTGATTTCTTGGAACAAATGGCCAGTGGTCAACTTGCGGTTTGGAGACCAAACAGATATTTTGAATATCATTGTTTGAATCTAAGGATTGAAAATACCGAGTAATTTTTAATGTCTGATCCGATATCAAATTCCTCGAAAAAAATACGTCTACCGATGCTTCCAATGCGGGACATTGTCGTTTTCCCGCACATGACCGCACCCTTTTTTATCGGAAGACCTCTCTCGATTGCTGCACTTGAAGAAGCTCTTTCCAAAGATCGGAAGATTTTTGTTGTTGCTCAGGAAGATCCTCTGGTAGAAGAACCTGAAGAAAAAAACCTCTTCCGAGTTGGAACCGTAGGAAGAGTCCTCCAAATCATGCGTCTTCATAACGGTACCATCAAAGCCCTATTTGAGGCGCAGAGTCGTGCAAGACTCCTCCAGGTTCGTCTGACGGAACCATTCTATTCGGCCATGATTTCTCCAGTTCTTGAAAGGGAAGATGAAGATCCTGAAATTGTTGCGCTGAGTAAAAATGTAAGAAACGAGTTCAAACGCTACCTTAAGGAAGTTAAGCGTCACACGGAAGGCATAGAGAAACTCGCGATCGACAGTGAAGCACCCCACCGTTTGGCAGACCGAATTGCTCCTCTGCTGAACATGGATCTGGAGAAAAAACAAACTCTTCTTGAAATCACGGATCCACGCCGTAGGTTGGAAATTGTTTATGAGCGAATGCTTGAGGAAAGTGAATTCAAGAAAGTCGAACGAAAGCTCAAGGAAAGGGTACAGGGGCAAATTGGTAAAACCCAGAAAGAATATTATCTAAATGAGCAGATCAAGGCCATCCACAAAGAACTTGGTCAAGGGGAAGATGGCAAAGCGGATCAGGAGGAGTACGAAAAACGTTTGGAAGAGACTCCACTTTCCGAGGAAGCTCAAGAGGTTGCTGAAAAAGAATTAAAAAAACTGAAGATGATGCCGCCCATGTCCGCAGAAGCGAACGTGGTGCGAAACTATGTGGACTGGCTACTTGACATGCCTTGGGGCCACAAAACCGAGGATCGATTTGATCTGGATGCCGCCGAAAAAATTTTAAACCAGGGGCATTATGGACTGGATAAAATCAAAGAACGGATCATCGAATACCTTGCAGTCGCTCAAAAGGTCGGATCCCTCAAGGGCCCCATCATTTGCCTTGTCGGTCCTCCAGGAGTTGGGAAAACTTCGCTGGCCCGTTCCGTGGCGGATGCTTTAGGGAGAAATTTTGCCAGGATGAGTCTTGGGGGTGTGAGGGATGAGGCAGAAATAAGGGGTCATCGAAGAACTTATGTGGGGGCAATGCCTGGGAAAATCATCCAATCGTTGCGCAAGGTAAAATCAAAAAATCCGCTGCTTCTTCTCGATGAAGTGGACAAAATGACACGGGGTGTGATGGGGGATCCTTCATCAGCTCTACTAGAGGTTCTTGATCCGGAGCAGAATCACACCTTTATGGATCATTATCTTGAGGTTGAATTCGATCTTTCGGATGTTCTTTTTTTCTGCACCGCCAATGTGGCACAGGATATTCCTCCTGCCCTACAGGACCGGATGGAAGTCATCAATCTTTCGGGATACACCGAATTGGAAAAAGTCCATATTTTGAAAAAACACCTTCTTCCAAAGCAGATTGAAGAAAATGGGTTATCTCCAAGTCAAATCAGTTTTCAGAACAAATCTATCGACACCATCATCCAGCAGTACACCCGTGAAGCCGGAGTCCGAAATTTGGAAAGGGAGGTCGGAAAAATCTGCAGAAAAGTCGCAACAAAACTGGTGATTGATGAACATCAGAAAAAATTATCTGTTACTCTTAAACGTGTCCGGGAATTTCTCGGGGTTCCAAAATATAAACACGGTAAAGTTGAAGAGAAGAATGAAATCGGTATCACTTCCGGGCTCGCATGGACTCAGGCGGGAGGTGAACTGTTGACCACCGAAGTGACCGTAATGAAGGGAACTGGGCGAATTCAACTGACTGGGAAACTGGGTGAGGTGATGAAGGAATCGGCGCATGCCGCCTTGAGTTATGTGAGGACCAATGCCAACCGTCTGGGGATCTATTCCTCGGTTTTTAAGGAAACGGACATTCATGTCCATGTCCCGGAAGGTGCAGTCCCAAAAGATGGACCGTCCGCAGGAGTCACGATTACAACATCCTTGGTCAGTGCCTTCACTGGAATCCCCGTGCTCCGAGAGGTAGCGATGACTGGGGAAGTGACCTTGCGTGGAAAGGTTTTGCCAATCGGAGGGTTGAAAGAAAAACTCCTGGCTGCCAAGAGGGGAATGATGAAAACAGTACTCATTCCAGCAAAAAATGAAAAAGATTTGACTGAAATTCCGGATGAAATAAAGAACGAACTCCAGATCCTCGCAGTTGAAAAAGTAGACATGGTCCTGGGGCAAGCTTTGGAACGCATGCCCGTTTCTGTGAGTGATCCAGTAGAGGAAAACAACAATGAAACCAAACTTTCAGAAGAAGAACCTCTTGTTACACAGCAGAAAGGAAATCTTACTGAACAGCCTTTTGAAGTCCCTAATTTCCCCCAGCACTAAGACCTTATAACGCCTCTGAGGTCTCTCTATTTTTGAGTAATTTATGATAGATGATATGGAATTAAACAGTGATGATGAACTGTTTCTCAAAGAACTTGAAACGGTTTTCATTAGTTTTATTGAATCGAGTAAAGAGCAACTCGATCTTGAGCCAATGAATTCCTATAAAAGAAGACTGGCCCATAAACTTTCTGGTCAGTTTCAACTTGAATCGGAGTCAATTGGAGAAGATAAAAATCGAGCTGTTTTACTCAAAAAAACACCCCAGACCAAAATTCCGGGAAACCGCAAATTCAAAGCTCCCCGAATTGATACAGGAAATGAAACCTATTATGCAAAACCCGGAGTTCAAATTGTGCTTCGATCCGATGGAAGTTTTGGGGTCCCGTGGAAAGAAAAAGATGGTCACAGTTTAGACAAAAGGGTGGTGCATGACGGGGTTTTTAGGATTCGCAGCAATCAGATCGTATGTCAGGAAGACAGCAATTGGTGATCTTCTAAAGAATACAGCAATTGATAACGATTTGTTTAAACCAAGCTCTGAAGAAAATATTTCAAAACATCATCAAGCAACTTCGACTTTCACCCTCTCTTACTTAGGTGATGCCTGCTATGAACTTTGGTGCAGGAAACTCGTCACCCATCGTTACAGCAATCCCAATCAGGTTCATCGGAAGACCGTCCAGTTGGTACGCTGTCAATCCCAGTCCAAGCTGATTGAACTTCTTCTACCCCTGTTAACGGAAGAGGAAAAAAAAGTATACACCAAAGGAAAGAATACCCGCCCAAATAATGTTCCTAAATCTGCCACTGTAGAAGAGTATCGAAAATCTACAGGTTTTGAATGTCTGGTTGGATACTGGCTAATCCGAGACGAGGCAGAAAGATTCAATGAGTTGATGAATGACGAAACAGTCCAACCATTCATTGAATCCTTTTTAACACCTGCCAGTTCCTTAGGCCAACCATCGCTTTTAACCGAAGAGGGGACATTTTGATCATCATATGTACCATTGTATTGATTGTGTTATGTGTTTTTTTCGTGGGCTATCCCCTTTTTTTTGAAAGACTGCGTTTTTATCATCTTCCTGAAGTGGACGCAGCAATTTCCAAAGAAAAGCTCTTCAATGAACAGGAATCCCTGTTAGCAGCACTTTCAGAATTAGAGGATGAATACCTGCTGGGTAAAGTTTCTGAGGAGGATTTCCAGCATCAAAAGCTTCTACTCAATAGAAAATACCTTCAGCAGAAGACCGAGGTCTAAAACTCTTAACCTTAGGGTGAGTTTCCAACCTGAAAACCTCCATTATGCGGGTAAAGGCCGGTAAGAAAACTCGCTTCTTCCCGAAAAGAATTGGATCGATTCTGCCATTTGTTTCGCGGCCTGGACTGTGGTGCAGTATGGGATGTTGTACATCAGAGTCATTCTGCGGATATGATGGGTGTCGATGATTCTTTTTCTGGGACGGGTCGTGTTGATGACGAGGCTCACCCTTCCGGTTCTGATGTGGACATGCACATTCACGGGATCTTCAATGTTCATGCTTGTTTGCTGAAGATCGGTGATTCCGTTTGCTTCCAGGATTTGATAGGTTCCGGGTGTGGCCAAGATGGAGAATCCTGCAGATTCGAATTTCCTGGCGACCTCGATGATCGCCGTTTTGTCCTTATCCTGAACCCCGATAAAGACATTGGACTGTTTAAGGTCTGAATTAAGTGCTGCGATTTGGGCTTTCATATAGGCCTCTTCCACACTATCGCCCCGCCCCATCACTTCACCTGTAGATTTCATTTCCGGACCCAATTCCGTGTCTGATCCGGCAAAACGGAGAAACGGGAACACGGTTTCCTTGATCGAGAAGAAATCAGGAGGCTGATATTTGTAATTTAAATCACTCAGTTTTTCTCCCAGCATCAAGCGGGTGGCGTATTTTGCCAGCGGATGTCCAATCGATTTGCTGACAAACGGGACTGTTCTGGAAGCCCTGGGATTGGCTTCGATGATGAAAATTTCTGTCCCTCTCACCGCAAACTGGATGTTCATCAAACCTTTGACTTTGAGGGTCTTGGCGAGAAGTCTTGCCTGACGTTCCAATTCAAGAAGAATCTTTTCAGAAAGCGAATGAGGAGGGAAGACGCATGCGCTGTCGCCTGAATGAACACCAGCCGACTCAATGTGTTCCAGAATTCCTCCGATCTCCGATGTTTCTCCATCACATAACAGATCGACATCAACTTCAACCGCATCTTCAATAAATTCATCAATGAGTACAGGGTGATCAGGGGAAACCCTCAACGCTTCATCAAAAAACTGTTCAAGCTCTTCTTCCGTCTCTGCAATCATCATGGCTCTTCCTCCCAAGACATAAGATGGCCTGACCAGGAGCGGAAAGCCTAGCTTCCTGCTGATTTCAAGGGCTTCAGGTTGACTGCTTGCAAGCCCGTTCCGGGGTTGGAGCAGGCCGAGTTCTTTCAGCAAATGCGCAAAAGATTCTCTGTTTTCAGCAATGTCGATACTGCGGTAGGGAGTTCCAAGCAGCGTGATACCAGCCTCAGTAAGTTGTTTTGCGAGTTTTAGGGGAGTCTGCCCCCCAAGCTGGACGATCACTCCGATGGGTCTTTCCAGTTCGATGACGTGCATGACATCTTCAAAGGTCACCGGCTCAAAATAGAGGCGATCGGAAATATCGTAATCCGTACTGACGGTTTCTGGATTACAGTTTAGCATGATGGCTTCATAACCAGTTTCTTTCGCAGCCATCACGGCATGGACACAGCAATAATCGAATTCGATTCCCTGACCGATTCGGTTGGGTCCTGAACCGATGATCAGGACTTTTGGATGTTCGGTGGTAAGGGATTCGTTCTCTTCAGCGTAAGTTGAATAATAATAGGGAGTTTCCGAAGGAAATTCTGCGGCGCAGGTATCGATCTGTTTAAATACCGGGAGAATGCTCCACTCTCTGCGTATTCGGGCAATTTGTTTTTCGGAACAATCCAGAAGTTCAGAAAGCTTTTGATCGGAAAAGCCCATTTGCTTCCAGTTTTTGAGAACTGGTGGAGTGAGGGAATCCAAATCAGAGATCCGGATTTTTTCTTCCTCCTCCACAAGGCCTTTGATTTGGTCCAGGAACCAGGGGTCGATTTTAGTGATCTGCTGCAATGCATCATTCGGCCAACCCCTCCGCATCGCTTCTGCCAGGTACCAAATCCTTTGACTGTTCGGTTCCTCAAGTTTCTGGTGAAGAGTTTCATCCGAGAAAGAAGGTGTAGAAAATCCAATATCCACTTTCTCCAAAGATGGGTCTGATGTTGGTTGTTGATCAAGAGTTATTGAATTGTCTTTGGGCACCCCATTTTCTTCTTGGATTAGAGGAAGATCCAGTCCGCAGAAACCCAGTTCCAAAGAACGGATAGCTTTTTGAAGGGATTCACAAAAGGTCCTGCCGATGGCCATGGCTTCTCCAACCGACTGCATTTGTGTTCCTAGCTTGTCTTTGGAAAGTGGGAATTTCTCGAAAGTGAAGCGCGGAATTTTTGTAACAATGTAATCAATTGAGGGTTCAAAGCAGGAAGGGGTTTTTTGAGTAATATCATTGGGGATTTCATCCAGAGAGTAACCAACAGCCAGTTTTGCTGCGATCTTGGCAATTGGAAATCCAGTGGCTTTCGAAGCCAAAGCAGAGCTTCTTGAAACCCGGGGATTCATTTCAATGACCAGGATCTCGCCGTCTTTGGGATTGAGGGCAAATTGAACATTCGAGCCTCCGGAATTGACTCCGATTTCACGCATGACCTGTAGTGATTTGTCTCTTAGTTCCTGATATTCTATGTCCGTTAAAGTCAATGCAGGTGCAATGGTAATGCTGTCTCCTGTATGGACACCCATCGGATCCAGATTCTCAATGGAGCAGACAATCACTGTGTTGTCTTTGGAATCACGCATGACCTCCATTTCAAATTCCTTCCAGCCCAGTACGGACTGTTCCAGGAGTACCTCACGAAATGGAGAAGCTTCCAGACCTTTCTCAATCATGCTTCCGAGTTCTTCAGGTTTTCTTGCAATTCCTCCCCCTGCGCCACCAAGCGTGAAAGAAGGTCTAATGATCAGCGGGAAGGATCTTGATCTGGACCAAGTCATCCCTTCTTCTACCGAATGAACGATGAAACTTTCGGGCATCGAAATCCCGATTCGCTTCATCGCTTTTCTGAAAGATTCACGGTTTTCGGCCATTTGGATGGAATCCAGAGAAGCCCCGATCAATTCCACACTATGATCCTCAAGCACCCCTTCTTCAGAAAGATTCACGGCAAGATTTAGTGCCGTTTGCCCTCCCATGGTTGGCAAGAGAGCATCAGGTTTTTCCTGAGCAATGATACGACTTAAGGTGTTGAGGGTGATAGGTTCAATGTAAGTCGCATCTACAAGACCAGGATCGGTCATGATCGTGGCAGGGTTGCTGTTGACCAGGATGACCCGGTATCCCTCTTCCTTGAGGGCTTTGCAGGCTTGGGTTCCACTGTAGTCGAATTCACAGGCCTGGCCGATCACGATCGGACCTGAACCGATCAAAAGTATCGATTCAATGTCGGTACGTTTGGGCATGAAAGCTTTCTATTCCAGATTAAATTTTTCCACTCAATTTATAATTGATCAACCCTATGTATTCGTGCGCGATCGTTCGCAAACGATTGAAATTTTCCCAGTCAAAAATTTTCCACCATGGGGTTGATGATTCCAACTCCCTTCTATTTGCATAATAGGGAAAAACATGTATCCCAAGTTTTTGAAAGACCGATGTTAGGCGGAACAAATGGTAGTCATGTGATACCAGTAAAATACTCTCCAAGCCTTTCTGATCCAGAATTTTTTTGGTTTCAATGCCGTTTTGAAAGGTGTCCGAAGACCGATTTTCAATGATGATTTTTTCATGCGGTACTCCCATTCCCTGAAGAATGATTGGGATCCCTTTGATACTGGAAGGAGGAAGATAAGGATCAGTGATCCCTCCGGTAACGATTACCAACGGCGCCCACTTCTCCAAAAAAAGTTCTGCTGCAGCATGAGCTCTTCTGGTTGAAGCATCTGTAGGTGCACCCGATTCAAGAACACCTGCGCTGGCAACAACGATTGCGTCAGCATTCTGTTTGATGCTTTTTGGTGTCAGAAGTTTCAGAGGTAAATCGACAGCATGGAAAAACAAAACATTACTTGTAATGAGGAGTAGAATCCAAAGCCCCGTAAGGCTTTTTAAGAGGAATAAAGATTTTTTCGGTTTTTTGAATTTGTTTGAATTATTTCTCAATGAATACAGACCAAACAAAAACAACAACAACAAAAAGAAAAAAGGGCTAAAAAAAACAAACTCAATCACCAGCTTTAAAGGGACGGGCATTTTGGCAGAATTGAGAAGAGATTTTTCAAAAGCAGTAGACCTGAGAAAAACATTTCACAGAGATAAACATAGATCAAAATACGATTCTTTCGGGTGGTTTAATCAAGTCTTGATTTGATTCTCTCAGCCAACTGTTTCGATTCTGAAAAACTCTTGGGACCGCTTAATTCAGGATTATTCTCGATCAAGGAAGTTGCTGAAATTTTTTTTCCGGTTGAGGGATTTCGTGTTTGAATTTTCTGGGTCAATTCAACCGAACCGGGATAGATACCGGTTTTCCCTTTTTTATTGTTTCCAAGACCAGACGAATATAGTTTTTTCATTCCAGCTCCTGGAAAACTACTTTGGATTTGGTTCGATAGGGCAACGGATCCGGGATATTTTCCAGATTGTTTCATGGGAGTGGTTTTTTTGATCCCAGATGCTGAGCTGGACGAGTTGATCTGGCCCGACAGTTGCTCGGAACTGGTAAATTTGTTTTGGATTTTGAGGAGATCCTTCTGAGAATTTCTTTCCTGGTTGATTTTACGGATGCAGGTGAGGAGTTCATTAACCTCATTTTGATTTTTTGGACTGGTTAGATCTCTGCAACTTGTTGGAGTTTCTTTCTCCTGAGCTGTTACGGAGAGAGAGAAACCAAAAATCAAAATAAACAAGAACTGATTGTGGAAAAAGCTCGAAAGTTTCATCATGTTCCCCCGAATAGACTCGAAAAGAGTCCTGTGACAATTCATTTTAATTTGAAATATCAGCCTCTTGTGATGTTTTTTATAAACCCACCAAGTTGTACAGACCATTGGTTTCTGATCTATCCTGAATCACTATCACCCATTGAAAATTGATGTTAAAGCTTTTCATTGCATTGTTTGGACTGATCCTTGTTTACTGGATTTATAAAAAAAAGAAACAGCTTTTTGTGAGGCATCCGAATGTCGAACCGGTGATTACAACCCTTGAGGCTTTTGAGGTTCAGACTTTTCTCGATTCAGAGACACCGTTAGTCTGTCTCAAAGAGGACGGGCAAAAATTCGGTCAACAATTCAAGGAAAAAACTCCTCCAGAACTACCTCATACAGTTGGATGCCGATGCCAAGTGGTTCAAATATACTATACGTCTTCTGATGTTTTTCAAGGTGAGAACCAAGGGGATCATACAAAACCTTCGTCTCTTGGAGATCTCAAAGCAGAAGATGCAAGAATCTTGAAACAACTGCTGGTTCAAACCTATCAGACCTCACTTTTTAGCACTTACGAAGAAATGCTTTCTGATTTTGACACAAATCTCATTTCAGAAGATATCCGTGATGAAGTATTGGCATTAACCAAGAATGCCTTCCAATTGCATCGTAGTTCTACTGAAGGGGAAATAACATAAATTTTTCAGGTTCAGGGATATTCAGGAATAGCACATCAATCATGAGATTTCATAAGCATACTGTAGAGATAGGAAAAAAAGCATGAAAACAATGCTTTTAATGTTTCGCTGGTTGTTTTGGATGTTCTTTTCCCTTTCCTTTTTTTCAGCAGCCGGGCTGGGAATTTTCCTCTACGAATTGAGCAAATCACTGCCGAAGAATATCGAAGCAGAACTGCACAAACGCAATGAAATCCTCCCGACAGTGCTATACGATCGTGAAGGCAATCAGATTGAAGAATTCTACATACAACGCAGAATTCCAGTTGCCTATGAGCGTTTTCCTACTCACCTCATCCAGGCATTGATTGCCAGTGAAGACACACGGTTTTTTTCCCATATCGGCATTGACCCTTTCAGAATGTTAAAGGCATTTTTGGTTAATGTTGAGGCAGGAGGATTTGTTCAAGGTGCTAGTACTTTGACTCAACAGACTGCCAGGGAGTTTTTATTGACCAAAGAAAAACAGTTGATTCGAAAATTGAGGGAAATCCTTCTTGCGTTTCGGATGGAACTTCAATTCAGCAAGACCGAAATTTTAGAACTTTACCTAAATAAAGTATTTCTTGGAAATGCTGAGGGTGTGGAGGCATCCGCGCAGGGTTATTTCGGCAAGCACTCGAATGAACTGACCTTGGGGCAGAGTGCGATGTTGATCGGACTTCTTCCTGCTCCATCACGATATGCACCAAACACCAATCCAGATCTAGCCCTAATTCAACGAGACAGAGTTTTGAAACGAATGCGTGATGAGCATTTCATTACTATTGAAGAATACGATGCCGCAAAAAAAGAAGAAATTAAACTGATCAATATCGATGATTTTGCCTCTGAAGGAACTGCTCATTATGTGGAACACGTCCGTCGTGATTTGCTGAAAAGCTACGGAATGGACACCCTCTACCGGGGAGGACTCAGAGTTAAAATGGCAATGGATCTTGATTACCAGATGTTTGCCCATGAGGCTCTGAAAAAGGGGATATTGGAACTGACGAAGCGCCAGGGCTTTCGTGGGCCCCTTGAAGAATTGGAATTGTCAGAAACAGGTGCTCCGTTAACAGAAGAGGTCAAAAAAATAACCTCTATGAATCGTCTCGTGTTGGGCAACAACGTTAAAGGAGTGATTCAATCCATCAAAGGTGAGGTTGTATCAATTGAACTTGGTGGGGCCTCAGGAACCCTCAACTGGAATCGGCTAAAGACATGGCAGAACGCTATGAGTGGTAAAGAATACCCGATTCCCTTCAAGGCGCTTGAAGAAGCTTTAAAACCTGGAGACGTCATTCCAGTGCAACTTTTGGATTACAACCCTAAAAGTCAAAAATTCAGGCTGAACCTTTATCAGGAACCGTTGGTCAATGGAGCTGTGTTAAGCATGCAGCCCAATACCGGACAGGTGCTTACCATGATAGGAGGCTACGAATATAAGGACAGTGAATTCAACCGCGCCATCCAGGCAAAAAGACAGCCTGGTTCTGCGTTTAAACCGATAGTTTATGCCTCGGCATTGGATGCAGGTTATACCCTGAGCAGCATCCTTGTTGATAGCCCAAGAGCTTTCAGAACCGGACAGATCAAACTTGGTGAGGATGAAATCTGGCTCCCAAAAAATTACGGAGACAAATTGATGGGTAACGTCAGCCTCAGGACTGCCCTAGTCAAAAGCCTCAATCTAGCCACCATTGGCCTTATTGAAGACCTGGGGCCGAAACGTGTTATTGAATACAGCAGAAAACTGGGTGTTTCCTCACAAATGCGACAAAACCTGACCATCGCCTTGGGATCTTTTTCAGCAACTCTTCAGGAAATGGTGAATGTCTTTGCTATTTTTGCCAACCAAGGGAATAGAACAGAACCCATCTATGTACTTGAAGTATCAGACCAGTCTGGAAATTCTCTGAAATCCAGTCAGACTCAAGCTACTAACATCATCTCACCGGAAACTGCTTTTCTGATCAGCGACGTGCTTCAGGATGTTGTCAGACGAGGAACCGGTTGGCGTGCCAGAGCTCTTGGCAGGCCTTCAGCAGGAAAAACAGGAACGACGAATGACAACCTTGATGCTTGGTATATCGGTTTCATTCCACAACTACTGACAGGAGTCTATGTTGGATTTGACCAGCCAAGAAGTATGGGTCTTCATGAATCCGGTTCCAGGGCAGCGGCACCAATCTGGGTCGAGTTCATGAAAAATGCAGAGGCAAATTTACCAACGCAACAATTTCCTCAACCTCCTGGAATAGTCTCGGTCAAAATTCATCAAAGTGGAAGGAGAGCTGGACCCTGTGACCTACAGGAAGAAATCCGTGAGGAACATTACAAAACCGGGACTGAGCCTCAACTTGACGTAATGTTGAACCAAAATTGCCCAGATCAGATAATGGAATCTGATGTTACACAGGATAAAGAACCTGAATTATGAAAATACGAATGCTTGAGTAGAATGAACTGGCTACAAGAGCTGAATGCCCTTGTTTTCTATGATTGTTGGGATCAGACGGGATCAGGCATGATTGAAGTGAAATAAAGCGGCACCTAAGTGCCGCTAAAGAATCAGATCAATTGACAGCTTGCTTTAGCTTGCTGCCTGCTTTGAACTTGACCGCTTTGGAAGCAGGAATCTGAAGTATTTTACCAGGTTCCCTTGGGTTTCTTCCTGTACGTGCTGCACGCTGCACAACTGAAAATGTACCAAAACCAATAAGAGATACTGCGTCCCCTTTTTTGAGAGCACCTTCAATAGCTCCAGTACACGCTTTTAGGGCACGTTCTGAATCTGCTTTAGTCAGTCCAGCTCCGTCAGCAATTGCATCAACAAGTTCCGATTTGGTCATAGCTTATCCAAAATCAGGTTAAATTATATAGGAGAGGTTGTCATATTGATCAAACCTTCCCTGGTTTAAGACAAACCTCGGATCGCATTCCAGCGACACCGGGTGAAGTCGTCAAGCATAGCTTATGCCTCGCGAGACCCTGGTACCACTATAATTATTAACCATAGAAGTCAAGGCTAGATCCAAGAAAAGTACTCTTTTTTTGCAAAAATGAGGAATATACCATCATTTTCTCTTCAGTCATGCTATTTTTCTAACATGCTAAAAGAAGCGGAAAAGATGATATTCACCCGTGAAAACCATGCGATTTGAATGGGTTCTAGGCTTATCTATAGCCGTACATTTGGTACTAATGATAGTTATCAGCAGCAGCATGGATATGCTGGAAAATGAAGATGTGCCAATCAAGGCCAGAGTCAATATTCGTTATGAATTTACGAAGAAAAAACCGGAACCCATAAAAAAACCGGAACCCATAAAAAAACCGGAACCCATAAAAAAACCGGTCTTGAAGAATAAACCTTCAAAAAAAAACCTTACCCTAAAACCGATCGAGCCTGTTCCTGAAACTAAAAAACCGGTGCTGAAATCTACAAAAGAGAGTGCACAGCCAAAATTGAAGAAACCTTCGATTTCTAAAAACAAACCTCCAAAACTGAAAAAAAAGCTTCCGAAAATCCAGTCAGGTGCTATAGCCTCGCCAAAACCAATCGTGGTTCCCAAAAAGGAATTGAAACTGGAACCTTTGGCCAAGAAGCCGGAAAAGCAGAAACTGAGGTTGCCATCTCCGAAAAAACCTGATTTAGAAGTCCTAAAAGGGCCTGGAAATAAGGCCTTGGTTTCACCAGTCGAGCTTCCGAAAAAAATCCCTTTTATAAAAAAAAAGCCTATACCGCCCTCAGAGATCACTTCCAAAAAAACTATGCTGAAGCCCAGCCAAAAAGAGCTGGAATTAAAACAAATGAGTATGCCGGAGGTTGGAAAGTTGGCGGTTCCAAAACTGAAACTGTCAAAGCCGGTTTTGAAGAAAATCGAAATTCCATCCCAGGTGATGAAGGCGCAACCCAAAATACCGAAAAAGCCTGAAATATCAATAACTCGTCCACGTTTGCAAAGTCCTTCCCTGAAAAAGGACATGCCTCAACAAGCTCTGATTCCTCTTCCTGAACCTGAGCTGAAGGCATCTCAACTGCCACAAATTGAACTGAAATCTCCTACAGGTGAGGCTCCAATTCTTCCTGAAGCTCCTCTTCTGGAACCTGATTCTTTGCCCACAAGCTTAACCCAGCCCATTCTGAAGACCCCTTTGCCTGAACCGGAAGCAAAGATTCCAATGCTAGAGCAAAAAATACAGGCAACTCCGATACTCAAGCCCGAACCGTTGGAAAACCCTCAAATTAGGACCAGTGAACCGATGCTAGTTCCGGAAGCTGAATCCAAACCATTTGTCCCGATGCTGGAATTAACAGAAGTATCAGAACCCGAAGTTCCTTCAGAAATCGAATTCAACCGTAAACTGCAACTCAGCAAAAAAATTCGTCAGGCAGAACAAGAATACAACCAGCACATTCGGACAATGGTCCAACCCAAGCTTGCGATGTATGATCCTGGGCTTTATGTGCGGATTGAGTTGGAGATTGGGGTTTCTGGAAAAATCATTCGTTACAAGATCCTGGAAGCCAGTCCTTCTAATGCATTCAACCAGGCGGCTCAACTGGCAGTCCGAAACGTCAATTTGAATCCTCTGCCAGAAGCATTGGCGGAAAACCCTCCCTATATAGTCCCTATCAAAATCATCCCGCAACTTCAATAAATGCTGAAACAAAAAATAATTTCAACGATCCTGGGACTAGGCCGGCTTTTCCTTATGGGCTGCTTCTCATTGATGTTTGCGGTAGTTCCTGAAGGAAAGCTTTTGGCGCAAACTTATTCTAGTGAGGAGATCGTCATCAGTGGTTTGGGATTCACTCGATTTTCGGTTGCACTTGAAGCACAACCAGCTTTTGCAGAACATCCTGAAGCACCACGTTGGGAAAGAATCATTGACCGGAACTTATGCTGGAGCGGCTCTTTTAAAGTCCTGGGTTCTCGTTATGCTTCATGCCGTCTGGGGGAGGAAAGCCGGCTTGACATGAAAATTCTGCTTGGTGTCCAGAACCAACAGTTGATTCTTACGGTTGCAGATGTCGAGGGGATACCACTGTTTCCTCTTGCGCTCCAGCTCAAGAGGAACAATTTTCGGGAAGGTAAGTTGATGGTGATGATCAATGAGCTGACAGAGCAACTGACAGGCATTCCAGGGATTCTGGGGAGCAGTATCGCATTTACCTTGAAACAGCCAAAACGCAGAAAAATCATTGCCAGGGTCAACACCCATGGCAACAGGCTTGGAGCGATTTCGAGGAATCCTTCCATAAGCCTCCTTCCACGCTGGAGCCCTGACGGTAAATCCATCCTCTACACACGTCTGAGCCGCAGGGGGACGGCAATCATTCTTAACAAACTTAAAGGTAAGCCCATCATCCTGATTACCTCGGATAATCGTGTGAACGCATCCAATATGAATTTCCTTAATGTGAGTGGAGGAACATGGTTTTCAGATGGCACCCGCCTGATCGTTACACTCAGTCGTAGGGGCAACAATGACCTTTATGAATTCGACATGAACCGACGGAAAGAAAGAAGGCTGACGGAACACCCGGCGATTGACACCGCACCCTCATTGTCTCCGGATGATCAGCAACTTGTTTTTGTCTCAGATCGGACTGGTAAGGAGCAAATTTTTTATCGGCAACTGGGAACCCGGGTTGAATTCCAATTGACTCGATCTGGCGCTAGTAGTGACCCAGTCTGGTCCCCTGACGGGACCATGATTGCGTTCACACGTCTTGTGAGGGGCAACGCTCAGATCCATATTCTGGATCCCTTTACCGGCGAGGAAAGAGGTTTGACCCGAGGCCGTTATAATTCTGAGCAGCCCAGTTGGTCTCCGGATGGGAAACAGATCGTTTTTGCCGCGAATTCCACTGGCGTCAGCAAACTCTATGTGATCTTCATTGATGGAACTGGAAGAAGGCGGCTGACAAGAACTCCAAGGGATTTTGAGGAAAGTGCGCCAAACTGGAGGCCCAAGGAAAATAAAAATTGAAAGAAAGTGAGTGGTTTTTTTCGGATCCGCAGCATCTGCGTCGAGAAAAAGAGAAAGCAAGACAGATCCGTCAGAGCCAGTGGTGGAAAAACCTTAGGGCAAGAAATCGCTGTCATTACTGTGGAAATACTGTTCCTGCTCGTCAGTTGAGTATGGATCACCGAATTCCAATTTCACGAGGAGGTAAGAGTGAAAGAAAGAATCTGGTGCCCTCTTGCAAACCTTGCAACAACTTGAAGAAAAATATGATGCTGGACGAGTGGGAAGCCTATCTTGCAAGTCAGGATAACCTCCACGACTGAAAAGCATGATTTTTTCTGGTGGCTAACCCCCAGCCATCATCCGGATCATTTCCTGTGCTTTTAATTTCCAAGAACTTCCATCAAATGAACTGTTCACAAAAGACAACAGTGCGTTCCTAGAATCATGAAACCGGCCCTGCTCCATCAGGATGAACCCGAGGATAAAATCAGTGAATGGATAACCTGAGGGATACTTGATTTTGAGTTCTTTCAAATCCCGGATGCCTCCGTCATATTCTTCAAACTCTGGTTCAAACGACCTGATGCTTTGGTATGCAAGAAAAGCTTTGCTGTATTCATCCATGTGCAGGTAGGAAATCCCCAGATTCATTCGAACATAAACCAGAGTGGGATCCAAAACCAATGCCCGTTCACTGTATTCGACGGATTTCTCAAAATCTTCGAGTAGGTAAAAACCCCATCCCATGTTTCCATACAAATAGGGGCCACTGGTGAATTTCTCAGCCTGGAGGTAGGATTCGATTGAATTATTGACAAGCTTCAGGTCATATTTTGCCAGGCCATCAGCCTGAAGCTGATAGCCCTTATAATAATATGCCGTTCCTAGTTCACGGAAGAGTTCCCCAAAGTGTTCAGGACTCTCAGCATAGTGAAGGCCTTCCTGATAAGTTGCGATAGCTTCATCAAATTTTCTGACATTGAAAAGCCCCCTGCCGGTTAATACGTAATGATTGGTCGGTTTCTGGAGGCCGCTGTTTTTCTTTTTCCGCTCAAGCCATTTTTCAAATTCTTGCCTGGAAACAGATCGCTCAGGGTTCTCCTGCTCCATCAATTCCCTCAGATTTTCTCGAAACTGTTGAAGCCAGTCTTCAGTTCCAAAGGGAGTACGGTTGAAACTGATGGAAGGCCTCCCTGTGTCCCACCAATTGTCCCAGAATGATCGATGTTGCTGTTGTTGTTGGGAAAGCATCCATTCAGACAAGGCATCGGGTTCCCTTTGGAAGAAACTGAAAATGATGGTGTAGAAGCAAACTGCAGTCAGAACCACGGCTGCTATGGTTCGGAAAAAAGGGGGACGTCCAGCGTTGTTTTTCCCGCCACTTTGTTTAGTTTCAGTCTCTTGTTTCAGTGAGGAATTTTTCCAGGATTGTTCTGCGGCAGTTGAATTGCCCTGGGAATAATGTAGGTTCCCTTCCCGGTAGGAGACTTCCGAACTTAACTTTGTTTTGCTTGAGGAGGGATTCATCAATTTTAGATGAGGTTCTAGGGGATTCAACCCAAATCAATGGATTCTAATTAAGTGGTTGATCTGCTGTTTGGGAGCCCTTGCTTAGGAACTGGTTGTGCTTTAAGCGCTGTTGGCGGTAGCGTGAAAGCATGTATGCCGTGATCCAGTAAGAGAGGATTCCCCCCGGGATGGCGTAAAAAAGGCTTCCCACCACCATCGGCCAACCGAGATCAATGATCAGAAAACGCGTTGCTTCAACGATGGAATCCCATGTGCTTTCCATCTCGGAAAAAGACGAAAGCTTATTATCGAAAAGCGCAAAACTTAGCTTCTCATGTGTTTCCATTACTGCATAGCCCGAAACGAGGAAAAGATAATAAAGTGGGATCATGGTCAATGGATTTGAAATCCATACCATCGCAATGGCGACTGGCAGATTAAAATGGGCGTTTAGAATATAACGGCATAATGCCCAAACAAGAGCTACCGCATACATCTGAATCCCCACTGTGGGAGTCAAAGCGAAAAAAACACCCAATCCTACACCCCAACTCACCTGACGGATTGATCCCTCACTGCGGGTGATGGGTCTAATCAGTTTTGTGTAAAGGAGATATTTTATCAGCCTCCTCACCACTCTCCTTGACTAGGCATTGATAGCCAGGGTTCTTGAGGTGGAAGAGGGTCTCCTTCCTGAAGCAATTCTACAGAGATCTGGTCAGGGCTTCGAATGAAGGCCATTTTTCCGTCACGTGGTGGCCTCAGGATCGCCACGCCTTTTTTTTGCAGTTCTTCACAGAGTTGATAAATATTTTCCACGGAATAAGCTAAGTGACCAAAATTTCTCCCAGACGTATAGGGTTCTTCCTGGTCCCAGTTGTAGGTTAGTTCGATTGTTGATTCTCCAGGAGAGGCGGCAAGAAAAACCAGGGAGAAGCGCCCTTCAGGAACTTCCCTCCTCCTCACTTCGATCATTCCCAGTTTGTTGATAAAAAAATCCAATGCGGATTCAAGATTTTGAACTCGAATCATAGTATGTAAGTATTTCATTCAACCTTTGTTTCGGAGATTTTCGATTTCCAGCCTTACAAGAAGTGGATTCAGGGATTCAACGGACATAGTGTTGCTTCCTGAATCGCATCCAATTCCTGAAGTTGAAATCGGATCCTGACGCATGGAATGCTTTTATGAGACTCAAAATCTAAAGGATGAGCCTGAAAAAAAACAGAGTATATCGGTTCTAAGAGGATCTGGAAATAGCCTTGTCCTGATTTTCTGGATAATTTCTGATCGTCCGGGAAAAATCGATAAACAATATCTTCACGAGAGTCTCCCAGATCACCATCAAGGTTTCCATCTTTTTGGATTTGAATCCATTCATCAGTGATCTGGATTCCTTCTTGATATGAATCCAGCCCATAACCTGCCTGGATCAATTCAGACTTCATCATCATCAAAATTCTTTGAAACGTTGCCTGGATTCTTGCGGTGTCCCTTTGTTTCAGGGCCATTTGCTGGTAATCCAAGAAAGTTTTTAATACGAACAAAATCAATAAAAGTCCAATGCCTGTGCTCAGCAATATTTCCACAAGAGTGAATCCACTTTTTGAGATGTCAATTCGTTGGAACATCAATGACTCCCTCAGAAATCCAGGAAACGATATGAGGATGATCTGAAAAAATAAGTTGAAAAGAAACCTTGAACCAACCATCGGGAAAGATCTCAATTTGGGATCGAAGCTCTCCTACATCATGGTAAATTTCAAACTGGTTTTTGAAGTTTCTTGTTTCTATTTTCTGGAATAGGAAATGGGGTGTTTGACCAGCATTCCAAAAATCGATCATTGAGGCTGTCTGGAAATTCAGGGCTGACATCTTGGTCTGGAGGGAAGATTGTTCCAAAATCTGAATAAAACTGTTTACAAGAATCAAAACGATGCTTGCTGTGATCAAGACTTCCAATATTGAAAAACCATGAGGATTTTGATGATACTGCAGCTTCATGTTTTTCAGATTAGCTTGAATCCTAGAGGTATAATCAACAAAATTGTGTTTACTGAATTAAGTCCAGGAGTATTTTAATGAAATTTTCATACACAGGTTTGTTGGAGCAGGAAGTTCGCGATTCCAGAAATAAATTTGGATCAAACGCTGTCACAACCCAGGATGTAGAAACGTTTTGGGACAAACTTATCGCGAATTTAAAAGACCCGATCATCATGATTCTGATCGTGGCATTGCTTGTTACTCTGGCTTTGGCAGCATTAGGATTCGCCCCTTGGTATGAAGGATTAGGGATTGCAATTGCGGTTGTCCTGGCAACCTTGGTGGCCACTTTCTCAGAATACAGCAACGAGGCTGAATTCCAAAGCCTACTTGAGGAGGCTTCAAAGATCAGAGTAAAAGTATTTCGTGACGGAACCCTACAAGAAATATTGATCGATGAACTGGTTGTCAATGATTTGATCCTCCTCCAACCAGGAGACAATATTCCCGCAGATGGATTTTTGCTCCAAGGCGAACTTGATGTCAACGAGTCAGCACTGACGGGCGAATCAGAACCCGTCGACAAAACAGGGACTGAGGATGAAAATCAAATAAACGAAGAAAAAAACGCTCTATCCCGGGCAGGTTTGGTGGAAGACGGTGAAGGGGTGATGAAGGTCCAGGCCGTTGGAGATAAAACCAAGTATGGTGCCACCATGAAAGAACTGATTTCTGCAGAAGACAGACTTTCACCTCTGCAACAGAAGTTGGCCAAACTTGGGAAACAGATCACGAATTTCGGATACATAGGTGCAACGCTGATTGCACTGGCTTTTATGTTCAATCATGTTTTTTTCGATCCATTGGTCGGTTATGCAACCCATGGAAACTTGGCAGCCTATTTGGCCCAACCACCAGGTGCGATCATATATCATCTTGTTACCGCAGTGATTCTAGCCATCATTATTATTGTTGTGGCTGTTCCGGAAGGGTTGCCGATGATGATTGCAGTGGTTCTCTCATTGAATATGCGTAAATTGCTGAGGGCCAATGTCCTTGTGAGAAAACTGCTTGGGATTGAGACCTCTGGAAGCCTCAATATTCTTTTCAGTGATAAAACAGGAACATTAACTGAAGGCCGCCTTCAGGTTGCATCAGTTTTAACAGGAGATTGTCAGAATTATCAAAATCTTAGAGATATGCCTGATTCCCTGATGGATGAAATTGTGTTTGGGCTGAAAAATAATACATCCGCATCCATTGACCTGGATGATCCTGAAAATCCTAAGATTGTGGGGGCTAATTCAACAGAGAAAGCGCTTTTACAATTTTTAGGGCCGAAACTGGCAGAAAAAGATGACCTTCAGGTTTTGGCAGATATCCCTTTCAACAGTGCCTACAAATATTCCGCAACACAAGTAAGTGGGACACGTTCTGCCACCTTAGTCAAAGGTGCTTCTGAAATCATCATTGCTTCCTGTACCCATTATCTTGACCATCAAGGAAAGCGTCAGTCCTTGGAAAATAATGAGGAATTGAAACAAAACATGGCGGAACTTTCCGGCCGTGCCATGCGTTTGATTGGATTGGCATATTCTGACCAACCAATAAACGGGATTCATCTTCCGGAACAATTGACTTTAATTTCAGTTTTCGGGCTCCGGGATGAGATGCGCCCCCAATCCAAGCCAGCAGTTCTCCAGTCTCAGCAGGCGGGAATCCAGGTGGTGATGATCACTGGAGATTCCAAAGATACGGCTCAGGCTATTGCCCGTGAAGTCGGCATTCTTAAAGGAAGCAATCCCAAAATACTGACTTCAACGGAACTTGGTGAGTTGAGTGATGATGAGGTGAAGCAAATCCTTCCAGAACTCTGTGTGGTCGCACGTGCGCTGCCTACAGATAAAAGTCGTCTTGTGAAACTAGCAAAGCAAATGGATCTCGTTGTAGGAATGACTGGTGACGGAGTGAATGATGCTCCTGCAGTGAAAAACGCTGATGTCGGTTTTGCCATGGGCAATGGTACTGATATGACCAAGGAATCAAGTGACATCGTCATCCTGGACAATAATTTCATCTCTCTTACGAATGCGGTTCTTTATGGCAGAACATTGCTCAAATCGATTCGGAAGTTTTTAATTTTCCAGCTTTCGGTGAATGTGGCGGCTATTTTGGTTGCTTTTCTGGGACCTTTCTTCGGGATTGATCTTCCATTGACGATGACTCAGCTTCTCTGGATCAACATCGTGATGGACACCTTGGCAGCTTTTGCATTCTCTGGTGAAGCTGCACTCAATCGCTACATGAGAGAGAAGCCGACCCCGATGGGGGCGTCACTGGTAAACAACGACATGTGGTCTGCAATCCTTGTCAATGGAATTACCATCGCGATCCTGAGTCTTTATTTTTTGACTTCCGACACGGTCGCAACCTGGTTTCCATGTGATGAATTGAGGTGCGGGGATCCCACAAATCCCGATTATGACAGTAAAGCGGTTTTGTTGACTGCATTTTTTGGGTTCTTTGTTTTTATCAATAATTTTAATAAAATCAATTCACGCACTGAAGGAATCAACCTCTTTGAACATATTTTGGAAAATCGAAATTTCATCTTCGTGGTCATTCTCATCTTTTTCCTACAGACCGTATTCACCTACGTCGGGGGGGAGGTCCTTCGGACGGTTGGCCTGAGCCTCACAGAATGGATCTACGTCATAGGATTGTCCTTCCTTATCATTCCTGTTGACCTTATTCGAAAACTGGTGCGTAATGCAATTGTGGGCAATCCTGTGGTTTAAGATTTTATATAAGAACAATAATTTTTTTTAAATCGAATAAAATTCTTGACATAAGCATCGATTACTGAGATTTTTATATGGCCCTTCAATTACAGTCCTCGTCAGAGGGGGCTTCGGAACGAATTCCACTTAATTAAAGTCTTTACTCCTCATCAAGTCTATCTTCTCTGAAGCAATTTAAGCTTCATTTCTTTCACTGCTAATTCAGCTCCAATCTCTATGTCTGTAGTCACAAACACTCAATCTGCCACAAAACATAGGCCTATGGATTCCCGCTCACCTCGAGGACGGTCTAATTCCAGGGGAAATCAGGCACCCACAAAAATAGTTCAAAACACTCACGGAGGAGAGGCGCCTCCTACGATGAATCTTTCAGAACTTAAAAAGAAAGATATTACTTCACTCATCAAAATCGCCAAGGACTATGATATAGAAAACGCAAACGGGATGCGTTTGCAGGAATTGATCTTTGCCCTTCTACAGGCACAAACACGACGAAACGGTATTGTATACGGTTCTGGAGTCTTGGAGACCCTTCCAGATGGCTTTGGTTTTTTAAGGGCCCCTGATTACAACTACCTCCCTGGGCCGGATGATATCTATGTTTCTCCATCCCAGATTCGACGCTTCAACCTGCGCACAGGAGATACGATTGCAGGACAGATCAGACCACCCAAAGAGAGCGAGCGCTATTACGCATTGTTGAAGGTTGAAGAGGTAAATTTTAAATCTCCTGATATTGCCTCTGAAAAGATTCTCTTTGACAACCTGACCCCGCTATTTCCGAATAACCGTCTCAAACTGGAACGTGGCGACCGGGACATGACTACCAGGATCATCGATCTTGCAGCACCCATTGGAATGGGACAACGGGCATTGATCGTCGCTCCTCCACGGACTGGTAAAACCATGATCCTTCAGTCGATTGCAAACAGTATTTCTGTTAATCATCCTGATGTTGATTTGATCGTACTTCTGATTGATGAACGTCCAGAGGAAGTGACAGAGATGCAACGGTCCGTAAAAGGAGAAGTGGTCAGCTCAACTTTTGACGAACCAGCAACCCGTCATGTTCAGGTGGCAGATATGGTCATTGAAAAAGCGAAACGTCTGGTGGAACACCGCCGGGATGTGGTCATCCTGCTGGACTCCATTACTCGTCTCGCAAGGGCCTATAACTCAGTTGTTCCGCCCAGTGGTAAGATCCTCTCAGGAGGTGTGGACTCAAATGCGCTTCACAAACCGAAACGATTTTTTGGAGCGGCCCGGAATATCGAAGAAGGAGGCTCACTCACCATCATATCTACCGCCCTAATTGATACCGGCAGTCGCATGGACGAGGTGATTTTTGAAGAATTCAAGGGCACTGGAAATATGGAATTGGTCCTCGATAGGAAACTGGTTGAAAAACGGATTTTTCCATCGATTGATATCAATAAATCAGGCACGAGGAAGGAAGAACTTCTGATCGAAAAAGGAGATCTTGATCGAATCTGGGTTCTTCGAAAAGTACTCGCCTCATTGAATGTTGTCGAAGCAATGGAGTTTTTATTCGACAAAATGGAAAAATTCAAAAACAATGAAGAGTTCCTCCATATGATGGACAAATAATTTTTTTTGGAGAAGATAATGAAATCCGGAATTCATCCAGAATACAAACAAACCACGTTCACTTGTTCCTGCGGTACTTCCTGGAATACCATGTCCACCTTGGGCAAGGAAACAACGGTTGAAATTTGTTCCAATTGTCACCCTTTTTATACTGGAACAGGGCAGCGAATGATCGACTCAGCGGGAAGAATTGAGAAGTTCAAACGTCGCTACAAACGTGCTTAAGCTTTCATGCTGGAAAAGCTTAGTGAGATTGACCAGCGCTTTGAAAAACTGACAGAACTCCTGATCCAACCGGAAACGGTAGCGGACCAGCAGCAATTTCGAACACTGTCCAGGGAACATTCAGAGCTTCAAGAAATTGTTTCTACCTATCGGAATTATCAGAAGATTTCGGAGTCCCTTGAGGAAAACCTTCAAATCGCGGACGATGCTTCCGAAGATACAGAACTCCGAGACCTGGCTCGAGAAGAAATAAAAGAACTCGAAGCCCAGTCCAGGGATCTAACCGAGCAGCTTGAACTGCTCCTCCTTCCTAAAGATCCCGATGACACGAGAAATACCATTCTTGAAATACGTGCCGGAACCGGTGGAGATGAGGCTGCACTTTTTGCCAGTGACCTTTTCCGCATGTATGCACGCTATGCGGAGTCTCAGCAGTGGAAGCTGGAAATCCTCAATGAAAGCCCCACGGACATAGGCGGGTTCAAGGAAGTCGTTATCTCCATTAGCGGTAAAAAGGTATTCAGTAAATTAAAGTTTGAAGGTGGTGTGCATAGGGTGCAAAGGATCCCCAAAACGGAGACCCAGGGACGGGTTCATACCTCAGCAGCCACCGTGGCAGTCCTTCCTGAGGTGGAAGATTTGGAAGTGGAGGTAAACCCAAATGATATTCGTGTTGATGTGTTTCGTTCCTCCGGACCTGGAGGACAAAGCGTGAACACCACCGACTCTGCAGTCCGGATAACCCACCTACCTTCCGGACTCGTTGTGACCTGTCAGAATGAAAAATCTCAGCTCAAAAATAAAAATCAAGCACTCAAGGTTTTACGCGCCAGGCTTTATGAAAAAGAGCTTCAAGAGCAACATGACAGCGCCGCGTCTCAAAGAAGAGGGATGGTTGGCAGTGGTGACCGAAGCGAAAGAATCCGAACCTATAATTTTCCTCAGGGGAGAATGACCGATCATCGGATTAACCTGACGCTTTATAAGCTTGAGAATATTATGATGGGACAACTGGATCAGGTCATAGATCCATTGATGACTCATCACCAGGCTGAACTGCTAAAGGCTTCCTGATTTAGCACCGGAGCATAGGGATGTTTCTCCCAGAATTATTTTCCAGGAACATGAATCATGTTTGAAAAACTATTGACTCCTCTTCAAATTGGCAGCATCAAGCTCCGAAACAGGGTCTTGATGGGGTCAATGCACACAGGGCTTGAGGAAGACCCTGAGGGCTCCCGTAAATTGGCTGCATTTTATGAGGCACGTGCCAAGGGAGGCGTAGGATTGATCGTTACTGGAGGGTTTTCTCCAAATTCTGCGGGTCGTGTTTTTGAAGAAGGTGCGGATCTTGTTTCTGAGGATCAACTGGAATTTCATCGTCCGATTACTGAGGCGGTTCACAGGCATGGAGGAAAAATTCTTCTACAGATCCTGCACACCGGGCGTTACTCCTACCAGGAGGGCTGTGTAGCTCCTTCTCCGATCACGGCACCCATCAATTTTTATCGCCCCAAAGAATTGGATCAAGAGGAGATCCTCCAGACCATCGAGGATTATGGCCGCTGTGCCAAATTAGCCCAAATGGCCGGTTACGACGGGGTCGAAGTGATGGGATCCGAGGGATATCTGATCAATGAGTTCATTGTCAAAAAAACGAATCATAGGACGGATGACTGGGGAGGTAGTTATCAGAACCGAATTCGCTTTCCCATCAAGATTGTTGAAAAGGTGAGGGAGCAGACAGGAAATGATTTTCTGATCGTCTATAGGCTATCCTGCATGGATCTTGTTGACGAGGGAAGCAGTTTTGAAGAGGTTGTAGAACTGGGGCAAAAGGTTGAAGAATCAGGTGCCTCACTGATCAATACCGGCATTGGTTGGCATGAAGCCAGGATTCCAACCATCGCGATGATGGTCCCACGTGCTGCCTTTGCCTGGGTTACCGGAAAATTAAGACCTCACATGAAAATTCCGGTCATTACTTCTAACCGCATCAATGATCCTTATGTTGCAGAACAACTGTTGAGAGACGAAATGGCTGACATGGTCTCCATGGCGAGGCCTTTTTTGGCGGATGAAGACTTTGTGGTGAAAGCCAAACAGGGACGACCTGAGGAAATCAATACGTGCATTGCCTGTAATCAAGCCTGCCTCGATCATCTCTTTTCGATGAAGACCGCAAGCTGTCTGGTCAATCCCAGGGCAGGAAGAGAAACAGAACTGGAATTTGAACCAGCCACAACGCAAAAAAAATTTGCAGTGGTTGGCGCAGGACCAGCAGGAATGACCGCTGCTTTGGTGCTGGCGCAACGGGGGCATCGTGTTTCACTTTTTGATCGTAAGAAGGAGCTTGGTGGTCAGCTAAATATTGCGGTGAAGATCCCAGGTAAGACTGAATTTCATGAAACGCTACGCTATTACAGGGTGATGTTGGCAAAACATGATGTGGAACTTCGACTGGGTGAACCCTTTGCCCCTGATTTTCTGGAAGCTAGAGATTTTGATGAAGTGATCCTTGCAACCGGTGTGAAACCTCGTGGTTTGGAACTGGAAGGTGCAAACGGCCCCAAAGTTTTGAGTTACCTTGATGTTCTTGAGCATGAAAAGCCCGTTGGGCAAAAGGTGGCAATCATTGGTGCAGGAGGGATTGGCATCGATGTCGCTCATTACCTGACTGCAAAACCTAGTTTTGGTAGTGATGTTCCTGAATACATCAACCAGCATCGAATTCTGGAACCCCAACAGGCAATGGAACTGGGCCATCCTCCAAAGCGGGAAATCACAGTATTTCAACGCTCATCGGATAAAATCGGAAAAAGGCTTGGGAAAACGACAGGATGGGCCCATCTGCAATCTTTAAGATCCCATGATGTAAAATTATACAATGGTGCCGAATACCTTCGAATTGATGAAAAGGGGCTCCATGTGAAGGTCTCCATCAAGAAAGGGGAAGATCCACAAGAAAGGGTCTTCGAAGTCGATCAGGTTATTGTGGCCTCAGGACAGGAACCTCTGGGAGAGATGGAAATTCCTCTAAAGCAAAAAGGGGTTCCGGTGCATGTGATTGGTGGGGCAAGGGAAACCAGCGGTTTGGATGCCAAGGTGGCGATCGCCGAGGGTGCTGAACTGGCAGCAAGGCTTTAAACCTGTAACTCAATTATCTTCGTTTAGGCAGGTAGAGGTCTGTGATAGTCCCTTCATAGGCTTCAGCGGCTAAACCGAGGGTCTCTGACAGCGTTGGATGTGGATGAATGCTGGCCCCGATATCCGTTGCATCAGCACCCATTTCGATGGCCAAAACTCCTTCTGCAATCAGGTCTCCGGCGTTGGGTCCAACGATTCCAATGCCTATAATTTTTTTCGTTTCCTCTTCAAACAAGATTTTTGTTAATCCTTCATCGCGTTCAAGAGCAAGACTGCGTCCACTGGCAGCCCACGGGAAGGTTCCTTTGCCATAAGAAATCCCTTGGCTTTTTGCCTCCTCTTCGGTCATTCCTGCCCAAGCCAATTCAGGATCGGTATAGGCAACAGAGGGGATGGTACGTGCATCAAAATGACTTTTTAATCCGCAAATCACTTCCGCAGCAACCTTGCCCTCATGGGTTGCCTTGTGCGCGAGCATCGGTTGGCCCACGATGTCGCCAATCGCGAAAATGTTTGAAACATTGGTGCGCATCTGTGAATCGACTGGGATAAAGCCTTTTTCATCAACGGAAACTCCAGCGTTTTCTGCACCAATTTTCAACCCATTTGGAGTTCTTCCGACTGCACTGAGGATCCGCTCGAACATGACTGGATTTTCAGGAGCGTTTTTCCCTTCAAAAAATACTTTGAATCCCTTTTTCTGGGCTTCGACTTTTGTAACTCTTGTTTCCAGCCAGATGTGTTCATATTGTCGAGAAACATGGCGGTGAAACGGCTTGACCAGGTCACGGTCAGCTCCGATCATCAGTCCATCAAACATTTCCACGACTGTGATGCGGGTTCCCATAGCCCGGTAGACAGTCGCCATTTCCAGGCCGATGATTCCTCCTCCAATCACCAGCATCGTTTCGGGTATTTCCTGAAGTTCCAAGGCTCCGGTTGAGTCCATGACCCCGAGATCTTCTGGAAGGAATGGCAGTTTTACTGGCACAGACCCAGCAGCAATGATGGCATGCTCAAATCGAATGATTTCTTTTCCTTTTTCCGAATCAACCTGAAGATGATTCGAATCCAGAAAGTGTCCTTTTCCAATGACGACATTCACTTTTCGCTGTTTTGCAAGGGAACTTAAACCTGTGGTGAGTTTGCCAATGACGGAATCTTTCCATTTTGTGAGCTTGCTCGGATTAATGGAAGGTGTCCCAAATTCTATCCCGTGAGTTTTCATCGCTTGGGCATCATCGATGACTTTGGCTGCATGGAGCAAGGCCTTGGAGGGGATGCAACCGACATTCAAACAAACTCCTCCCAGAGTTTCATAACGTTCCACTAGAATGACTTTTTTTCCAAGGTCAGCAGCCCTGAATGCCGCAGTGTATCCTCCAGGACCTGCGCCCAATACAAGCACTTCACAGTTCAAATCAGCCTTGTTGAATTGAAGAGGCTCTCGATTAGTTGTAACTTTTTGGGAATCACCTGTGATTCCAGATGGAGACATCCTTTTATCTGGACTCACTGTGGACTCTGAATTTCCATCCAGATTATTTCCACCAATTTCTTTGGAATCAGAAATAACTTCTGCCAGATCCAGAATCAATCTACCTTCGGAAACTTTGTCCCCGACGTTGAGGTGTATTTTGGAAATGGTTCCTGCTCTAGGTGAAGGGACATCCATGGAAGCTTTGTCGCTTTCCAGGGTGATCAGTGAATCTTCCTCTTGGATGCGGTCTCCAGTTTTAACCAGGATCTCGATTACTTCTACCTCCTGGAAATCTCCGATATCAGGAATTTCAACAGATCGTTTGTCCATCTAATTAGTTCAGAGTAATAAGCGCTTCATGTCGGCAAGAAGCAAACAGAAATCGGTCAAAAATCGAGCAGCTGCGGCACCATCGATGACACGATGGTCATAAGTCAGATCAAGGGGTAACATCAGTCGGGGAATAAATTCCTCACCATTCCATTGAGGAGTCATTTTAGATCGTGTAACACCAAGGATCGCGACTTCTGGAGCATTGACTAATGGAGTGAAGGCCGTTCCACCGATTCCTCCAAGGCTTGAAATGCTGAAACACCCCCCCTGAAGGTCTTCACGTTTGAGTTTTCGTTTCCTGGCCTTTTCACTGATGTTACCAAGATCCTGGGCAAGTTCATAAACCCCTTTCTGGTCGACATCTTGGATCACAGGAACCACAAGGCCCTCATCAGTATCTACGGCCACTCCAATATGACAATAGCGTTTGTGGATCAGATTTTGACCATCGGAGCTCAATGAGGAACGGAAATCAGGATGTTTTTTGAGATTGGTAGAAGTCGCTTTGAGCAGGAAGGCAAGCATCGTCAGCCGGATGTTTTGATCAGCAGCTTCTTTTTTTAGTTTTTGCCGGAATGCTTCAAGTTCAGTAATGTCCGCTTCATCGTGGTTGGTCACCATCGGAAGATTCAGCCATGCACGGTGAAGATGTTCTGCGCCTTTTTTTCTAATCCTTGAGAGGGGTATGATTTCAACCTCGCCGAACTGGGAGAAATCGATTTCAGGAATTGGCGGGACACCGCCTCCTAAACCTTGGGACTGGGACGGTGAACTCAGCCTCTGTTTGACATGCTTTTGGACATCGTCATGTGTGATGCGCCCTTTCCTTCCGGAACCCGTGACACGACTCAGATCTACTCCTAAATCACGGGCGAATTTTCGAACGGATGGACTGGCATGGGCTTTTAGGAACTGCTGCTGATCAACCGGCTCTGAAATAGGAGGTCGACGACCACTTGTTGATTTTTCTTCCAAAACTGGTTTTTTGAGGACATCAGACGGAGAAGAATCCATTTTCACAATGGGCTCTGAAGCTACAGGCTGAGATGAGTCGTCAGATTCGGGAAGAATCAGGGCTATTTTTTGGCCTTTGGAAATTTTTTGCCCTGCGCTGACTAACATCTGCTGGATGGTTCCTTTAAGCGGAGATGGGACGTCCATCGTTGCTTTATCACTTTCCAGGGTGATGACCGAATCTTCATGCTGAACCAGATCTCCTTCTTGGACCAAAACCTCTATGACATCAACTTCAGTGAAATCACCCATGTCAGGCATCAGCATCAACTGGGGTTCCTTCGAGACTGGATTCCCATTGGAGGATGAACCAGGATTTGTTTGGATTTCTGGAGATTTTTGCGACGGGTTCTTCTTTTCCGAAACTTGCTGGGTTTCCAGGGTTTCTGTGCTTTTAAGTCCGCTTTCTCTTTCAGAATCAATTGTGGAAGAATCTGCAGTTTCAGTGGTTTGAAGATCCACGATTGGAGTTCCTTCGGAAACCTTGTCTCCAACTTTGATCAGGACGCTTTCAACCCTTCCCGCAAAAGGTGCGGGGACATCCATCGTGGCTTTGTCGCTTTCAAGGGTGATCAGGGGACTTTCGGTTTCAATGGTGTCTCCAGGATTGATATGCACTTCAATGATTTCGACATCCTCGAAATCCCCGATGTCCGGAACCCGTACCTGTGTTTTTTGATTCATGATTCCGGATTCAAACGTTGAGGGGATTTGGTTTTTCCGGGTCAAGCCCATATTTCCGAATTGCGGATTTCACCGTTTTTGTGGGAATGGTTCCTTCATCTGCCAGCATTTTCAGAGCTGCAACAGTTACGTAAAAACGATTCACCTCAAAATGCCTCCGTAACGATACACGAGTGTCACTGCGGCCGAATCCATCTGTTCCCAATACATGGAAATTCCTACCGATGTAGGCTCGAATTTGATCTGCGAAAAGCTTTACATAATCGGTTGCGGCAACTACAGGCCCGTGATGTTTTTCAAGACACGAAGTCACATGTGGTACACGGGGCTTTCGATCAGGATGCAGAAGGTTCCAGCGAACCGTGTCATCTCCGTCTCGTTTCAGTTCATTGAAACTGGGGCAACTCCAGACATCTGCTTGAATTCCGAAATCTTCAGATAGTAAATCCGCAGCAGCGATGACTTCTCTTAGGATGCTTCCGGATCCGAGAAGCTGGACGCGTTGGTTGCCTTTGCCTCCTTCCTGAAAGAGGTACATGCCCTTGATGATGTCCTTTTCCTGCCCTTTTTTCATTTCAGGATGAGGGTAGTTTTCATTGAGGGTGGTGATGTAATAAAAGACATTTTCCTGATCCTCAAACATCCTCTTTAATCCGTCTTGAAGAATCACCATCAACTCATAGGCAAAAGTGGGGTCATAGGAGATGCAGTTCGGCACATTGGACGCCATGATCTGGCTTTGGCCATCTTCATGTTGAAGCCCTTCGCCGTTGAGTGTTGTTCTACCGGATGTTCCTCCAACCAGAAATCCACGCGCCTGGATGTCGCCGGCAGCCCAGATCAGATCCCCAACACGCTGAAATCCGAACATCGAATAGAAGGTGTAAAAAGGAATCATCTGGATTCCAGAATTGCTGTAAGAAGTTGCTGCTGCAATCCAAGATGAAATGGCACCATCCTCATTGATTCCCTCTTGAAGGAATTGGCCTTTTTGATCTTCGCGATAATACATCAACTGATCCCGGTCCACCGGTTCGTATTTCTGGCCCTCATGGGCATAAATCCCAATTTGACGAAACATTCCTTCCATCCCAAATGTCCTTGCTTCATCGGGGACGATGGGTACGATTCGGGAACCCAACTGTTCATCACGACAGAGCAGGGTCATTGCCTGGACCAATGCTTGAGTGGTTGAGATTTCACGTTCTCCGGTACTTTTCAGCAGTCGTTCAAAAAATGAAAGTTGGGGAGTTGTCAGTCCATCACCTCTAGTTCTTCTAGAAGGCAGGTAACCGCCAAGATTTTCCCGTTGTTGATGAAGATAAACGACTTCGGGAGAGGAATCTCCTGGGTGGAAGAATTCCATCTGTTCCACCTGATCATTCGAAAGTGGGAGATGAAACCGATCACGGAACATCAACAGGTCTTCCGGGCGGATTTTCTTTTGTTGGTGAGTGATGTTGGCGCCTTCTCCTGAACCGCCCATTCCGTAACCCTTAACTGTTTTAGCCAGGATGACCGTAGGCTGTCCAGTGTGGTTGACTGCAGCATGATAGGCCGTATAAATTTTATGAGGATCATGCCCTCCACGATTCAGTCTCCAGATGTCCTCATCACTCATATTGGAAACCATTTCGAGCAGTTCGGGATATTTGCCGAAAAAATGTGTTCGCGTGTAGGCACCCCCCTTGGCTTTGAAGGCCTGGTATTCTCCATCTATGGCTTCTTCCATTCTTTTCCGCAAAAGCCCCTGATCATCTTTGGCTAGAAGAGGATCCCAGTATGAGCCCCATACTATTTTGATCACATTCCACCCGGCACCACGGAATTCGCCTTCTAGTTCCTGGATGATCTTCCCATTTCCACGGACAGGTCCGTCTAAACGCTGGAGGTTGCAATTGATGACAAATATCAGGTTGTCCAGTTTTTCTCGGGCTGCTAAATGGATAGCACCCATCGACTCCGGCTCATCGGTTTCACCATCTCCCAGAAAACACCAAACCTTCCGGTTTTCTGTATTGAGCAGTTCACGATTATGGAGGTATTTCAGAAAACGGGCCTGGTAAATTGCCATGATGGGCCCTAAACCCATAGAAACAGTCGGAAATTGCCAGAATTCAGGCATCAGCCAGGGGTGGGGATAAGAGGAAATTCCTTTACCTGTCGATTCCTGGCGGAAATGATTCATCTGTTCTTCAGTGATCCGTCCCTCAAGAAACGCTCTGGCATAAATTCCTGGTGCTGAGTGCCCCTGAATGTAGACAAGGTCTCCGCCATGTTCCTTTGTAGGTGCATGCCAGAAGTGATTGAATCCAATATCATAAAGCAGAGCTGAAGACGCAAAACTGGCAATATGACCTCCAAGTTCTGAAGAATCGCGGTTGGCCCGCATCACCATCATTGCCGCATTCCAGCGGATGATGGAGCGGATCTTGGACTCGATTTCATGGTTTCCTGAAGAGCGGACCTCTAATTCCGGAGGAATGGTATTAAGGTAAGGGGTATAGGCAGTATAGGGTGCGTCTGCTCCAGAAGTCACTGCACGGTCGGCCAGGCGTCTTAAGAGAAACTGGGCTCGTTCAAAACCGTCGCGCTCAATGACGGCTTCCATGGCCTCGATCCATTCCAGGGTCTCCTGAGGATCAAGATCATTCACCTTTGTCGTAGTCATAGCCGTCAAATATAAGAAGGGTTTCTAAAAAATTAATTATTCAAGGATTTCATCAAATGTTTTATTCCTCAACTCATGATTGAGGGTGAAGGGAACTCTCCTGATTGGTACCAGTAAATGGATAAAAAATAATTTCATCAGCGTCAATTGAAGTCAAGGTTCATCCATGAAAGGTTCTCTGAGAATCAATTGCATGGATTTCCACACGTCTCTGCCTATTTTTTCATTATCTACGCTAGCGCCTGGGAAACTTGTAGCAATTCTATTTGCAGAACGGCTATTTTCAGTTGCTGTGAATCCGATTACTTTTCTACGGGGTCTTGTCAATTCAGAAGCCAACCGACCCTGAGCAATGATAGATTTAGAAAGGGCCCGTGGTATTTTTTTCTTTTTTTTGCTTTGAGATTTTTTTATTAATTTACCCTTTGGTTTTATGAATTGCCAACGATTCGATGCTGAAAGGTAACGGACCATCCTTCCGGTTTTTCTTTCAGCTGGGCTGATGGAATACTTTGAATGTTTCGAGGAAATTATGATTTTGTTGGCTCTTTTCGGTTTCCATTCATCTGCTGAGACAGCTTGAAGAAAAATTAAAAGAATCCCAAACACCTTGAACATCTTCCACAAATGTTTTGGGATTCTTACTTGAAACAAAGTTAGCATATAACAAATAAAAAAAATGCAGGACAACGACTCGAACCAGGATGAAAAGGTAGTAAATGAAGAACCTTTCCAGATGGAAGAGGGATTGTCACTCAATGTTTTGAATAACATGATGGAGGAAACTCTCATCAGGGACTCTCAAAATAGTTTTTCTCTCCAGGACGAGCCCTCTAATACAGCATTCAAAATTGCAGGGATTCAGGAAGAAAAAATTAAAACGTTTGGTCATAAATTCATAACAGCCATGAACAAAGTCCGTGCTTCTCTATTCAGTGAAGCAAAAACATTAAAATTCATGAACTCTGAATTGCTCCAATACGAAGATTACCAAAAAATCTTTGACCAACCCTCCTGTTTTTCCTACCTCAGTCTCCCTGAACTAGGAACAGTCTGGATTTTACAAATTGATAGTGAATTAGCTCTGAGCCTGGCATCCATATTTCGTGCCCGTAGGATAGAGGATCAAACTCAGGTCAAGTTATCAAATCATTTGGACGGTGCGCTTTTTTTTGAAATCGGTCCTTATATTCAAAGGATTTTTGATTCCATTTACATGCAAATTTTCAATAGTTCCCTTTCGCCTAAAATCCAACTCAGGCATATGTTAAGCCCGGCATTTCACCGTGAAATCAAAAAGGAGAAGAATTTACTGGTTTTCCATTTTGTGGAGGAAAGTCAAAATTTAAAGGGTAAAATGAGGCTTGCACTCCCTGCTGATTTCATCAGGCGATTGCATTGACAAAAAACTAACGTTCAATTTTAAGAACGGCCATGAAGGCTTCCTGAGGTACTTCGACCGAACCGACGCGTTTCATACGTTTCTTCCCTTCTTTCTGCTTTTCCAGCAATTTCCTTTTTCGAGTGATGTCTCCGCCATAACATTTGGAAGTAACATCCTTTCGCATCGCACCAAGCGTTTCACGTGCGATGATTTTTGAGCCGATTGCAGCCTGGATTGCAACCTCATACATTTGCTTTGGGATTAATTTTTTTATCTTTCCGGCCAGTTCCCTACCCCGATAGTAGGCTTGTTCTTTTGGGACGATGAGTGAAAGAGCATCAACTAATTCACCATTCAGCATCAGATCGAGCTTGGAAAGCTCCCCTTTACGATAATCAATCAATTCATAATCAAAAGAGGCATATCCCTTAGAGATGGATTTAAGCCGGTCGTAAAAATCCATCACGATTTCATTCAGAGGAAATTCATATTCCAGGATCACACGGTTTGGACTGGGAAATTCCATATTGACCTGGGTTCCTCTCCTTTCCTGAGCCAGTTTCATAATACTTCCAACAAACTCTTCGGGCATCATGACCCGTCCGCGTATGTATGGTTCAAAAATCGAATCGATTTCCATCACTGGGGGAAGTTGGGAAGGATTGTCTATTTCCAAAATCTCCCCATTGCGTAAATGGACTTGGTAGACAACGCTTGGTGCCGTGGTCACAAGAGACAGGTGGAATTCTCGCTCAAGTCGTTCCTGGATGATTTCCATATGAAGTAAGCCAAGAAACCCACACCGGAAACCAAATCCAAGTGCTGCAGAGGTTTCAGGCTCGTGCTTCAACGAGGCATCATTGAGAGCAAGTTTGTTCAATGATTCTTTCAATTCTTCATACTGTTCCGAATCGACTGGATAAATACCACTGAATACCATGGGTTTTGATTCTGCATAACCAGGGAGTGGTTCATTTGCCGGGTTCTCTGCCAAAGTAACGGTATCGCCAATCCTCGTATGTCCGATGGTTTTGATCGAAGCACACAAAAAACCGACATCGCCCATTTTCAATTGTTCACATTCTTTTCGAAAAGGAGTGAAAACGCCTAACTGGATAACTTCATATTCTTTCTCTGTGGCCATAAAGGTCACCTTGTCTCCAACACTGACTGAACCATCCACGACTCGGATCATGATCACAATTCCAAGATAGGCATCAAACCATGAGTCAAAAATCAAAGCTCTTAAAGGAGCCTCCGGTTGTCCGTTAGGATAAGGAATCTGATCCACAACCTGTTCCAGGATTTCAGCAATTCCAACGCCCTCTTTAGCACTTACTTTGACAGCATGACTGGTATCAAGGCCGATAATGTCTTCGATTTCAATTGCTACCCTTTCGGGTTCTGCAGTAGGAAGGTCGATTTTATTTAAAACTGGAAGGATCTCGAGGTCATTCTCAAGGGCCATATAAACATTGGCCAGGGTTTGAGCTTCCACTCCTTGTGCTGCATCCACTACTAACAGTGCTCCTTCACACGCAGCCAAGGATCGTGAGACTTCATAAGTAAAATCGACATGACCTGGAGTGTCAATCAGGTTTAGAATGTATTGATTCCCATCCTTTGCAGTGTAATCAAGACGCACCGATTGGGATTTGATGGTGATTCCACGTTCCCGTTCAAGCTCCATCGAATCCAGAAATTGTTCCTTGGATTCTCGATCTGTCACGGCATGGGTATCCTTCATCAGACAATCTGCCAGGGTCGATTTCCCATGGTCGATATGAGCAATAATGCAGAAGTTACGGACGCGACGAAAAGTCTCCATGAACTGTCTTTGATTTTCCTGCTTAGGGGATTATTAGAAAGGTTGAGTTGATAATTTATCAGTGCAGCATCGGTATCACCAGACCAAAGTCTGGCAGAAAATTCCACACCCTATTTCATGCTGGACAGTTGTTCGTGGCGGAAATAGGCTACATAGGTTTCCTACCTTTCCGAATCTGGATGAAAAGCCTTTATGAACTACGAAGATTATTTGAAAACCTCACCTGAAGATCGACTCAAATACTATCAACGTGATGATAGGATGTATCATGTGATGCGGACCCAGCAATTTGATGTCACTCTATTGGAAGAACTATTTGAGATTGCAAATCAAATCAAGCTGATGACGCGCAAACCGAATGGGATAGATTTTTTAAAATCTCTATTGCGTCATAAGAAATCGATGCTCTATTTTACTCAACCTTCGACAAGGACCTTTCTTTCTTTCTTGGGGGCCTGCCAATTAGTAGGAATGGATACTGCCGAAGTCCGTGACCCCTCTTTGTCTTCAGAATACAAAGGTGAAAGCCAAGAGGATGCGATCAGGGTCTTCAGTAGTTATTTCGACATGATCGTGATGCGTGACCCTAAACCAGGTTTCTGTGAATACATGGCCTATTACCTGGATCATTCAGCGAGAAGTGTTCCTTTCATCAATGGTGGTAGTGGAAAGGATCAGCATCCAACCCAGGCTCTTTTGGATCTCTATACCATGTACCGTTCTTTTCAGGATCAAGGAGGAGTTTCCGGAAGACGTTATGCTTTTGTGGGTGATTTGCTTAGGGGGAGAGCGGTACGATCTGTGATCTTCCTTCTCAGTCAGTTCGATGATGTGGAAATGGTGTTTGTTGCCCCGGATGCATTCCAAATTGCACCAGATCTAGTGCAAGCCTTGGAACAAAGCCGGGTTAAGATTCAAAAATCAGACAATTTGAAGGAGGTTCTACCCGATGTCGACTGTGTCTATATGACACGAATTCAGGATGAATATGATATGTCCAACGAATCGGGGCAGATTAATTATGACCTCTTTAGTTTGTTTCCCGAGGACCTGAAACTTATGAAGGCAGATTCCATCATCCTGCATCCCCTTCCCAGGCGCAGTGAAATTCATCCAGAAGTGGATTTGGACCCAAGGGCGATGTACTGGAGACAACTAAGAAACGGTCTTTACATCCGAGCCGCATTGATGCTCTACATATTTAATCAAAGTCATCGTCTTCAGGAATATTGAAAGGACCTTAAGAATTCTGATAGGTTGGAATTCAAATCCAATTTTTTAAGTTTTAATGATGTCTGACCCCAGGTTTATTTCAACGAACTTTGCTGCTGTTCTGGTCTATGGAAGGCTTCCCTTGGTTTTTGGTGGGATGCTCTTTTCTGTTGCAGTGATGCTGAATCAAAGCCTGACCGCCTATCTGGCCGGTTTGGGTTTGTTAATGACTTCCATGTTTTTTGACCTGATTGATGGTTGGTTTGCCGCACGATATCGCCCCCAAGCTAAACTGGCACATCTTGCGGACCGGATCATGGATAAAGCAGTTTATTCGATGATCTTTCCAATGGTTGCGGTTGGGATGATGTGGCGTTACCAACATCTGCCCGAAGGGTCGAATTTGAATCTCGAAATACTGCATGTTGTGCTGGTTCTGATTCTATGTGTAGCGGTTTTAATGCGAGACAATTTTGCGCATTTCATGCGGAATTTTTCCCTTCGTCGAGGTGAGGAGGAAGAGTTCAAAGAAATCACTCGACTAAGGACCATTGTTGCAGCACCTATTGGGGTTTTACTTTACCTCTATGCATTCTACCTCCCAGTTGTGGGGGAATCCAATCTTTCATCCTGGATCAGTTGGTTTGGTGAGATGAATCCAAGGAATTTGATCATAATCGAGATCCTCTTTCTGATCATCAACCTCGGTTCCATTGCCGGTTATTGCCGGAAATATGGAACAGCCTGTCTCGATGACCTTTGTCTTGGAGATGAAATCCTCCGTAGAAGGATCCTCTCCATCTTTCCCAACGCTCTGACCGTTATGAATGCCATGATGGGGGTTTTGGCAATTTTCTTTGCGGACCAGGGACGTATCAAAGAAGCCTACCTGATCCTGCTTGGAGCCGCATTTTTCGATAAGTTGGATGGTGCCGTAGCAAGAAAACTTGGACTGACCACTCCCCTTCCGACACAAAAGCAGAATAAATACAGCATTACCTTGGGGGGAGTTCTTGATGATATTTCTGATACGGTAAGCTTCTGCATCGCTCCGGCCATCATTTTTTATATGCTGATGGGCCGGTTTTCTGAGCAAACCGGAGAAACCATGGCATTTTTATGGGTGGCCATCGGCTATGCTGTTCTCGGAGTGGTTCGTTTGATTTTTTTCATCCTGGATCAAAACAGTATCCCTGGATTTTTCAAGGGCCTTCCGGTTCCTGCTGCAGCACTTTTAGTCTCAGCTCCTTTTATCATGCTTGATTCAGCCCTGGATCAAGGATCTCAGGAATTGATCTTTTGGGGTAAACTGTGTTTTTGGTTGATGATTGGAACCTCACTTTTGATGAATAGTTATTTTATCCGTTATATTCATGTTGGTAGACTTATAAGTCGTGACCGGAGATTCAAGTGGTTCACAATTTTTATGATTCTTGGGTTTTTATTCACCCCCTATTTTGGATATGCATCATTCTTTTACCTGAGCCTTTATGTCTTATCTCCCTTATACACATGGCGTATCAGTCCCGAGGTTGCAGCCATTGAAACACGTACCCAGGTTGCTTCTTCCTGAACCCTATGCCTGAGCAAGAAACAGTTTTTGAGGACGACTCGTCCCGGATGGTCGCCCCGGAAACTCAGCTGGGGGAAATGCATGACCAGTCTTTGCGTCCCAAAAGTCTCCGGGACTATGTCGGCCAGGAAGAAATCCGCAGAAATCTTGAAGTTTTTATTGCCGCAGCGAAAAAAAGAAATCACGCCTTAGATCATGTCCTCTTGAGCGGTCCTCCTGGGTTGGGAAAAACCACACTGGCAAATATTTTTGCAAAAGAAATGGAGGTACAAATTCGATCCACATCGGGACCTGTCATCGAACGTCAAGGAGACCTTGCCGCCATCCTGACCAACCTTGAACCGGGAACGATTCTCTTCATCGATGAAATCCATCGCATGAATCGAGTGATTGAGGAAGTACTTTATGGTGCAATGGAGGACTTTACCCTTGATATCATCATCGGGGAAGGTCCTTCTGCCAGGACCGTGAAGCTGGAACTTCCACGTTTTACGCTGGTTGGTGCCACCACACGAACCGGGCTTCTTTCATCTCCTTTGAGGGATCGTTTTGGAATCCAGTGTCGCTTGCAGTATTATTCTCCGGAAGAACTGCAGGTCATCATTTTACGAAGTGCCTCCACACTGGAAATCGAAATAGTCGAAGAAGCAGCTTTGGAAATGGCCCGACGTGCTCGGGGTACTCCTAGGGTCGGCAACCGCATTCTCAAACGATGCAGAGATTTTGCCGACCTACAAACCTCCGGAGTGATTGGACTCAGTCTGGTCGAGGAAAGTCTCGAGAAACTGGGTGTGGATCTGGAAGGTCTGGATTCCATGGACCGTATGATCCTTGAAACGATCATCCATAAATTCAAAGGCGGACCCGTGGGGTTAGGGACCCTTTCAGCCTCGGTCTCAGAGGAAAAGGATACTTTGGAAGACGTTTATGAACCATTCCTTCTGCTCAAAGGTTTCCTCCAGAGGACTCCTCGTGGTAGGGTGGCGACGGAGCAGGCATACGAACATCTTCAAATTCCAATCGAGAATTCAAATTCCCAGATGCAACTTTTTTAATAATTAGCATGTCCGTCTTTTCAAAATCGAAAACCTCCTCCGAACAATCCTTTTTACACTGGATCATGCCCCAATGGAAATATTCCCCCTGGGTTTTTACTTTGGCATTGCTCACATGCTATGCCGTTTCGGTCAATGTCCGATACCAGCAATTCGTCACCTGGCAACAGAATCCGAATGCCTACTTTGTCGGGGAACGACCCATGATGACCACCCTGGATGCGCCATATTGGCTTCGATGGGCCAGGGAATACAATGAGGGAACCTACGGGAATGACGAATTACGTGGCTATCCGGCAAGTTCCATAGAATTTCGTGAAAAACAAAAAGAGCGGATTCCTCAAGAATTTAGGTCTGAGAGTGACCAAGAAGCTGTTTCCGAAAAAAAAGAAATCCGGTATCGAGATGTTCCGATGCTCAGTTTTCTTATCTCAAAATTTGTTCCTTTTTTTGGAGGAAATTACTACCTCACAGGGACCCTGATCATTCCCTGGCTTGCTTCCTTGTTCATCCTCCCCCTTGCAATCTATTTTTACCG
>MPLX02394892.1_pt1 | contig 50334 bp, 43 predicted proteins | sample 1617341 | NCBI WGS metagenome assembly MPLX02 (sample SAMN05944804, study PRJNA350692) | marine metagenome | biome: marine; feature: ODZ; material: water; isolation source: 120 m water sample filtered on 0.2 um supor filter | place: Pacific Ocean | collected 2012-04-08 | depth 120m m | reverse complement strand
TTCGCCTCAACAGATTTAATGACATGGGGTGTCCCATCAATCTCTACTACCTCACCTTTCTTCAACTCACTGGCTTTAGGCATATGGGTCTCGATAAACTAAAGTCCTGTATTGTACAGACCTGCTGATAACGTTAGAAACCGAATAACATAACTCAACCTATGTTTGAAAAAGAAGATCTGCTTAAAATCGCTAACCAGAAAATGTTGTTTGGCAAATACCAGGGCCGAGTACTCATCGACCTACCTGAGGCTTACCTTCTGTGGTTTGTGGATCACGGATTCCCAAGAGGGCATCTGGGAGATCTCATGCAACTTACGCTCGAGATCAAGATCAATGGATTGGAGTCTATTCTTGACCCGCTCAGAAAGGACGAACGTTAGCCCGATTACGGGTTGACTCCGTTCACCACCATCTAGACAATCAGTCTCTTGTTTCTTAATTAACCTTCGGGAGAACAGTATGGCCATAGGTGTCATCGCACGATTGAAAGTACAACCGGGAAAAAACGAGGAGTTCGAGGGAATCTTTGCCGAGCTAGAAGCTGCAGTCAGAGCAAATGAACCGGGCAACAACTTCTATTCACTGCACAAGTCCCGCGCCGATGAAAACGACTATATTGTTTTGGAACAGTATGCTGATCAAGACGCGCTGAACGCTCATGGACAAACTGATCATTTTAAGACTTTGGGTGCAAAAATGGGCGGATGCATGGCTGGTCGTCCTGATATCGAGGTAATGGATACCACCAGCTAATTTCCTGCAAGAAATAATCAATCAGAGATTTCGGATCAGTTTGGTGAGAAACTCCCCCGGCTGATCCGAGATTCATCGAATCCTGTCCCCAGGTCAGCTAGATACCGCATATCTTCTGGTACAAGTAGGGTAACGAAACATCCATGCGATAATCGATACTACTGTGATTGTCCGAAAACTCTTCGTAGGCATGCTCTATTCCAAGTCTGTCCAGTTCCTTCTTCAGCATCCTCGCACCAAAAACCAACCCATACTGGTCCTGCTTGCCACAATCAATGAAGAGTCCTTTTAAGGATCGAAGATTTTCCTGCACATTGATCCGCTCTATCAGATTTATGGGATCCCATTCCAGCCAGCGAGACCAGAGGTCTGAGTCGAGTTCACTGGTTTCTGTGTCAACCGGCAATCTGACGCCATAAGGAAGATCCGGTGCTGGATCATAAGTAGCTGCCATCGCCAGAATCATCAGAGCATGCATATCATCGCCTGAAATTTTCCGGCTTTTCTCAATGTTCTCCATAAAAACAGCGATATCACCATCGTACTGTTCGAGGTGCATAACTGTTTTTGGGAAATCGTTACGATAGACCCAGTCAAAAGCCATGTCACCTGAGTGGCAGGCAATAGCTCCCCAGGCGTCTGCGTACAGCATGCCGTGCACGATGGCGCCGTAGCCTCCGCTTGATTTACCGAACAACCCCCTGGATTCCCTGCCCGATCTAACGCGGTACCGATCTTCTATTTGCGGAAGCATTTCATCTACCAGAAAATCAGCCCAGTTGCCCATCACTGACGAGTTAATATACTGGTTACCACCCAACGACGTGAAACAATCAGGGAATGCGACAATAACGCGCCCCATTTTCTCTTCACGCACTAATCTTTCCACTCGTTGAGGTACGCTTTCTCCAAATGCCTTCCAACCCGTGTGCCCAAGGCCACTGCCGGTAAAACCGACGATATCGACCAACAATGGGTAGTCATCAGCATTGTTGTCGTAATCGTCAGGCAGGTATATCGCCACCTGTCGTACTGTGGGATCCCCGAGAATATTGTTCGAAACAGCACTGGAGCTGATTTCGAATACTTCAATTCGCCCTTTTGGGAAATCAAAGTTGTGTTTTGGCATGTGTGACTCATTAATGCTTCGAATCCTCGAGAATATCACATTCCTAATTCGAAGCTTGAAGCGTAAACAAGCCCATCACGAGACTGAGCAATATGAAAGCATGCGGTGTTCGTATGCACTGGGGTGGTAAAAAAATGGGACCCGCAAGGACAGGTCACCGTTTCGAAGGGCGAATGAATCGCCAGGGATGGGGCACCTTATGTTGCCATTATTGCCCTGGAGGAAGATGCCAGATCAATCGTGCAGCCTCAGAAAGCCCTCAACTTCATCGATTTGTTAGTTGAAGAATATGTGGGCTGAAGTGAAGATAAATCCAAGAGCTATGACGAACTTACTGATGATACTGCCTAGCTGAATGATAAGAATCGTGAGGTACACGATTGGCATGAAATGGTGTAGCCTAGATCACCCAACGCAAAAAAAACCAAACTCAAACAAGTCAATCAAGTGATCAGCCAGGAAATAACTCTCGACAAACTCATTGAAGATATCGATCAACAAATCGAAATCATCTCTGCCATTGCCAATGAGAATGCAATCCTGTTGGAACAATTGAGACTACTCCAGGAATCCCGGGAACTTCTTGTAAACCAGGACATGGAAATTAGCCGATTGGTGGAAGTTATCGATCCCGATGTCTTTTCGGACCACTCAACACTACTGGAAAGAAATGCAGAAAAAGAATGAATCCAGTGTCACCATCCATCTGAAGATAAGAATGCCATGGCGTATCCATCAGAGTCGTATCCGCTAGAAGGGTTGAAAGTTTTGGATTTCGCCAGGGTTCTGGCGGGCCCGTTCGCTGGCAGAATGTTGTCCGACCTGGGCGCAGACGTAGTTAAGGTAGAACCACCTGATGGTGATGTCACTCGATTCTGGGGCAAGGAAATCAGCAACATCCCCGGCTACTTCAGCCAACAAAACGCGGGCAAGCGGAACATCTGTATCGACCTTCGAGCTGATGGATCAGTTGATCTGGTCAATCAACTGGTAGCGAAGGCTGACATTCTGATTGAGAATTTCCGACCGGACGTAATGCCTCGCCTGGGTATTGGCTATGAGGATCTCAAGAAAATCAATCCGCGTCTGGTCATGCTTTCTATTTCTGGATTTGGCTCCAATGGACCGGAATCAAGGCGCGCGACCTATGCTGCTGTCGTTCATGCTGAATCCGGACTTATCTTCCGAAACTGGCAGCGAAGCAAAACTCCCTACCAGGATCTACCCCTATCCGTCGCGGATACCAATGCCTCCTTACATGGTCTGGTCGGTGTTCTGTCTGCAATACATATGCGAGAGAGAACCGGACTTGGTCAACATATTGACATCGCCATGATTGACGCAACCGTCGCGACTGACGATCAAATGCACTATGACCTCGAAGAATCGCATGATACAGGTCCGTTGGGGAATGAAATCTGGGAAACCGCATTCGGCCCGGTACTGCTCTCAACGGATTTTCGACTGTTTTTCAGATTACTGACCAAGGAACTTGGGCTCAAAGATCCGTCGACACCGGAGATGGATTTACAGGAAAAAATCGATGCAAGAAGAAAAGCTACTGCAGATTTCATTGCCACTCTCGATACCTACGAGAAATTCGATGAAGCCATGAAGACAATCAATGTAGCCTGGGGCGAAGTGCGCAATCCGGCAACCATACAGGATCAAAAAACCATCAGGGCGCGCAACACCATTACCCAGATTGATGATCGCAACGGCGGTACACGGCCGATAACACAATCACCCTATCACTTTTCAGATGCGCAGAGCGGCGTGCGCGGTCCCGCATCCCACCGGGGTGAACACAATTCCGAAGTCCTTTCAGAGTGGCTGGGCGCTGTCGATTCACAAATCAACACATTTCTTGAAAAGGGGATCCTGATTTTCGATCCTGAATGGAAACACCACTAGCCCGGATGATTTATCATGGGATCGGCCAGGATCAATGACGTTAAAACGATGCTTCACATCAAAGACTCACAGCTCTATCGTTTCTCTCCTGACCGAGACCCTGCTCTATTTTATCCGACACGCGATGCCCTGAAACATCTTCCCTCATTATGGAACACACAAAACGGCAAGGTTCCAATACCGATCCCAAAACTCGGCACTACCGAATGCAGATGCTGTAATTGACCACTTGAAAATCCAGCCGGTACCCGCAATCTCACAACCCAAGTTCCTTCAGGAAGGCATCGACCGTGCTATTAAATAAATCTGGCGTTTCAAAATACGACGAGTGACCTGCATCACCGAGATTCACAACCCGCGCACCTGGTACAAGTGCCGCAGCCATCTGGATCATCTCAGGCGAGAATATCTGGTCCTGCTCTGCGGTGATAAAGAGCGTCGGCACGTTAAAGTTCTCCAGATTCACGGGATCAAGGGGATCCCTCAATGAAGACAGGAGCTTTTGACGCTGATCCTGATTGTTAAAGGAGCCAATCTGATTGTAAAGGTGAGATCCTGCTCGGTTTTTCAGATGAAAATCCGGTGCAACTGCCCAGCCACCGAAAGGATCTGTCACTGGCTGCCTTTTTTCTGCGGTTAGCTTCAAGGCTTTTTCGATTTCATCATTCGAGATCCCGCCACCCGTGTGACTCATAACCAGCGCTTTTACTCTCTCAGGATGAGTCGTTGCAGCACCCAATCCGGTCCAGCCCCCCATGGACTGACAAACAAGAATCGCGTCGCTGATTTCTTCCTGATCCATCACCGCTATAAGATCATCGACAAAATACCTCCTTTCCAGTTCATTCTCGGGGCAAATCGTTCTGCCAAAACCTCGGTGGTCAAACGCAATAACCTGATAGCGGTCTGCAAAATAGGGAACCTGTTGCCACCAGGAACTGGCATTACCTCCGGCACCATGGGCAAAAACAAGCGCTGTTCCTTCTCCGTAAGATTCGTAATAAATCCGGGTATTTCCGTTCGTTGCAAAAGACATGTCACCCCCTGTTCGCTATGAGCCGAATCGATATCGTAATTTCACTACAAAGAAATCTCCCAAAGGATCATTAAAACCGCGTTCAAACAAGTCCGAAAAAGTATTGGTCTGCAGGGCAAATCCTTTGTCAGAGACTCTTGTATATACCACAAAGAGATCAGACAAGGGGGCCAGTTCCCATCGATATCTGACCTGGAAACTCATCTGAGACAGCCCAAAGCTGTCAGAACCCCCCGCCGGTTTTGTTGTTTTAACCAAATCACCAGGTTTGTCCGGAATCAAATAAAACTCGTCCTCTTGCGCGCGTATTCCGACCCATTGCAATGATGCCCGGATCTGCTGCCTGGCATTAAAGAAATACCCAAGAGAAATATTGGGAACCCACTGCTCGGCTTTGAACGTCGTGAAGTCGTCACTGCCCTGATGAAGCAACCAGCCATTCCTGTCTGCCCACATCACATTAAGATCGAGAGAAAGTCGATCACTGGGGCGCCAATTTATTCCTGCACTGACATTGATCTGATTACCACCCAGCATCTCTTCTTGCCAGCCTACGCCTGCAGTGAAACTAAGGCTGCCCGTCTCCGGTGAGAAATAGCTGAGTGCAACGGTGCTTTGCTCCTCAGTTCGATATACCCCATTTCCAAAACTATTCAGGTCGTCATAGGATTCTGCCTTGAATATAAACCGACCCTGTATGCTGGACAAGTTGTTAAGCGTCAATCTATCTGAAACCATGATAAGACCCAGGGTAAACAGGTCCTGATAGTTCTTCTGTATTACCCCACGCAGATCAAACTGATTATTCTTAGCCCACTTCATACCGGAATTCGTGCGTACGTGAGACGAACGGATCTGTGTATGACCATTTCTCTGCAGAAATCCCAGATCATTGATATTTAGATTCTCATCAAAGTGCTCGATGCCAATACGCTGCGTTACACCACGTCGAACCGTGTACTCCGCATCAACAAAACCACCATACCCCCTGTCGATTCCGTCCAGATCTGATGTCATAAACTGGGCGTCGAGTTTGAGCTTGCCATTCGCCGTTCGGTAGTGCGCGTCAATCCCCTGTACCAGCGCATCGCCATCATCATGCAAGACTGCTGTTGCCAGAACGCCAGCTGCCCAGTAAGCACCCCCATAATTGTCTTCATAAATGACTCGTGCGACACCGTAATCACTGCCCGACTGATCAATACGACCGCCAGACGCCTGCATGTGAATATCTTCTTCAAACGCGCCCAAAAAACCATACCGGATTCTGTTTTTCTGACCCGTTAGTTTCACTGCACCAATAAGATCAACTGGCTGAACCAGATCTCTTTCAGGCACCGATTCTCCTGCTGCCAGAACCGGTGCCCGTGGCTTTCCACCAATCCTTCTGGTATTAATCATCGTATACGGCAATCCCCGATTGCCGACGCCGTCACCACGAGTATCAGCTCGTGGTGACGTGACAAACACGGACTGTCCTTCAAGGAAAAACAGTCGTTTCTCCGGAAAAAAAGTTTCGGTAGCTGTCAGGTTTATGACCACATCGTCAGATTCCACTGCACCAAAGTCTGGGTTAATGGTTGCTGCGATCTGAGTGTTCGTTGAGGGTCGCCAGAAGAAGTCAGCACCCATCTTGTATCGATTCTCATTGTCAATAAGATCCCTTCCGACTGCAGCAAACGGAAAGACACTGTATTGTTTCTTTGGATTTATTCCCTTTACCTCCAGAGGATGCATTAGAGACAGGAATCTTGGTCGGGTATTGGCCAGCGCTGGCCACCCCCAACGCTCATCGAGATAGGCGACCTTTCGAGATATATAGAAACCAAGTTTACGAACATCACCAGTCACGGGCATTGATACTACGCCCCATGGAATAAAGAACTCAGCCGACCAACCATCGTCGGTCACCTGACTTGCCCCACGCCAGGCACCATCCCAGTCACTGGAGAATTGTCTTTCCGGCAACACGGTTCCGTCACTCAGTGAATCACCCAGATTTACGCCGAACCAGAATCCGTATCGACCTTCACCGGAGGTATCCAGGGTGATATTGATGCTTTCACGATTGATCTGCCGCATGTCACGACCAGACAAGCGAGAAATAATGGTTTCTCCCGGCTGCTCCATCTCAACCCCAACGTACAGTCCTTCCTGACTGTAGAACATCTTCACCAGAGTCGCATGGGGTACTTCTGCCAGTGTATCCGGATCCGTCACCACAAATTCATCGTAAGCGGGCAGTTCATCCCACACTTTCTCTTTCAGAAAGCCATCGACTCTAACTGCTTCACTTGAAAGTTGCTGAACAGAGATAACTTCACCTTCTGAAAGGTCAACAACCACCGCAAAAATCGGGGACTGAAACAGAAAAAGTGCGACCAACAGCAGGTAGCCGTGAATAGTTGATGGTACACGCACGTCAAGAAATCCCTCATACAAATTATCTGTAACGATCATACTGATGTCAGGCCTCAGCAGCGCCACATTTACCGGCTAAACAGGCATATAGCGAGGTATCGGTTCACTCAGTTGAGGCTGCAGAACCCTCTGTGCATCCTCAACAAATTCACAAAGATGCCGTCTGGTTTCTCGCGGATCAATAATATCCTGACCAGTTGCTTCTGCGGTCCGAAATGGTGATGCGAGTGCGTTTAGCATCGCTTCAATCTCTTCGCGTCTTTTCTCCGGATCAGGAGCCGACTCTATTTCTCTTCTGTATGCAGCAGATGCGCCACCCGCGATATGCATAGATCCCCAATTCGCAGATGGCCAGGCGAAGCGTCTGAACATGCCACTGGGCCGATGCTGACATTGCCCGGCAACACCATAGAGTTTCCCCATTACGACAGTCGCCCATGGCATTCTGCTTTCACAGGTCATGGCAACCAGAGCTGCCCCGGCCCTCTCAATTCCCTGTTTTTCCGAATCAAGACCGACCATAAAACCTGGCTCATCAGCCAGTGAAATTATCGGCAAGTGGAATGTATCGCAAAGCTGCAACAACCGAATCACCTTCTTGCCGGACGCAGCATCTGTAGATCCGCCTTTGTGGCGAGGATTATTGGCCATCAGACCAACCGCGTAGCCGTTGAGCCTCGCCAGCCCCGTAATACGGGAACGACCATATAAGGGGGCAATCTCAAAAAATGAGTCTTTGTCTACGATAGCTTCAATGATCTTACGAACTTTATAGATCTTGCGTTGATCTCGTGGAATTGCCGACAACAATGATTCATCGGCGCGGTGCGGATCATCATCAATCTCAAACCGTGGTGTAAGTTCGGATACATTCGATGGTAGATAACTTAAGAATCGTCTGATCTGCTCGAAGGCGTCGGCTTCATTCTCCGCAAGATTGTCGATTACACCGCTGATACGAGTGTGGATCTGATCACCACCCAGTTCCTCTTTGGTAATATCGTAGCCCAGTGAAGCTTTTACGACAGGCGGTCCACCCGGAAAAAGCTGGCTGGTGTCCTTAACCATAAGATTGAAATGTGCAAGGCAGGCATTGATGGCAGGTAGCCCGGCGACCGAACCCATCACCGCTGAAACAACGGGTATCTGGCTAAGTAACCTGACATCAACCGAAGACCAGGAATTGCCATCGGGCAGATAGGTCCTGCCAATGTCTTCAAATGAACGAACGCTACCACCGGCTGCATCCAGCAATCTCACATAAGGAACGCGCCATTCCATGGCACGACGATTTGAAGGAAGCTCCATACCCAGACCACCGCCCGCACCGCCTGAGCCTCCGCGAACCGTAAAATCACCTCCTGACAAAACAACCTTGCGCCCATCGAGTTTGCAGAATCCCTCAACTGCTCCTTTTGGTAGAACAGACTGCAGCTCGTTTTTCTCATAGGTTGCTCTTCCCATCAGGCCCATAAATTCATTGAATGAACCTGGGTCGACCAACCCCTGTATCCTTTCACGAACCGTTAATTTGCCACGATTGTGCTGCCTTTCGATGCCTTCAGAACCTCCCATTTTCAGGGCAAATTCCTGGCGCTTTTTAATCTCTTGGACTTCTTCTTTCCAGGTCATTTGGGTATTCCTGTTTTGTAGGTCCACTCAACTGTATTTCTGAGCTGTTGGGTCGTTTTTATAGATCATCCTGGGCGTGTCCCCTTTTTTGTGGGGTTCACCGGCTGAATGTTAGTTGGGTTGGGTGGGTCCCCGCTTTCGCGGGGATGACTGGTAGGTTGTATTGGATGACTCAAGGTCTCTGGATCCTCGCTTTTGCGGGGATAATTCAAGATCAGCTTTGCTGATCTTGAATCACTTTTTGTAGTCATCGGTTTCTTTGTAGGGGCCATCTCGCCATTGGAGTGCTGCCTTTAGGCCGTTTTCACGCATCTGGTCCTGATATTGATACGAGAATTCTGTGAACTGTCCCATGGCATCAAGATCAGTACTGCTCCTTACAGAAGAATAAATCCCCATATTTTCATAGAAGCGATTCATATTGACCTTGAGGATTGCCAGATGATCGGCTGACATGGTGGCTATCCGATCAGCAAACGAAAGGGTTCGACTATCCAGTTCATCCAGCGGCCAGGAATAGTTAATCATGCCCATCTCTTCAGCTTCTTTTCCAGTCACATTCTCACCGGTGTAATAAAGTTCCTTGGCTTTACGCATACCAATCACCAGTGGCCAGATGACACCAGTCCTGCTTGTTCCCAGTCCTCTTAATCCGGGATGACCCAGTTGCGCATCATCAGAGGCAACAACAAGATCTGCCATCATTGCCAGTTCACAACCTCCTGCAACAGCATAGCCATGTACCTGGGCAATCGTGATTTTTGCCATATTCCAGAAGTACATGTGGATGTCAGTAATCTGTTGCATCCCTGTCCTAATACCCATCATCAAACGACGTTTTTTGTCATCCACCTGCTTGTGTCGCCTGACTACAGCGTCTGCTCCCCCTCCTGACGGTGTTAGATCGTATCCGGCACTAAAGGTACGTCCCTCGCCTTTTACAATAATGACTCGAATCTCGCTATCCGCTTCCATATCATGGAGGGCCTCATTGAATTCGTGCATCAGCTCCTGTGACAACGCATTCATCTTCTCTGGTCGGTTAAGTGTAATACGCCCCACACGACCGTCTGTGCCTAGTCGATCTACTACAATATTCTCAAAATCACTCATCTTTCCTGTCCTGTATTTCCTGATATTCTTGTTTGACTATGTTTTCTGTGCAGTTTTGAACCATCCACCGTGAAGATCTGATCAGTTCTTTCACTACTCTATTCGTTTTTCCTCCCCGACAACGTAACAGAATAAAGCTATCAAAACATCAGGTTGAGTCATCAAACCTCTTCGCATGGCTTTGACAAAGCGATTAACTGCCTTGCTGATTTGTAATTATTCATAAATTCAATAAGGATAACCGTCAGACCTCAGTTCAAGGACAGAATCATGACTATTCAACTACGCCAGATTTGCCTGGTCGCCCGGGACCTCGCATCTGTAATTGATGACCTGACTCACATCCTTGGTATCAACACCTGTTTCATAGACCCCGGGGTTGGCCGCTTTGGGCTGGAGAATACTTTGTTGCCAATTGGGCGTAACTTTCTGGAGGTGGTTGCACCGATTGAGGAAAATACAGCAGGTGGTCGCTATCTTCAAAGAAGGAACGGGGACGGGGGCTATATGGTGATCTGCCAGGCTGACAACCGACAGAATCAGCAAGTGCTTAGACAGAGAGCATTGGATAATGGTGTCCGAATTGCTCACGAAGCAGATCGAAAAACGTGGCATATCTGTCAGCTACATCCTGGCGATATGATCGCCTCATTCTTTGAATATACCTGGGATGAAAACGAGGACTTCAACAATAACTGGCCACCCGCAGGAGGACTGGGCTGGACAGATCAGGTGAAACAGGATGTGACCATTGGCTATCTGGCGGTTGAGTTACAGTCTCCGGACCCTGTTAGATTGGCTGAAAAATGGGGACAGGTCCTGGATACTGCGGTGAACCGTGACGGTGAAATCCTGTCCCTGGATCTCAACAATTCGACCATTCGTTTTGTTGAAGCGTTTGACGGTCGAGGAGCTGGATTGGGTGGTATCGACCTGCTGGTGCGAAACCGGGACTCCATCCTGCAAGCGGCTGAGAAAAGAGGATGTTACATCTCCGATGAGCAGGTTGATATCTGTGGTACGCGTTTCTACCTCAAGCAGGAAAAATAGATCGCTAACAGGCGCTAGGTAACAGCTGCCTCTGCAGCTTTTCTCAGCTGTAATTCTTCCTGCACTTTTGCGTGATAAGACTTGTCGATCCTGTAGCCCGCGTAGATACAGGCAGCAATCAATCCCCAGACCATTGCAAAGGGACCATCAATAATCCCCAAAGCGTAGATTTTATCCGGGTGTATCTCACTGGCCGGGACACCCTGTGGAAATTCAATTACATCGAGAGCGACACCAGCGACTACGTGACCAATGCCATTGGTCACCTTTGCAAAAAAAGTTCTGGCCGAATAGAAGATCCCCTCTTGCCTTCTGCCCGTGTTCAATTCGTGCTCATCAGCAATGTCAGCCAGGGCTGACATCACACTAATATTAAGTACAGAACCACAGACTGAAGACAACGTCCCCCAGAAAATAACGAATGCAACCAGAGTCCAAGTTGTGTTTTCTGGCGCAAGATCAAACAGGCGCAGGGTCACCGCCATAGACCAGGCAACGCTCAATCCAGCAGCAGTCGCAACCGTCGTCCAGCGCTTCTCAAACTTCTGATGCAGCCTGGCTGCCGTCAGGAAACCGATTAGATAACCGAATACATTTCCCAGTATGAGCCAACCAATCTGCTTATCGGTAAATTCCCAATAGAAGGTGCCCATATAAAGCCCAAGGGTTTCGTGAGTACCAATTGTGACAGACAGGAAAAACAAACCCAGCAAGAGAAAAAGGTAATTTCTATTCTGGATAGCCGAATACATTTCGGCGGCCAACTGGCGAATGCTGAAGGGTGGCAAATCATCAGGGACTTTCTTCATGCGGACTATCTGCCCTCGAGTTGCAAAAGCCGAACCCAACATACAGACCATAATCAGGCTAGAGCAGAATAATACGATAGGCATGTAAGCGACCTGGGTCATGCGGCCATTGTCAAATGACGGAAATATGACAAACCAGACAATCACATGCATGATGATCACACCAACGAAAGTGAAGACGTTGTTGTAGCTCATGATTTTTGACCGTTCAATATAGTCATCAGACAACTCCGCACCCATCGCCAAATGCGGTACAGCAAAAAGTGTTGAGCAAACCCGCATCAACACCGTAAACAACGCAAACCAGCCGAACAACGCCATGTCTTCCATACCAGCGGGAGGATTAAATATCAGGTATATTGTTACGACCAGTGGAAGTGGTGCCGCATACATGAAGGGGTGACGTCGACCCAGTTTTGATCGCCATCGATCTGATATTGACCCCATCAAGGGATCCGTTACGGCATCCGACGCAATTCCTATAGTAACAGCCATGGCTGTCAGAGTTCCGGATAGCCCGAGGATCTGATTGTAGTAAAAAAAAGTCAAGGCGTTGAAGATCCAATTGGTTGCAGCTTCACCAGACGCACCTATCCCAAACGCCAACTTTATTGGCATGGATACTGTTTCTTTACTCATTATTGATCCCCAGCCTGGCTGTTAATGCTGATATGTAATCGGGTCCAACACCACAGCATCCGCCAATGATGGTAGCACCAGCCGCCTGGAACCGTTCACTCATGTTAAGAAAGAAATCGATATCCATATCGTTTCTTAAACCTGTTTGTATTTCATTATCAAGAGTCCACTCAGGGTCGACAGGGTTGAGTCGATTGGGATAGGCCCCTACTGGTTTATCAGTTAACTCGACAACTTCCTTTATTGCTTCAGTTATTGCCTCTGGGCTTGTGCAATTGAAAAGGTAGGCGTCCACATTGAATTCCTGAAGTTGTTGAAACGCTTCAGTAACTGATTCGCCACTTCGCAATCCTCGCCCGGGAATTTCGTTGAGCGTCCATGAAACCATTACTGGTTTTCCCTCGCCATATGAACGCGCCTGACTGACAGCGTGCACCGCCTCTGCACCACTTGACATGGTTTCGCAGAGAAAAACATCAACATTTGCATTCAGCGCCCGCACCATTTCCTGGTAAACCGGTAAAGCCTCCACCTCTGCTGGTACCAGATCAGGACGGTAACTCTCTGACAGGGGGGGTAGCGAACCTGCGACTGTAATTTCTTCACTGGCGAGAGCGCTTTCGATAACGGCGCGCCTGGCTAACTCGCCAGCCAAACGTGTCAACTCAACATATCTTTCAGCAAGGTCACTCTTGCCCAAGTAGCTGGGTACAGTTGAATAACTGTTGGTTGTAATGATTCTTGCACCCGCTGCGATATAGTCTTTGTGGAGCTCGACTACCTGTTCTGGCGCATCCAGCAATGCCTGAGCAGACCAGAGCCCAGTGCCAGCACCGGCACTTCGGCGAATCAGTTCACCACCCATGCCGCCATCTAATACCCTAATCACGATTGACCTTGCTCTCGATTGTTATTGTTCTTGCCGGGTGAATGCTACCTGAATCCAGAGATAAATTGACCGATATAATCCACACATATAAGTCATCCCGTATTCGGAATGATGTCTTTTGCCACTCTCTCAATCACTTCAAAGCGGGGATCAAACGATGGCAGAATCATCACCTGATCTAAACCGGCATTTTCAAGCTGATTCAGTTTTTCCAGAATCTGATCCTGCGCACCCACCATACAGCTGGCTTCGATAGTGTCTCGATTAATGAACCGCTCTTCCTCAGGATGAACCCAACAGTTGTGTCCGAAATGAATGCGCTGATGACGTCGCGCCTCAGGGTATGCTTCAAGCAGACTGGTGTATTCATCCCATATTGAAGCCAGTTGATTCGAGGGCTGATGACCGAAATTTCGATATTGATCATAGGCAAAATGGATCGCGGCCATCACAAAGGCACCACATTCATGCTTCACTCTATCTGAGTCAATCTCTTCTCCCTGATCCAGCACGACCATAGTCGTCAGCGCTGTTGTATAGTACGAGTTCCTGTCGATCATCTTGCCACTGTCTTCAGCACCTTTTTCAATCATCGACCACACAGCTTCCATCACACCGGCGCTGGCGGGTAGTGCCAGCACTGCGCCATCGCCATGCTTTCCGGCTAACCCCAGCGAGCGTGGCCCAAAACCAGAAACATACATCGGGATTCTGTCTTCGAAATTTACAAATCCCTTATCCGGCATCACATGTATAATGGGAATCTCCTTGTCGGACATATGCACAAATGCTTCCTCACCTTTCAGCAAGGGTTCAATTTCAGATAAATACCCATCGAATTCCTTAATGCGATGCGGCGGCAGCCCCATAATACGCATAGCCGTATTTCCAGCACCCACGCCAAAGAAGGTACGACCCGGTGCGAGGGCATTGATAGTCGCAATTCCTGCAGCATTAACCGCTGCTGGACGAGTTCCGCTAATGGCAACACCGGTACCTATCTTGATGCTCGAGGTTCTTTCAGCAACCAGTGCCAGCGTCGCATAACAATCTGACCAGATCATCTGGCTGTCTGCCAGCCAGGCATGGGAGTACCCCAGTTGCTCAGCTCGCACAATATAATCAATATCCTTAATATGTGAAGCTGCACAAATTCCGATATCCATTCAATACCTCCGATACTCTTATCGAACCCATGATCTTATTTCTTTTGTTGTTTGTCCACGCACGTCTCGGAGCAACGATGCAAGTGAATATCGACCCTCTTAATGATTTAACTGATGGTGTTCAGGATATATAGTAAGTGCAACAGGTCCACCCATTCCCACATCGAAACAGATAATCAAGTTGTTCTAACAGGTAGGTGACTATGGCTAACTATAAATACTTTGATGTCGAGACTGTAACCCCAAGGATAGGCGCGATCATTCATGGTCTGAACTTGAATGAAGAGATCAGCACAGAAGCATTTGATGAACTACATGAAGCTTGGATGCAACACCTTGTTCTCTTCTTCAGGGACCAGCAAATTACCCATACCGAACTTCTAAGATTCGGTCGACGCTTCGGAGAGTTACATATTCATCCCGCCGCACCCTACATCGATGGTAATCCGGCACTGATGAAAATTCATACCAGCAAGGATTCATTTCGCAACAATGGTGAAGGATGGCACTCTGATGTTTCAGCGGACGAGGAACCACCCGGGGCAACAATTCTTCATATCCAGCAAACGCCATCACAAGGAGGCGACACACTGTGGGCTAACATGTACGAAGCCTACGATGCCCTAAGTGAACCAATTAAGCATTTACTTTTAGAACTGACAGCTATACATGCAGCAAACTACACAGGATTCTATGGTGATCATCCTCCACAGAGAGAAAGCCCGCGATCTGAGCATCCAGTGATCCGCACCCATCCAGTAACCGGACGAAAAGCTTTGTTCATCAATAGCGGATTTACTCGTCAGATCAAGGTTCTGAGACGTTGGGAGAGTGATGCTCTACTCGACATGTTATTTGAACACATCAAGAATCCAAACTTTCATTGCCGATTTCAATGGCAGCCAGATTCAATCGCCTTGTGGGACAATCGCTGCACACAGCATCTGGCTGTATGGGACTACTTCCCGGAAACGCGGAGTGGCGTTCGCGTCACTGTCAAGGGCGGACGACCCTATTGACCGTGCAATTTCCGATATGCATCATCGCCTGCTGAACTGACTACCGAAAGCCCCAAGTCGTGTGCAACAAGAATGGAGGAACGCACCAGATCCGCATTCATATCCATCTGCATATTGTAAATCGTGGGATACGCCATAGTTGCCGCGACTACTGATTCGATCTCACTCATCCCTTCGACACTGTTTTCAAGTGAGAGGGACAACTGACCCAGGTGTACAGGCAATCCGACACTGGCAAAAAACTCTGCAACTCTTTTCGCCTCATCTTCATCCTCCATCATAAGCTGAGTTAAAGTCCCCATGGCAACCATCTCGCCATGAAGAAAGTTTGCATGTACGACTGGAATGGTCGTAAAGCTCTGTGCAACCGCGTGAGCCACTGCAAGACCACCACTCTCAAACCCTAGACCACTCAGCAACGTATTGGCTTCAACGACTCGCTCCAGTGATTCATTAACCTGACTGTCTGCCACAGCTTTTGCTGCTGCAACACCTTCTTCAAACAGAGTATTTGCACAAACCTCACCGATTGCGTAAGACGCCAGGGTTGGTCTTGCCCCTATAGTTGATCTTGCTGCCGGATTATTCAAACAAACACGCGCCTCATACCAGGTGGCCATGGCATCCCCCATTCCGGCCACCAGATATCGTTCCGATGCGTTGGCAACAATTTCTGTATCGACGATGACTAAAGCTGGATTGTTCGGGAAAAACTCGGCACCTGCGGAAACGCCATCAGGTGTATATAAAACCGAAACAGATGAACAGGGTGCATCGTTTGACGCAAGTGTCGGCACAATAACCACCGGGATATCCAGCCTGAAAGCAATACTCTTTCCAGCATCGACACACTTGCCACCCCCCACGGCGATCAGACAGTCCAGCTGGTGTGATTTCAGACTGTCTGCATGTGAATCAATCTCGTCCAGGGAGCATTCGCCGTTGAAGATACTGGTCACAGCTTCAATACCGACCTCTTCCAGGCTTCGGATAATTCGCCCACCATCAGCACCCAATCCACGTTTTGAGACCAGTACGCCAGTTTTTTTTGCATTTAGCAGTGACATGTACCGACCCGTGTGATCAACAACCCCTTTGCCCTGAATATATCGCTGCGGTGCAACCATTACTCTGGGTATTGGTTCACCTTCACCTGTAAAAATCGCATGTGGAAAATAAGTTGCTGGCATACTCACTTCAGAACACTCCTACGTTCAGGTATCAATCGGCTTTGTATATACGACTGACTGACAACTGTCCACTCTCACCAGGACTTCCTTCCACTTTAGATCTGAGGCACATGCATTTCTTCTCCCCAGGTATGCAAAAAATAACCTGCTGGCGTAGTATGGGACTAACTCGTATCAACGAATTAAGGAGCAAAGGATGAAATCACCAATCTGTGACATGCTGGGTATCGAATTCCCCCTACTGGCTTTTACACACTGCAGAGACGTCGTAGTTGAAGTTTCCAAAGCAGGTGGAATGGGCGTTTTAGGTGCTGCTGGCTACAATGCAGAAACACTGGAAATTGAACTGAACTGGGTTGATGAACATATCGACGGTTTGCCATACGGTCTCGATCTGATTGCACCAACCAGTATGGCGATCACAGATGATATTCCTGAAGGCGCAGATATCAGTGACATGGTCCCCAACGAACACCGGAATTTTGCAGCAAACATTCTCGCTCAGCATCAAATTGATACTGCCGATGTATATCCAAGCGAAACTCGCTCAGGCGGCGGATTCTTAACCGAGGGGCGCGCTGCTAACATAATCGATGTCGCCTTTTCTCATCCCATCAAGCTGATCGCGAACGCACTAGGCGTGCCACCACGCTATATGCTTGAAATGGGTAAACTTAATGATGTTATCGTCGCTGCACTAGTCGGTGCGAAAGAACATGCTGTTAAGCAGGTTGAGGCGGGTGTTGATGTACTCGTTGTCGCAGGCACAGAGGCTGGCGGGCACTGTGGTGAAGTCTCCACTCTGGTATTGGTCCCGGAAGTTTGCCAGGCTGTTGAATCCTACAATACACCCGTGCTGGCTGCAGGCGGAATCGTTACCGGACGTCAGATGGCTGCCTGTATGGCGATGGGAGCAGCAGGTGCCTGGACCGGCTCGATGTGGCTGACCACTTCTGAAGCTGAAACCTCACCGGTAATCAAAGACAAATACGTACATGCAAGCTCCAGGCAAACCGTAAGATCCAAGGCAAGAACTGGCAAATATTCAAGGCAACTGCGTTCTCCCTGGACAGATGCCTGGGAATCTGAAGAAGCCCCCGAACCACTACCGATGCCCCTTCAATCAATGGTTAGTGAAGCACCTCTTGCTAAAGTAACAAAGCTGGCAGAAAGCGGTCACCAGGGTGCCAAGCAGTTAGCTACCTCATTTGTGGGTCAGGGCGTTGGTTTGATGAATTCTATTCAGTCAACTCGGCAGGTGGTCTACGAGTTTAAAGAAGACTATCTAAATGCTATAGACAGACTGAACAGCATAATGGAAGAGTAGATGACCGGGAGGTCTCGGTACCTCCCTCTCAGATCATTCCCTGGCGAATCAGGAGGGTGATATGGACAATAATGGTTTGAGGTAGGCGAGCTGGAGTCTTCTGAGCTGATGATAGAGAGCAATCGAAACCTTCGCGATACTCTGATCAACCAGGGCTATGACATCGAATATCACGAGTTCGGCGGAGATCACGACTTCGCCCATTGGCGCACTACCTTGCCCCTGGCCCTTATACATATGCTGGGCAACTAAAACACCATGATGGCACGCCCGGCAATTTCTCCATTCTCAAGTGCACTTGTCGCCTCGTTAATCTGATCAATGCTAAATCGTTCCGTGACCAGTGCATCGAGATCCAGCAATCCCTGGTCGTACCATTCAAGATATTTCCTGAAATCCCTGTCCGGTGAACAGCTTCCACCAATGCTGCCGATGAATTTCTTCTCATTCACCAGAATATCTGCCGCGTTCAACTCGACCGTCGTCTGCGGTACGCCCACCAACACGGCTGTTCCACCAGGTTCCGCTCCGAAGAAGCCATTTCTGACTGCCGGCACTATCTGCTCCATGGTTTGTTTAAGACCAATACAATCAAATGCAAAATCAGCACCGGCAACCGGGGTACCCCTCATGCTTCTCTTGTCTGGGTCTGTCGTGAGTTCCCTGATTGCCCTGATGGGATCAGTTTCTGAGGCGTTGATCGTATGAGTTGCACCAAACTGGGCTGCGAATTTCAGCTTCTCAGCGTCCAGATCGACAGCGATAATTGGATTGGCATTTAATGTCCTGGCAGCAACGACAGCAGATAACCCCACGCCACCAACACCAAAAATGACGACAGAATCACCTTCCTTAACGGCAGCGGTATGCTCTACAGCGCCTGCACCTGTCATAACCGCACACCCGATTATTGCAGTCACTTCCTTATTGATATCCGGACTCACCTTGACCACATACTGCTCATCCGAAATCGTCGTATCAGCCCAGGTAAATACATTACCAGCTTTAGCGATGTCCCCACCAGGCAGTTCAATCTCCACCGGATTCGGCACCCGACTGGTATTTGCAGCATCTCGTGGCACCCACGTCACCAGCACGGTATCGCCTTCCGTAACATGAGTCACCTCCGAGCCAACTTTAAGTACAATACCAGTAGACTCGTGCCCAAGAATCACGGGACTCACCCTCGGATTATGCATTTGATGTAACTGACTGTGGCAAATGCCACTTGCATACTGTTTGACAACAACCTGGTGGGGTCCTGGGTCCGGCAGTTCCAGATCAATAACCTCGAGTACTCCTTCTTCCTGTGGCAAGACAACGACTTTAGCTGGTGTGGGCATTTTTGTATTTCCTGCGGCATGAGGCTGATATTCTAATAGCATCTTCGGCGAGATGTCACTTCGGTGACAGAAAGAAACAACGGCACAACCGGCTACTCTGGCACGCTAAACGGCGAATATGGTATGAAAACAAGATAAACTTGCTGAACCCTCAAACAAAGTGAATATTGGCAGCCTGACAAAAATAGGGAATTGTATGATGGATACTCAACCTGATCTCAGAAAATCCTTTGTTACAGTGCTAGTTTTAATTGCTGTTAGTATGACAGCGACATCAGCCAGCGCTGAAACTTTCAAGGAAACCTATCAGGCATATCAGCAAGCTGTGGCAGCAAGAGACTGGCCTCTGGCCCTGACAACATCCGAAAGAGCACTTGATCAGGGAATTGATGCCTTTGATCGCAACGGTGAAAACGTTGCCAATCTGCGATTGAATTACGCCAGACAATTAATACGCAATGATCTATTCGTAGAGGCGGTTAAACAACTCGAACTGTGCCTGAAATCCAAGATCGCAAATCACGGTTCAAAATCTTCGGAACTTATCGATACCCTGATGGAACTTGGTAAAGCCTCAACTCACGCGGCACCTGCCGATGCGGGTGCGTATTTCTCCAGAGCCATCAAGAACTCAGTTGCCACCAAGAACGATATGCTAACCGCAAAACTTAAACTGGATGCTGGTCTTATTCTGCTAAAGATAAGTGAGAATGACTCAGCGTTAAAACATTTAAAAGAAGCACATCGATTCTATACGAAAAAATTCGGTGTTGAGGATATTCGAGGAGGCATGGCTGGCCTCGGACTCGGCAGAGTTTATTTCGAAGCAGAGAAGGACAAAAAGGCCTTGCAGGTACTTAACTCGACCCTTCTGGCTTTCAGTGCGACTGACAGGACAACCCAGCAATTTAATACAGCGACCAGAAAGCTGCTGGTCAATATTCTTGAAGTAATGGACAGGCGGGACCAAGCAACTGAACACTGTCTGGCAATTGCCATGGCAAATGCCACAAGCGACTCGGCGGACGCGCAACTCATCTATAAAGGAAGAAGATTCAACCCGCCCATGCTGGGTGTCAGAAATACCGACGGTATCGATGAGGCAGCATATGGGGGAGAGGTTCTCGTCAATTTCGACGTTGACGAGAAAGGATTTGTTGTCAACCCCACGGTTATCGAAAGCTCCACAGCATCGGCCGAGGCAACCGCGATCAAGGAAGTTAAAACTCAGCGCTACTCACCTCGGATATCAAAAGGCAAAGCAGTGATAGCGCACGATCTGGAATATCGCTATTCAAAAGAAAGTAATCTGAAGTTCGGCGGCTAAACGCCTGTAGCACCCCCACCTGGCTCTCCGATTGGACTTAATATTCTGTCTGGGGTATCCCCTGCCCCCTATCAGGGAAACGGCTGTCCAGACTCGCGTCAACCGTAACGCCGTAAGCCGTGTCTATCTCGAACTTGAACATCGGGGGCTGGTGCAGGCACGACAGGGTTCTGGTTTTTTTGTAACCAAGGGCGGATCCGAGCGTGAGCGAAACAGTTGGCGAAGGAGCGGTTCTACAGAAAGTCGAAGAACTTCTAACTGAAGCGTGGCTTTCACATCTCACGACAGAGCAACTGCTGGTATTGGTAGCATCAGAAGCCAAAAAAAACTGGACCTCTCGACAGGAGAATAACAATGCTGATTGGGTTATTGCCATCGACAGAGGCCAGTACAAAGACCGACGTCGTCAACATCAATACCCTTAATATAACTGTCAAGCCTGCCAATCATAGGCAGACAATCTTCAATCAAGTACACTGCTCGTTCCTCGATATCCCAGGACATGAATATGGCAACGCCAGGTAGCCCAGAGTGGTTAGAATTGGTTAGCGAAGAAATCATTGATCCAGTCCAAAGAATCATTGATCCACACCACCATCTATGGATCAGGCCAGGAAACGACTATGTTCTTGAAAATCTCTGGCAGGATACAGGTTCCGGTCACAATGTTGAGAAAACCGTCTTCGTCGAATGCCATGCTGAATACCTAAAAGAAGGGCCTGATCATCTCAAACCATTGGGTGAAATCAGATTCGTCGTGTCTCAGGCTGAACTGTCGGCACTGGGAGTAGGATCAGAAATAGCGGGAATCGTCGCTCATGCCGACCTGACTCATGAAGCTTTGCGCGAAGTACTGGATGCTCACGTCAATCTGGGGGAAGGTCGTTTTCGTGGCATCCGGCACGCTGCTGCACACGCAGAGCATCCGGAGGCACTATTGATCGCAGGACGAGCACCAGCGGGACTGTATCAGCGTGAAGAGTTTCGTGCGGGCGTCAGATTACTCGGTGAATTGGACTACACCTACGATACCTGGCATTACCACTACCAAAATCAGGACTTCTGTGAACTCGCCAGGTCTGCACCAGGCACAACCATGATCCTTGATCACTTTGGCACTCCACTTGGTGTAGGACCTTATGCGGATAAACGTGCAGAAATCTTTGAACAGTGGAAGCTGGATATGGCGGACATTGCAAACTGCGATAACGTTGTCGCAAAGATCGGCGGCCTGGCAATGCCTGACAACGGATTCAACTGGCATAGCAGGGAGCTACCGCCAACATCTGATGAATTTGTCGCAGCGCAACGAGACTACTATCTGCACACGATAGATTGCTTTGGCCCAGATCGGTGCATGTTTGAAAGCAACTTTCCCGTCGACAAATTCTCTATCTCCTATCATGTCCTCTTCAATGGATTCAAGAAGATCGTCAGCGACTTTTCTGCCAGTGAGAGAGACGCAATGTTCTATGGCACGGCAGCCAGGACTTACAAAATCTGACAGCAGTCATGAGCATAAGAAGGACCCATGACAACCGCCCTATGAATGCTGGACACTCAATCTCGAGGTAGCAAATGATTGATCCGGATACATACGCTTGGACAAGATTCGAGATCACTTTCTACTACAATGCGCATATCACACGTGTCTTTAGAATCTGGACCGAATCTCGGGGCTAGAGTCTTTTTTTTTGCTCGCGGTGTATAAGTTAACAGGAATGAAAACTTCAGAGATGACCATGGAGTTCCGAGGATCAGTGACGAATACACCTGGCTATTCAGGCATGATGCGAGCGCCTCAGGTGAAATCACTCACCTCATCGACAAGAAGCAGTTTTCGTTTACATTCGGCTTGACGCGATCCTAAGTTGTTCAACCCAATAAACGGTACCGCCTGCAACGGCAACAGGAATCAATACCAGGTTGATGACTGGTATCGCGATGACAAAATACACTATCAAACCAAACAACAGGGCCTGCATCGGTCTATCCTCCAGTCGTTTCCGCAACTCAGAGAAGGAAACCTGATTATTATCAGCAGCATAGTCAGTGTACTGCACAGCCATCATCCAGGCACCGAAGATGATCCATGCAAAAGGAGCAACAGCGTTAAGGCCAGGGATGACTGATAACAAAAGCAGGCCAAGGAAACGAGGCAGAAAATAAAGCAACTTACCAAATTCACGAGCCACTGCTCTGGTTAGGACGACAGCAAGGTTAATGCGCGGGTGATTCAGACCCGGGACCAACTGCTCTTCGACTTTTTCCGAAAGGATGGCATTAAAGGGGGACGCGATAACATTGGCCAGGAAGGAAAAACAATAAATCCCAACTGCGAATATGACGATAGCAGCTAGCAATCCTATCAACCAGGCCAGAAACTGGAGCCAATCAGGCAACCACTCTGTTAAAACCAGCATCCAGGTATCGTATCGAGATATCCCATAAGCCATGATGACACCCAGAACAACTATGTTGATGATGAGTGGCACAATCACATACTGACGAAGTCCCGGCTGACGAACCAGTCTCGCACCTTCGAAAAAGCAATTAATCCCGTTCATGGCTGTCATTGTAACTTGTCTGGTGTTGAATCTGGCAGTATTCCACCCACGATATGGAAAGTCTTAATCACACTTATGCAGAATACATCCCCCATTTCCTGACCATCTGATGGTTGATTTCGCCATTGTCATACCGTTAGTATGTATTGCCTATTGCCCCATTACTGCAATTCTTGGCAAGCAGGATCCACTGGGCTCGTCTTACGCATTCCAGGTATTTTCACCTTCTCTTAGGTTTGTGTTTCTTGGGGTCTTAGTACTGATGTTTCAATGTGGTATCAAGAGATACACATCGACAAGTAGTTGAATTCAGCAGTTCACTGCCGACCACACTTTGTCAGGCTTGAGGTGCGACTGACAGATCAGGACAGATAGTAATCGGATAAAGGTAATGAGCGTATTCTACGCCCGGTAATTTTATAAACCGGGTTGACAACAGCTGGCGCAACACAGGGAAGCCCGGGTTCACCAAGGCCACCCCTCTTGTCACCTCCAGACAGCAACCGTTGTTCTAGCGAATTCCTTCCCAGGCTTCTCGACGACCAGAATCAGGGTCGGACACTAGTTTTGAACTGGTGTCAAATTTCATGTTGGATCGACTAACAAGATCATAGGGTGGCCAACCCGGGTCCCCATCACGAATAAAGTTAATCCAGGCTTGATGCATCGCGTCGGCAACACCTTGCGGCAATTCACCCGGACCAATAAACGCTTCCACACCCGCCTTGTCCAGATTGTTAAAAACAAATGGAATCTCCAGCGCATGGGTTGATTTCAGACGTTCAATTCTGGACTCCCACGCAAACAGATACATCCAGGTATTCGCGCCGTGCTTCGCTCTTGCTTCAGCCAGTCGAAGTGCAGGTATACGAAACACATGATCTGTTGATAAATGCGTAGCCAGCGCACTGACATCAGCATCTGGAAAGGATGCGCGATACGCGTCAAGGAGATCCTGCCCACCACCATATTGCAGCAATACCGCATCGAGTTTTGTTTCATCCATGTTCCCGGTTACGAAGAGGGTACCTTCATCCTTGTTTGAACCCACAAGAACATCCACATTGCTGCCCATGCCATCTGCAATCGCCTTAAGAGGTGATTCAGGCAATACCTCATTGTCTTCGCAGGGGTAGAAGGGAGAAACGGCGACACCCAGGTCTGATGCGCCACCTCTGGACACATCAAGATCTATCTGGCTTTGTACCTTAAGAATATCTTCGACAGGTGCAGACTGCAGTTCTTCGATGGACGAAGCACTCATTGCTCCCAAAAACAAATCGGTGACTTTCTCGGCTGCATCTTTTGGCAAGGTATGATGTGCTGCACCACTTTGCGGTATCGCACGCTGAAACAATCCCTGTGCGATCGGTGAACCCAGAATCGTACAGACACTGAATCCCCCGGCTGACTCCCCGGCAATCGTTATCTGGTTCGGATCACCACCGAAGTTGCTGATATTTTCTCTCACCCACTTTAGTGCTGTAATTTGATCGAGAGTCCCGTTTACTCCAGATGTTGCATATTCAGCACCGAATCTTGAGAGGTCCGCAAAACCCAACGCGCCCATACGATAGTTGATACTAACCACCACGATATCACCATTGAGAGCGAAGTTCGCCCCGTTGTACCATGGTATCGCACCCTGGCCTGTTCTATATCCGCCGCCATGAATCCAGAAAAAGACCGGGCGATTATTATTATCAATCATCGGTGTCGTGATATTGAGAAACAGGCAGTCTTCGTTCCAGTTCACCGGCGCGTTATCTGTCATACCACCGGTTGGTATCTGAGGAGCTGCCGGACTGAAGCGGGTTGCCTGCCTAGTTTCTGACCATCCTGCATGGGGCTGCGCTGCCTTGAACCTTAATTCACCCGTTGGGGCAGCAGCATAGGGAATTCCCGCAAACAACAACACGTCATCCTTTATTCTTCCCTGTACCGGACCAAACGTTGTTTCTGCAATAGTTGTTTCTGCAATAGTAGTCACCACCAACCCCTATATCCTTTCGATTATGGTCGCCGTACCCATTCCGCCACCCGTGCACATTGCGATTAAGGCTGTACTCTTATCCTGTCGTTCCAGTTCAGACAGTACGGTCTGAATCAACATGGGTCCTGTTGCACCAATAGGATGGCCCAATGCAATCGCACCACCAGAAACGTTTATCTTATCGTCCTCAACTCCAATATCTCTTTGGAATCTCAATACGACAGCCGCGAAAGCCTCGTTGATCTCAAACAGATCAATATCATCTTTTGTCATACCGGCTTTATTCAGACAGATCTCCGCAGCAGGACCTGGTGCAGTCAGCATGATAACGGGTTCAGCCCCGGCAGTTGCAGTCATGTGAATTCTTGCTCGCGCTTTCAGACCGTGCGCTTTCGCAAAGTCTGGTGACGACAACAGAATGGCACCGGCACCATCAACAACACCGGAAGAATTACCGGCATGATGCACGTGGCTGACTTTATCAATTTCAGGATAGATATCCTTACAAATATCATCGAAGGTGCGAGCTTGCCCTTCGAACTTCGTCGTACCCATTTTCTCAAAGGAGGGCTTCAAACCCTCCATGCTCTCCATCGTAGTTCCCGGTCGGGGATGCTCGTCACGATCTAACGCGAGCTTGCCATCGTCATGGTAAATCGGCACAAGAGAATCAGCAAAACGCCCTTCCTCGATAGATCGCTCGGTTCGTTCCTGACTACGAACTGCATACGCATCAACGTCTTCACGACTGAAATCCTCAAGTGTCGCAATCAGATCAGCAGAGATGCCCTGAGGAATGAGCGGATACTGCTCAAACAGATGCTGGTTGTTGGCAGTGAATCCATCCGTGTGATCGGGTGAATATCTGGACATGGATTCAACACCTCCACCGATTACCAGATTCTGATGTCCTGCCATGATACCCATCGCGGCAAAACTCACCGCCTGCTGGCCAGAACCGCAAAACCGGTGCAAAGTCACTCCTGGTGTCGTTATCGGCCAACCAGCATCAAGCACAGACATTCGGGCAATGTCATGAGCATGATCACCAGTCCCTGAACCATTCCCGGCAACCACGTCCTCAACGTCTGCCGGGTCAAAGCCAACCTTGTCCTTCAGGCCATTCAAGACCTGCGCCATTACGCGTTGCGGATGTATCTCACTCAAGCTGCCAACACCTGGCTTACCTCTTCCTCGCGGAGATCTCACACCATCTATAATCCATGCTTCTGTCATAACTGCCTCTCGCTTAGGTCAGCGTTTCTTCAATCTGGTTTATGATGCCGGTTGTACCTGGGCCACTCACTACTTCACAGCAACTTTTATATCGACGATCCCATTGGTCGTGATACCGCAAGCAATCTAGTTTTTCCTGGACTTCTCAACAACTCGAACTCTTAGTTCTGAACTCGAGAACTTGTGGGGTCGTCGATTGAAATAACATTTATCCAGTGTGTCTTCTCGACCTGTAAACTGCTTATTACGATACTCGTCACCGAGTATGCGTACATCCCAATCCACCGACTTCAAGATCTCGAGGACATCTTCTTCAGTGTCATAGATAATAATCCGGTCGACATACTTACATGCACTCACCTGAATCTGCCGTTCAACGATGCTTTGAATAGGTTCGTTTTTTCAGATCGATCCGCTGATGGATCTGTTTGAATGCAGACGATCAAATAATCGCAGATCGTTTTTGCTTCCTGCAGCATCAAGACATGGCCTGCATGAAACAAATCGAATGCGCCGAACGTAATTCCTTTCTTCATTACTCATCCCCAAGAGAAACTCGTTAGTATCCATACCAGGAATTCCATCCGGTATGTGAGATTGACCCTTATGTTCATAATATGTGCTGGTCGCAAGAGCAGCAAGCAATATCAGGCGCAACCGCGTCAATACATCCTTGAACTCTCATTTCAAAGGTATCACATGGTCAATTCCCAGCCAGTTCCTGACACTTTCCCCGGTGCAGCGCCTTGTAAACTTCGTTTCTTACCTTGTTTGCCTCTTCGGCTGTCAAAGATCGATCCGTACGCCGGATGACAAGTTGCAGCAAGATGTTCTTCTGGCCTGGCATCATTCCCATTCTTTTACGTGCTGAATCAGGCAATGCTGTATAGCTGGTTTCTGATTTCACGATCATCGACTCAATACAATCCACAGCACCAGGGACTTGCTCTCGTACACTATCCCCAAGCAGTTCATCAGACATGGATTCGGAAACACACAATGAGAGGTCCCTCAGTATAGCCGGCATCTTTGAAACTGGCAGGTAGGCTTTCAAATCAGTCATCTGGCTACTGACTCGCGCATCTTTTGACCTGAGCAGCCTGATATCTGCAATATCCTTTCTGACCATCAACAATCTATCCAGTCCCAATCCCATGGCCAGCCCGCTATGATGGCGCAAGTTGGCCTGATCAAGTATTGCTCGTGCTGCTATGCCGCATTCACCTACCTCAATCCATCTATCATGCCAGAGGGCATCAATCTGAACACCCTGTTCAGTATACGGGTGGGGTGAATCAATTAGCCGCCATTTCGTTTCAGGCAACGCCATTTGCATGACAATGGTTGCCATCTGCTCAAGATCGCATGACGTCATATCTTTTCCCCGGTAACCATTTCGGTGGTCTTTATCGACAATTCGCCAAAGATCTAACTGATGAGGTTCAGCGCAATGCAGTCGATCTATGCTATCGCGTCTGTAGACCAGCCCAGGCAATATCAGTAACAGGTCTGAGGGAGGATCAACACTTAATCCATCAAGCAGATCAGGTATCGCAGATGAAGTCTGAGTTCGCAGAATCAACTGATCCGTTATATAGCGAGTGTACCGGGAATCACGAGCCGCACCATCGGTTGGATAACCTAGTCGATCATAGTTGTTTTGCAGCGGCACAACCGGACTGGTTCTGACAATCAGACGTTTGCATTGCCATTTGTCAGCCAATCCACGATGAATGTCATTGACCAGCGACTGCATGGCATGACGGCCATGGGAGGGGTCAGTCAAATCTTGCAGTGACAGGACTTGAGATAAGGACTCTGTAGATAATAAGTTCGGCATTTCTGTTTGCTCCAACAAGAATGAAGCGGAAACAATCGAGCCATCAATGACTGGCCCTGAACGAAAAAACCCCCGGGAGTCAGTCGGGGGTTTCCGCAAATCAGGTACACGTTTACCTGCCGCCCGAGCTGAACCACTCCCGGGGACACGTAAATATTCCTATGCTTGAACTTATCATGGTTTTCATAAATGAGAACATTAGCAGTGAGTCAGTGGTTTGTCCATCTATCTCAGCCAAATATCAATCTCTGGGAAACGGCGTTTCAACACCTGGCCCTACACCAATATCAAAGGTGTTTAATGTCATCGAAACCATCGTGTAGTACCCGATAGTAGCAATCATTTCAACTACTCCCTGTTCACCAAACACAGTGACCGCCTGGTCATAGATCTCTTTGGGAACGTCTTTTGTTTCATGCAAAACTGAGCAAAAATCATAGGTGGCAAGTATTTCCTCTGATGAGTCGACCGGACGTTTCTGATTAAAAACAGAATCGATCACCTCTTCAGATATGCCATAAGTCCTGGCAGCTGCGGCATGGGCTGCCCACTCAACGTTACTGCGCCAGTAACGTGCGGTTATAATGATCGCGAGTTCCACAATGCCTCTATCCAGGGTTGTCCGTTCCCAGACATAACCCCCAAAATCAACGGCTCTCTTGGCAAGCTCAGGGCTCCTTATCCAGGGATCAAAAGGACCGCCGTATTGCCCATCATCACCTGCCTTTCGAAATTTCCCAACCCGGTCAAACTGTTCCTGCTGAGATTCGTTGAGCTCTGCTCGCTTAAATTTACTTAGTCTACTCACCTTTAAGTCCTCCGTTTCACAACAAACTCCCAAACCTGTTTTGGGTACTCATATCTATCGATAACTTTCTCTTTGAGTTTCAATAATTACCAGCCGTTGCTAAACAAACTCATCACATCCTCGCGATGAAAGAACCGCTTGGCCTGGCCATCTAGTCTCCATCAGAGGGCATTGCAATGACGTTTTTTATTCTAGCCCTGCCGTCATCGGCGATCATTAACACAGCAACACCACCATCCCTTAAATCTTCCTCTAGTGCCAGGGCTGTTTCTTTGGGGGCAAAAAAAGCCTCAACACCATACTTGAGGCTCAAAATATCCGAATCAGAGTAGTTCCTGTTCTGAAGCCGACCTCTTAAATAGACTCCTGACTCTGGTTTTTCAAGTGATGCGCCTGCGAACTCATGCAGTCCACCTTTTTCAGGTTTCAGCGTGATATAGATCACCTCACCATTTCTTAGATCTTCAGCGCCCCGTAATTCTGTGCTTTCTATCGTTGAGAATGGATATCGGAGCGTTGCGTAATTTCCTCTGAATAAGGACCGGGGGTCAACGGGTATCGTCTTTATCTTTACTTCTGTCCCGGTCCAAAGCGGCAAAGCAGCACTGACATACATACCGCTTAGAACAACAAACTGAAATAACACAGCTGACAGGATTACGATTGCAGTCCGGTTCATCATAAAAAGCCTCTACTGGCGTTAAAGCTCTTCCAGTATCTCGCCGCACCCAGTAACAGCATCGCAAACACCATAAACAGCACTGCACCACCAAAATAATCACCAATCAAATCAAAGTAGCGCACGAGGGCAGTTACCAGAACAGCAGCTACACCTAAAAAGAAATAATGAGATATTCCACTTTGAATTCCACGAATAATCAACCAGACACCTGTTGCGACTAACACGATGTTTGAAACGATTTGAAAGAGTAAAGCATGTACAGAATTCTCAAGAATTAGCACCGCGATCTGTACAGCAATGAAGAACGGGATTACAAAAACCATGGGAATGAGTTTCTTACCAAGAAACGCCAGCACAAATGATCCTATAGAGAGCACAGCAATAATCCCGAACATCAAGATCCGCTCACTCCAATCGGCTTTAAGCAATTCTCGCCAGGGTTCTTCAAAACTCATAACCAGCATGAACAACAAACCAAATCGCAAGCTCCATACCGCCAGAACCACGCCGTAATCCTTAGCGATGCCTGACTCTCTCTGACTCAGCCAGAGACTGACTGAATAAGAAAAAATTAATAAGGCAACACTGACAGAGACGTGCTCTGCCTGAAAAGTGAAGTGACGGGGACCTCCCCACAAATGCGCCAGTGTGTATTCAATCCAGAGTCCCATACTTGCAATCAGGGTAAGAAACAGAACAATGCTTGGCTTCCCACGGAACAAGACCACCAAAGTGCCAGCAAGGAACAAGGGAAACATGGCAGGATAAAAACCCATATCCACTTCCACGAAGAACCAGATCAACGCCAGCATCAAACTTTGCAGGGTAATCAACGGGCTGTTGATCAGGATGCCGATGGGAAAGCAACCCAGCGCCCACCAAAAGATGCCATCAGGCATGTGCTCTCCCAGATGGTAAATCTGAGCGATGAGCACGATAGATGCGCCGTAGAAGAGATTTCCCAAAAAGAATATCCCTACGGCGCTATTCACTGCCCCTGAGGCATACTTCCACAGAGCAAATCCCTGTATAAGCATCGTGGTGCCAATCAGACCCCACATTCGCAGCGCTCGAGGAATATCGTCCCAGTTTGCACCCAACAGTGTAATCACAGCCAGGCCGATAAACAGATAACCCAGGCCTACCAGGACTTTGTAACCCAGCGAACGATTCTGTGCCTCATGAAAATCAACATCATACTGCTCGCAGATTTTCTCTGCTTGAACGGTAGTGATGATGTCGTTGCTAACCCAATCAGCAGCCTCTCTGGCAATATCCTTTTTCAGTAGCCGGATCAGACGCACGCTATTTCCTTTTTATCAATGCGTAGGGAACGATGCAATCTACACTACTCATAGGTTTTCCTATGAGTATTCGCAGCATATCACTGCCTTCGAAAGTTTGAACTTTCTGATACACCCCAATAGCACCTTTTTGCATGTTTCTTGTCAAAATGAATCAAATTTCTGACTCAACCTCTGAGGATCATTCGACGATGGTATTTAAGTACCTTTGCCAAAAACTGTTGTCGAATATGCACATCACCCAACCGTTTTTCATCTTCAAAGGGCAGATCTTCGAGCAGACCCAGGATTCGTCCGGCAAAAATTCCCGTACCGTTTTCTGATCCTTTCGCGTTAAAATCCTTCGAGTAAACCATTGCGTTTTTGATTCCGCAGCTGGGTGAACCGGACTTAAAAATGTACCCGGAAATCACTGCCAGACGATTGACGACTTCTTCGGCACAGATCAGGAGTCTGTCCGTCACATCCAGGGTTCGATCTTCAACTCCCCTCACTCTGATCTCACCATCTGCGACAACAAGTTGGAGAGGTGGACGAGGAATTCCCAGACCAATCTCAACTTCTGGGCATACAGCGACCAATCTGATCTGCCCATCCAGCTCAGACAAGCTTGCAAAGTACTTATCAGTGCCATCATATCTTACTTTCTCACCCAGCAGACAGCTGGATACAGCAACGAGTGGAATCCTGTCCTCTAATGTCATTCTGGCCGCCCTATCTTTTCCGACCTCTCTGTTCAGGATCAAACAGGTCCGTCCGATTCATCCATCTCAATCTAATTCTATTAACATGCGCCACATCCAACAGGAGGGGTGTATCATGTCGACCAGATTTTAGTTACCTGGTCGCAGGACAATCAAGAATTTCTCCTGGTACTAATCGTCTGTATCACTTTTCTTGCTGCATCTCCTGGCGTCGGCATCCTCGTCTCAACCATTGTTCTGACAACAGTCTGTGCCGTCACCTCTCACAACAGGTAGCCCCTTACCTGAAATTCTGCTGTCGGCATTCACCAGTGTGATGCTAGCTGATCATTGCGGATACTATCTTGGTCGCTGGTTAGGGCCGAAGTTTCACCACACTCAATTTGCATAAAAACGTAAAGTCGCACTTGAGAGGAGCGAAGCATTTATCGTTCGTTTCGGCGCGATCGCCATCGTGTTTGGACGACTACTGAATGCAATGTGCGGATTTGTACCATTGCTGATTGGAAGCTGATCGGAATCAGTGGGCTGTCACGAATACGTTATAGCATTTTTTATCTGATGGTCTGTACCATTTAGGTAATTGGCGTGCCATTACTGGTATTGGGTTTTGATTAATTAGTCAGATAACGAACGTTTATGCTAATCAGCTAAAAGCAGGATCTTACCATCCAGATCATCAGGCATGCTGATACCTAAATGACCCGCCAATGTAGGGCCAATATCAACGCTATGAGCCGGACCCCGAACTTCTTTTGCATCAACACCCCAACCATAGAACACAACCGGCACATCTCTGTCATAGTCATAAACGGAGCCATGAGTAGTACCGGAACCTATAACCAGTGTGCAATCCCGATGGATCTGCAATGTCAAGTCACCGCTTCGATCATCTGTCAGGGAATTTCTAAACAGTCTGGCAATATTAGTGTTGCCTTCAAGAATTTCCTCTCTGGTCCAGACTCCTTTCATCACATTCCAGTCAAGAAAATACGTTCTCATACTTGCCAGTACCTCGTCATATTCGAGCTCATTATCCCTCAAGTAACGTCGATTCAAATAAACCTGAGGTCCCGCATTCTTTATGAGGTCATTTGGCATATCAAAAGGAAACGTGAATTCTTTATAGGCATGCCAGAAGGTTCCGAGCAATCCAGGCAATATCGACAACCTGCCGGGTTCGGGGCAGTTGTTTGTGCCCTGCTCAGTCTTGTACTCCGTCAGCTCCGCCACGCCATGATCTGCAGTTAGAGCAACCAGCAGATTTTCACCAAGTTTGGACTCGAGGTCCGCAACAAATTCATCGAGCAGCTCATCGATGTTGCGGAGAGTATCTTCCGCCTCTGCACTACGAGGTCCGTAGTTGTGCCCAACGATATCCGTTGACGACAGAGAGATGGTCAAAAGATCGGTTCCCTCTCTCTCCCCCAGGTGTTCATTTTCGACAATGAGTTCTGCGAGCCTGATCGATTGCGTATCGATAACGGGTGAGTTGTAGATCTGCCCAAAGATATCCTCGTCATCACCGCTGGCCAGGGCATGTCCACTGATTCTGCTGTTGGAATCGGACTCCCCTTCGTAGTCGTCTTTACGCAGACTACCTTCCGGATGAATCCATGTTTCCGGCACAGAACGCAGATGGCCATCAACCAAAGGTTGCTTGCCGTTAAAGGCTGTAATGTAATCGGGAAGAGAGTGAGCGTAATATCCGCTCGTTGTAAATCTACCAGTCCTGGCATCATACCAGTAAACCCCATCTGCCTTGTGGCCTCCCATCATAATGGCCGCTCTGTCTTTTCCTGATATGGAAAAGACCTTTGAATCGGGATCGTGATCTTTCATCCAATCACCTAGAGTACTGACTCTCAAATTCCGAGGTGATCGGTTCCCCTTCCCACCCAGCACGCCGTAGTCATTATTTTTATCATCAACACAATATCGATCCTCAAAGGTCTCTTGATCGACAAACCTATTGTCAGGAATACCAGCTCGCCCGGGAGAGACGCCTGTCACAATAACTGCATGGCCAGGGCAGGTAGTCGTAATCGCGTGATCAAGATCCGCATCAGCAAAAACTCGACCTTCACGAGTCAGTCTTCCCAGGAAGCCAGGCAGATCATCCGTGAGTCGGTCACGTCTCAACTGATCAACTGAAATTATCACAACAAGCCTTGGTAAATCGCTAGCTGCGCTAGTGCCAAAACTTCCGGTCAACAGAGTGAATAACAGAAACAGCCTTGTCATAACTTGTCGCTCCGAAACGATCTGGAAATCCGACTATGATTCCTGAGCATGTTCAATTCTAAGGATGGTAATCGGCTCTACCGGAACATTCTGAAATCCCTTTCTCGATCCAACCGGCGTAAATTCAATCTTTCGAACAATCTCCATGCCTCCAACTACCTTGCCAAACACCGCATAACCGAATGATTTGCAGGTTTTGGGCTTATGCAGCCCTTTCTCCAGGGCTTCTCTTCGTGATCGTTCGTTTTCACGAGTGCAGCTTTGTTCATTGTGATCGAGAAACGCATTGTCGTTGAGATTAATAAAGAACTGTCGTGACGCAGTATCAATTTCATTCATTCTGGCCATGGCTATAGTGCCCGTCAGATTTTTTAGGCCATTGTCAGCCTCGTTCAGAATCTGTTCCCTGTCTTCCAACTCCCTCATGTTGGCGAGATAGCCACCAGCCTGAATCATGAATCCCTCAATAACACGATGAAATATGCTGTCACTGTAGCCATCAGAATCGACATAAGAGAGAAAATTTTCAACTGTAACCGGCGCATTTTCCGCATCTAACAGTACAGTGATGTTGCCAGCTGTTGTGCGAATGATAACTGACGGATTTTCTGCCGCGATACAAAACAGAGTTGACGTCAGCAGTAGAGAGATGATGATTGTTTTTGTGAAAATCTTCATACGTCACCGGGACAAACCACAAATGCAATTTGGTCCCTATTTCCTTTTAGCTAATAAAATCAGATCGCAAGCTTAAGGTAGTTTCAATTGCCTCTCAACTCGGGTTACGATCAGAGCATGAACGAATCTATTGATCGATTTCGCCTCGAAGCCAGATCCTGGCTCGAGGAAAACTGCCCTGATGACGTTCGAAAACCTGGATTTATTCCCTGGGGCAGCCAGAAAATCGAGCTGGAAGATGATGTTCAGCTCTGGCTGGATCGCATGGCAGAAAAGGGCTGGACAGTACCGACCTGGCCGAAAGCCTATGGTGGCGCCGGGCTCAGCAAAGCTCAGTATATGGTCGTCCAGGAAGAGATGCGTCGAATAGGGGCAAGACCGGCGCTGACGGGACGCGGCGTCAACTATATCGGTCCAACTGTGCTGGAGTTTGGCAGCGACGATCAAAAAGCTAAATGGCTGCCCCGTTTTGCGCGCGGAGACGGGGGCTGGTGTATGGGATACAGCGAGCCTGCCGCAGGCAGTGATCTCGCAAATCTTCAACTACGCTGCGTCGATGAGGGTGATATCTTCCGCCTGAACGGCATGAAAATATGGACTTCGGATGGAATCTACGGTGATTGGATATTCTGTCTGGTTCGGACCGACCCCGACAAACCAAAACACGAGGGAATCAGTCTTGTGCTGGTTAACATGGATCAGCCGGGTGTGCGGGTCCGGCCAATTCAGTTAATCAGTGGCAATTCTCCCTTCTGCGAGACATTCTTCGAAGATGCGATCGCTGATAAGGACGACCTGATTGGGCCCAGAAATCAGGGGTGGGCCGTTGGTAAGCGCCTGCTGCAGTATGAGCGCTCAGTTCACGGCGGAGTGAATACGAGCGGTGCCCAGGTTGAACAGAAAGCCCTCTCACTTGCCGACACTGCCAGGACCTATGTGGGAGAGATAAACGGAAGACTTGCAGATGAATCAATCCGGACACGCCTTCTAAAGCTCGAAATGAACTCTCATGCCTACAGGTTAACCCAGCAGAGGGTTATCGCCGAAACCCAGGCAAGTGCGCCTGCCCTCGCCACATCAATTCTGAAAGTGAAAGGGGCTGAATTCACAAAAGAACGTGTCGATGTTCTGCAGCATGTCATGGGTAGCCAGGGCTTTGGCTGGGATGGCGGGTCATTCAATCAAAAGGAACTCGATACCAACCGGGAATGGTTATCCAGTCGTGCAGTATCAATCTATGGTGGGACCAGTGAGATACAAATGAATATCATTGCCAAACGGGTTTTAGGATTACCCGACTGAACCATGCCTGAATCCAACAAACATGAGAATCAACCGGTCAGACCTGCTGCCACAGTTATAATCGTGCGTGACGCTGAGCCGCAATATGAGATTTTCATGCTGCGCAGAACCAATCAGGCAGTGTTCGCAGGTGGCATGTACGTTTTTCCTGGTGGCCGAGTGGACGAACATGACCATTCTGCATCCTATGAGAGCCACCACTCGATCCCAAACGAACAGCAACTCGGTCAACGCGAGGCTTTGGGCGATGACTGGCGGGCTTATCTGATCGCAGGAATTCGTGAAACCTTTGAAGAGTCAGGATTCCTCCTGGCCTACGATTCCAGCGGTAAGATCCTTGAATTCGATAACCGCAGTCAGGGCCGGTTCGATGACTATCGAGAACAACTGCACGATGGTGATATCTCACTTCTCGAAATCTGCCGAAAAGAAAAACTCAACCTCGCCTTTGATCTGATTCATTTTTACAACCGCTGGATCACGCCTGCCGGTAGACCAAGACGATTTGACACCAGGTTCTTTATTACCCGCACACCTGGTGTGCAGTCGGGTCTCCACGATGGCAAGGAAACCGTCGACAGTTGCTGGATTTCACCCAACAAGGCGCTGGAGCTCAGCAGCAAGGATAAATTCGGCATGATGCCGGTAACAGAGAAACAGCTTTCCGAATTCGCATCATACAAGACCGCTGATGAATTCCTTACCATGGCAGCAAACAATACTGACTTCCCAACCTACAATCCCAGTTTACATCCAATTGGTGATTAACCTGGCCCGGGGTCTCGTAATAGAACAATCATCCAACGGATGTTAGAAGGGGATCTTGGGCTTGAGAGGGCAAAAAGGTCACTCGTCACTTCTGTCCGGACTGTGGAACACCCGTTTTCTCCAAACCTGAAGTCGCTGAAGGGATGCATGTGATCAAAGCAGGATCACTGAACGATCCTTCGTGGCTGCAACCTGCGGTTCATATACGGACTGACAGTACTCAACCATGGACAGAAATGTTCAACGATGCAACAAAGTTTGCCAGGAGCCCGGGATAGATAATTAACGATATCCTTCCGCTACAGGACGTCGAGGGAGTGACCACCATGCAGCGTCACAGGCTTCGGTCAATTCTTCATCGAAGTTGACTTCAAAGGCAGCCAGGTTTGCATCAAGTTGGTCGGCACGGCTCGCACCGATGATTGCTGATGTAATGCCCTGCTGTCGGAGTACCCAACCCACGGCAACTGACACCATATTGAGTCCCTTGCGCTCGACAACTGCCTTCAGCGTATCGACCGCTTCGAACTGGCTCTGATGCCAGTATCGATCTTGATATCGCCCGCTGGCGGTACCAAGTGTGAATCGAGTTCCCTCCTCTGGGTCTTGTCCCGATGCATATTTTCCTGAAAGGAAACCACCCGCTAAGGGATTGTATACCAGCACACCCAGACCTTCGCTGTTTACCAGCGGCAACAGCTCTGTTTCAATTTCTCTGTACAGGATATTGTATCTGGGTTGCACCGACGCATATCCCGCAATACCCAGCTGATCTGCGGCTCGTAACGCCTGCCCCAAACGCCAGGCAGGATAGTTTGAGCATCCAACGTACCTGACCTTGCCATCCCTTACCAGATCGTCGAAAGCACGCAGGGATTCCTCAATTGGTGTGAGTGGATCAAAACCATGGGACTGGTAAATATCCACATAGTCCGTCTGCAACCGGCGTAAGCTTTGCTCAATGGATTCCACGATATGCTGTCGCGACAATCCCATGTTGTTGGGTCTTGCTTTGGTTGGTGCAAAGCACTTGGTCGCAATAATCAGCTTATCCCGATTGCCTCGCTCCTTAATCCAGCGGCCAATTATTGCCTCAGTTTCTCCAATGGTTTCTCTCGTACCACCCAGCGGATACGCATCAGCCGTATCGAGAAAGCAAAGGCGCATTTCGAATGCTTTATCCAGAATCTGCTGGGATTTTTTTTCGTCAACCTGCAGGCCAAATGTCATTGTACCCAGACACAGGGCAGGAACCTCTAAACCATGTTTTCCCAATCTTCGATATTCCATATTTTTCTGCTCCCCGCTTTCGCGGAGATGACCGTGTGAGTTTTTGTGGGGCTAGCCGGCTACCCATGAGATTTCTCTTCCTCTGCGGGATAGTTTTATTACCACAGAACTGGTGGATAAATATGCCAGATTACCTGGCATCTCGGTTCTCAGCGGCCAGCGTTCCACGAAGCTTGAGTGCATCTTCAAAGACGTCGAAGAATTCAGGTGCTACTGAGTTCTGAACTGAAGTGTTACTCACAAGGGCATCAGCCCATTTCTGCAAATTTGGAAATTCATTCAGTAATCCGCTCTGCAAATACTTCTCGGCAATTGAAAACCGCTGCAGAAACGGTGCATAGGATGCATCTACAAGGCTAAGCACGTCTCCGTTAAAAAAAGGACCTTCGTTTTCTCGTTCATTCTGAATAGCATCCTCCAGACGTGACAGGGCTTTCGGCACCTTATCCATGGCTTCTGCCAGTGCTTCAGTCGATCTGGCGTAGGTCACCATTCCCAGCTGTCTCGAAAAATCAGGCACAAAATCTGTCCAGGCTCGATTCCGGGCTCGTTTGATTGGGTCTTTGGGATGCAATGTGGGCTCGACGGCTTCGTCCAGATACTCAGCGATGGCGTTGGACTCAAACAGTACATCATCGTCAACTTTAAGTACGGGTACCTTGCCATGAGGTGAGATCTCGAGAAACCAGTCCGGTTTCTCTCGCAGATTGATATAAGTGACATCGAACTCGACGTCTTTAGCGCGCAGCACGATTACTGCACGCTGCACCCAGGGTCAGGTGACAGAACTAATCAGATGGTATTTTGGCACGATCATTCTCCTTCAACGCATTACCGCTTCGGTATTTAGTCAGAACCGTTAACAGACTTAATGACCGATGATCTACCCAAAGGCAGCGACTAGTCAAACAAGAGTTTATTCAGACGGGGATGCCAATGGCTTTGACTGTTTGAACTTCACTCTATCAGCTGCTGCCTTTCAGTTTCCCAGTCAGATTTCTGAGCGCGTGCGGGCCATCAGCATCGCGGGGGTCACTATAAGGGTCAAAATTGTCGCAAAGCTCAAACCAAAAACAATTGCAGATGCGAGCTGAATCCAGAAGGAAGCTATAGGTCCGCCAAACTCAATTTCGCGAGAAAGAAGATCAATTGAAACACCACTCGCCATTGGCAGGAGACCGAATCCTGTTGTGAATGTTGTCAGAAATACCGGACGCAGTCGCAGACAACCAGTCTGTAGAATAACGCGTTGCATTGTCCAATCAGGATTCTCATGTCTCAGATAGTTGAAAGTGTCAATCAGAACAATATTGTTGTTAACGATGATACCCGCTAGGGCAACTATTCCCACACCGGTAAAAACCGCACTGAAAGGCTGATTCAGCACCAACAGGCCCAGAAGAACGCCAACTGTTGACATGATAACGGCAGACAATATGAGTGCCGCCTGAAAGAAACTGTTGAACTGAGTGACCAACAGAATTCCCATCACGGCAAGTGCCAGCAAGAACGCCTTACCAATGAAAGTCATCGAGTTGTTCTGCTCTTCGTTTGCACCTCTGAAGATGACTTCCAGTGAGGGATCAATATCTGCAGTAGCAACCCAGGCGTCTATCTCTTTCACCATGTCGTCAGGGAGAACACCCGCCTGAGTATTTGCCCTCACATACATGATGCGTCGGCCATCCTGTCTGAAGATAGTACTCACTTTGGGCTTCGCTTTTCGCTCTACAAAGCTGCTGAGGGGCACTCGCCCATCTTTGGTAGAAACGCGAAGAGCATCCAAGCGGGTTACAGTTCGGAATTCTTCCGGATAGCGAACACGAATATCAACTTCATCATCAACATCATCAGGGCGGTATTTGCCGACCAGCACACCGTTGGTCACCAGTTGGATTGCGGCTCCTACGCTCGCGACATCTGCGCCCAGCATTGCCGCCTTAACCCGATCCACATCAATCTCCCACTCGATTCCCGGCACGGGCGATGTATCGTCAACCGCCGTCAGTCCATCCATCTGTTCCAGGTGTTTACGGATGCGAACCGCTTCTTTCTCAAGTATTTCGAGGTCATCACCTGACAATTGGATCTGAATGTCCTTGCCGACCGGTGGACCTGGCTCCTGATTACGAACCTCAGCCCTGACGCCTGGGATATCCCTGATTGCCTCTCTGTAAGCCGCTTCAATTTCAAAGCCGTTCATATCTCGAGTTCGTCGATCTGACAATTCGATAAACATGTTGCCAATCTCATCACCAGTCCTACCAGAACCGGCACTGAATCCACCCCCCCCGGAGCGTGTATAAATAGTTTTAATATGACCAACATTGGTTATTCTGTTTTCCACATCAGTCACGATGTCTCGAAGTTCAACTGCAGAATAATTCCCTTTGGCAGCTACATTAATTCCAGAAAAGGTCGGCTCGACGTCGGTAAAAAACTGCACGCCTCTGCCCGCAAATGCATAAAGACTAACAACACCCATCAGGCATGTCAGAGTGATGCCAATCACAACTAACGGATGCTTTGTGGCGAAGATCAGAATTCTCGCATAGACCGCAACAACACCTGTGAGGTCATTGAATCGCCCTTCCTCAACCGCAATGATGTTACCGCCCTCCATCTTGTTTCGCTGTCTGGACAAAAGAGAACCCAGAACCGGGGCAAATATCAATGCATAGCCGAGGGATCCAAACAATACCGCGAATACAGTTACCGGCAGATACTTCATAAAGCCACCAGTAACGCCGGGCCAAAACATCAAGGGTAGAAATGCGGCCAGTGTCGTGGCTGTCGAAGTCAGTATAGGCCAGAACATACGTCGAATCGCATAGATATAAGCTTCGCGCGGTGCTAGTCCCTCCGTCATCCTTCGATCTGCAATCTCTACAATCACAATTGCAGCATCGATCAACATGCCTAAACCAAGTAACATGCCGAACATAACCATAAAGTTGTAGGTATAACCCAGCGCGTTCACAACGATGAAAGCAAACAGGAATGAAAACGGTATTCCCAGCGCCACCAATATACCCGAACGCACTCCAACAGCAGCAACTACGACGGTAAGTACAAGAAACATCGCGGTGGATATATTGCCTTCCAGTGATTTAATCTGATCCAGGGTATCTGGGGCCTGATCAGCCATGTAGCCCACAACGACGCTCGCCGGATAGTTGTTGGCTTCACTCTCGACAATGAATTTTATCTTGTCTACAGCAGCAATCAGACTTGTACCTTTACGCTTTGACAATTCAACCGCCACTGCTGGCGCACCATTGGCTCTCGTATAACTCTTCGCATCTTTAAAGGTACGACGAACATCTGTGACATCCTGCAATGTGACAACGCCACTACTGGTCGCTTTGATGGGTATGGACAAGACGTCTTCCGCGGTTTCGATAATGCTGGGAATCTTCACCGAGAAACTACCCTTCCCGGTATCAACCGCACCTGCCGCAATCAGCCGATTGTTCCTGGCCACAGCACCGATTAACTCGTCATTGGTTATGCCGTAGGCTTCCAGTTGCACCGGATCAATGATCGCTTCCAGCAGTTCTTCTCTATGGCCATGAACATTCGCTTCCAAAACTTCCGGTATGCTTTCCAGCTTGTCCTTGAGATCTCGAGCGAGGTCATACAAAACTCTGTCCGGCACGCCTTCTCCGCCTAAACTCACTGTGATCACAGGCTCATCTGATGCGGAAACCTCAGTGACAAACGGTTCTTCGGCAGTGCTGGGTATTTTAGCCCTCGCCTTGTCGACAGCTTCACGGACATCCAACAGGGCCTGATCAGAGTCGAAGCTGAAGTCGAACTCAATAACAACGGTTGCGCTGCCTTCACCTGAATATGAATTGACTTCCTCAACACCTTCAATAGTCTTTAATTCCAGCTCCATGGGTCGGGCAAGTAGACGCTCCGCATCCTGTGGTGAGATTCCTTCGTGCGGTATCGTAATAACAATGACCGGCACTGAAACATCCGGATTTGATTCCAGTGGAATACTAAGATAAGAAATCAAACCCGCCAGTAAAATCACACAAAAAAGTGAGAGAATCGTCCGTGATCGATCGATTATTGACGCGATGTAGTTTGACATGTTAGGAACTGTCGATTGAACCCAGGGGGGTGTAATCAGTTTTTACCGTTTGGCCTTCGAAGACTTCCTCATGACCTACCGTGATGAGATTCACTTCATCAGGCAGACCACTGACCCACACACCCTGCGCAGTCTCACTCAGTATCTTCACACTGTTAAAGTGCACAACGTTTTTGTCATCGGCTGTACGAACTCCCATGACGCCTTCATCATTGAGTACAAGAGACGCGGATGAGATGAGGTGAGCTGCCTGTTCACCAAGCGGCACTTTCATTTCTGCACTTAGACCAGCGCGAATATTCTCGCCAGGACTGTGGATCGTAATTTCCACAGGATACGTTCGCGTTGCAGTGTCAGACGACCTGCTGATAAAACTTACCTCACCCTTCATAACTTGACCTGTTATCAGGGTTACATCGACGAGATCACCCAGTTGCAGGGCACTGATACTCTTCTCAGCTACCTCGCCAACGACCAGGATAGGGTCGATCTCCATAACCGAAACACAGATCTGGCCGATATTCAGATAATCACCTACTTCAACCGGCTGGTCCTCAACCACACCAGCAAATGGGGCAACGATCATGGTTTTTGCGAGAGCAAGTTGCGCATGTTTAGCACCAGCCCGGGTCGCTTCCAGCGCAGCGTTGGCCTTGGCCAGGGTGATATCCGACTGTAACCCTTGTCGTTTGAGGTCAAGGATCCCATCGTACTCAAGTTGTGCACTCTTAAGGTCGGCTCGAGCCTTATCAAAATCATTCTGTCTGGAGTCGACCGCGATCTGGCACAACAGGTCTCCCTCCTCAACCTTAGTACCCCTAGTCGCAGGGATCTGCTCAACTCGCCCGAATACCTCCGCTTTCACCTGGACGATCCGATTGGCCCGTGTCTGGCCGCTGACTTCGAGATAGAGACTACGCATATCTGCCACACTTCGGGTTGCCCTGACGTGCGGTATCTCCGTCGCTGTTACATCGCCCGGATTCAATTGGTCATCGGCACCGACTACGTTTGAGGTCAGTTCTCCAGAGAAAAACCAGATTGCTATCCCAATGGCGAAGCAAATAGCGATTAAGCTCCTATTTCTCACACAAGTCTCCTAGCAAGTACGACAAATGTCGACCTAGTGTTAAGAATTTATCCCTATTTGTTTTTTTTTGTCTTCTCATCGGAATCGAACGCCTGAATCAGGCTTGATGAGAGTTATCTCGTTGTTCGTTCACGTGATGCTTATTCGTGACTGGCGGCGATCTTAATGGTGCTTGCCAGTAATTGCAAGCCAAGACCGCTTCAAGGCCTTGTTTACCTGTATCTCCACTCAACTCACATTAACTTTAGCTTACATTCTGTATCGCGCCTGAGGCAAAAGATATCCCAATGTGACCAACGCCCTGATTACATGATAAAACGAACAATCCGAGCACCGAACTGGAGCAATCCTTCCTTCATGCTGTTTCCGGGCTGATTCAGTGGCCGCTTGACGGAACCAGTCACTCAACATACTGTGTTGAATCAATTCATGAGTGAGCAGATCGAGATCGCGTGAAAAACCAGTCGATAACAGGACAAGAAAACCTTTCAGTCTCATCAGTCGGGGTTGCTGGTGCAGAGAAACTGACAACCGGTGTTATCTGGGCTTATTCAATCCCAAGAATTGGTTTTGGCATTATGGGACTGTTGTTTGGAACTTATCTCATGAAGTTCTCAACAGACGTCCTGCTGATTGCGCCTGCAGCAATGGGGGCTCTGATCGCAGCTTCCCGAATCTGGGATGGTGTTTCAGATCCCCTGGCTGGATATCTGTCGGACAGAACGCACTCCAGGTTTGGACGACGGCGCATCTGGCTATTCATGAGCAGCGTACCAATGAGCCTCGGCCTGATTATGATCTGGTCACCTCCGAGTTCTCTGGAGGGAGTGATGTTGATCGCGTGGATGGGACTCGCGTTGTTTGTCTATGAGACCGCAAGTACTGCCTTCTTCGTACCCCACGGTGCCCTGGGTGTGGAACTCACCCCCAACTATCACGAACGAACCAGGCTTTATGGTTACAGCCACATGATTGGTGCGCTGGGATCCTTACTGGGTTTAATTTCTCTTTACCTGATGGACAGTGCAGAAGACAAGCGCTTCTGGGCAATTATCCTCTCATCAATCGCCGGATTTTGTATCTGCGCAATGGTTCTCGGTTCTACTTTTGTTTTACCTGAGCGTGCAGATTTTCAGAATCGCGGTTCAGAGAACCCATTCAGATCATTTACCGACGTATTTCGCAATAAACACGCCCGCCTGCTTCTCATCGTATATGCCATAGAAACATTTGGTGGTGCCACGATTGGTCTGCTGGTCTCATACATCGTCGCCTACGTCATTCCCATGGAAAACGTGCCCGTTGATTCATCCGTGTTCTTTATTTCAGTGTTGGTTTTCTACTTTGTCCCTCAATTTGCCTTTGCACCTTTATGGATCAAGCTTTCTACCTACACCGGTAAGAAAAATCTGTGGGCCGCGTCGATGTGGATCAGTGCATTGGTCTTTGTGGGGTACTTCTTTGCGCTCAATTCCTACATCATGATCTGGTTACTGACTTTTATACTCGGCACTTCAGGAGGGATTGGTGCTGTGGTTGCTCCGGCAATTAGCGCCGACATCATTGACTATGACGAATACCTGACCGGAGAGCGCAAGGAAGGCACCTACTATGCCGTCTGGAACATGGTCCGCAAGGGTGCAGCTTCACTGACCGCTATCATTACCGGTTTTGTTCTGCAGTGGGTTGGTTTCGAGCCAAACGTCGAACAGACCGAGACAACTAAAATTGTGTTTCGGTCTTTATTTGCTCTGATGCCCGCTGGAGGGTACATGATTGGTGCCCTGGTCTTCACTCGTTTCAGTTTTAACGAAAAGGAACATAGCGACGTCCGCCGGGTTCTCGCAACCAGGACCAAGACATAACCGGTATTTCATCACGTACAGCAACAGGTTATATTTCTCTCAATCATCCAGGGGGATCCCATGAGCAACTTATCCGATAGAAACGTCGTGGTCATCGGCGGCACATCTGGTATCGGTCTCGCTACCGCACAACAGGCTCAACTTGAGGGTGCTAATGTTTGGGCGGTGAGTCGATCAGAAGATCGAGTTAAGAAGGTTGCAGCTGAGAATCCAAATATTCAGTTCGATGTGCTGGACACCCACGATCTGCAAGGGCTGAATAAACTATTCACTCGGGTTAACCAGGTCGATCATATAGTCGCTGCTGCGACCGGGGCCAATAGAACCATGGCACCCTTTATGGAGCAGACCGATGAACAATTTCGTGAGGCTTTCAACAAATTCTGGGGGTACTGCAATGTCGTTCGACAGGGTGTGCCTTTTCTGTCTGAAAACGGCTCGGTGACTCTGGTCAGTGGTGTGCCTGCCAGGAAGTGTAATCCCGGCATGTCTTCAATATCCTGCGTTGGCAATGCTGTCGAAGGATTAACCCGAGCTCTGGCAATGGAGCTGGCTCCCCAACGAGTCAATGTAGTCGCACCTGGGATAATAGATACAGGAATGTTTGACCGCTTCGGAGAAAACAAATCTACAGCGCTTGAGCAGATGGGACAGAATATATTGCTCAAACGAGTCGGTCAGGCTGCTGAGGTTGCAAGTGCCATCATCTTGACGATGAATAACGAGTTCATGACAGGAATTACTATCGACGTGGATGGCGGGCAATTGCTGCCTTGAATTCAGACCTGCGGTAAGTTTTTTACACTTCCATCAAACATACATCAATCAGTTCTTCACAGCATCAACTTTAGTAACGGGATCAGTAGCAGGCTCTGCCACTTCTACAGCTTCAACTGGTTCATGCCAAGGCTCTTTTTCTTGTGTAATTGTCGCCAAGATAGTCTCGAACGATCCAGCTTCAAGACCTAATTTGGTCAAAGTTGATACAGCTGTCAGAAGAATCTCACCCGTAGATTACGGCGCAGCTTTTGTTGCTACATCGAAAATGACGTCAACCTCGGTACCATCCCTTGCAATCAGCGATGCAGCGACAACTTCAGTTGTCGATACTCCGGATTCAATCGACATGGTCACAAGTTTACGGGTGAGATACGGCATTATCAGGATCAGCTTGAGTTCACCCGCAGCCATATCTGATTCGATATCACCGAATACCCGACCTGATACAGCAACAGACTGATTTGTATAAAGAACAGACTCAGTTTCTTCACTTCATTAAATCCAGGTCATTAAACCCAGGTCATTAAATCCAGGTCATTAAATCCAGGTTCAGGTTAAAGCATTGCTCCATAGATAATATTCTTCAGTTGGCCCCGAAAGTTGAAGGTCGCCGACGGCATCAACTGGGTCATGAATACAACAATCAGATCTTCTTTTGGATCGACCCAGAAGATGGTAGAGGCAGCCCCACCCCAGTAATAATCGCCGATTCCAACACCTCCGGCACTCACCTGATTCAGGGTCATGGCAAACCCAAGCCCAAACCCCACGCCATCATAGGGCGTTTCCGAAAATGCGCCCAGGGCCATCTTCGACAGGTCACTGCCATCCTTCAGATGATTCATATGCATCATCTCGAGGGTTTTTGGACCAACGATGCGTTCACCACCCAGATCTCCACCACGTCGCAGCATCTCACAGAACCGATAATAGTCAGCCGTGGTACCCGTCAGACCACCTCCGCCCGAGAAAAAGGAAGGCTTCTTCAAATAAGGACTGTTCTCAGGATCGTCAATCAATTCCAGGGTCTTGTCGGGATTGCGATTGTAATTCGCCGTCAGTCTGTCCTTGTTTTCCTTGGCAACATGAAAGGATGTATCTGACATTCCCAGGGGTTCAAATATGTGCTCGTTGAGATACTCATCAAATGGCTGCCCGGAAATAGCTTCAACCAACCCGCCACATACGTCAGTGGAGTACGAATAAAGCCATTGCTGACCTGGCTCGTACCGGAGTGGCACATCAGCCAACTTCTGCATAAATGTCGATAATGTCTCGTTTTTATCGCGCCTGATCTTGTTGGCTTTGTAAACCTTATCGACAGGATGATTGGTACCACCATAGGTTAGTCCACCGCTATGACTCAGGACGTGGCGGAATGTCATGGGTTGATCCGGTGCTTTAGTTTCCATGTCCTCACCTTCACCAGAAACCCAAACCTTGTGATTTCGCCATTCAGGTACAACTCTATGTACAGGGTCATTCAGTTGAAAATATCCTCGTTCATATAATTGCATCAGAGCGATAGAGGTGATCGGTTTACTCATCGAGTAAATTCTGAAAATCGCGTCGTCAGCCATTAGTTTATCTCGTTCAATGTCCATCAAACCGAATGATTTGAAGTATGCCGGGTGCCCGTGTCGACTCACGAGAACCTGACACCCGGCGATTTTCTGAGGTTCAATGTAGTTGTGGTTAACGTGATCTGTGATCCAATCAAGTCGACTGGCTGAAAATCCGGCCTGTTCAGGTGCCAGTTCCATGGTTGCCCCCTTTTATTGTTTGTTGTATACGACGCGAGTGCTAAGCATACCGTTAAGTTGATTCCGCAGAAAGCAGCACTTTTCTTAAGGTTTCATCGAGTGGCGTCAGCTCCAGTTCCAAATCCCCAAGCGCATTTTCGATATCAATCTGATCATCATGGTCCAACACCCCAAGCATCGCTCTGCTGATGGGTGGATTGGGTAGCCACTCAAGCACCCAGGCCAGCAAAAAGCCTAACTGGATGGGTAACGACACCACAATAGGTGAGGTACCCAGTATTTTTGCAGCCCTCATGATAAGTCGCATTCTGGTAACAGATTCAGCTCCCGCCAGATTAAACTCGCCCGATAAATCTGGCTTGGTGATCGCCATTCGTATTGCATTGATGACATCACCGGCATAAATCGGCTGCTCAAGACTGGCAGCACGAAAGGTAAACGGAAACTTCGAAGTAGCGTTCTTCCTTAAGGCGAACGAAGCAAAATCTCCCTCACCCAAGACCATCGGCACCTTGATGATTTCGACTTCGACACCACTGTCTTCAAGTATCTTCTCGGCCATTGCTTTTGATTTGAGGCAGAGATTGTTCGATTTGAGAACCGATCCAACGATACTTAAATAGACAATCCTCCGTACCCCCACTGATCTCACTGCTTCTGCCAGGGATTCACAAGAGCGCTCATGAGCCTCTTTGAAGGTACTGGTCCTTGATTCTTTGATAATACCAACCAGATGCACAACAACATCACAATCAACCAGGACATAGGCAAGTTCTTCAGATGCCGTATAGTTGACTATTCGCACATCTACCTTTGGATGCAGTTTCAGTATCTTTTGCCTGGCAGACTCGGATCGCACGACTGCACGAATTTCACACGCTGAAGCAAGTTTTTCGATCAGTCGAATGCCCAGATGACCATTCGCTCCGGTGATGGCGACCAGCACTATCTTGAGGTCAACTCGTACAACCAATACGTCTCTGGCATCGGTCTGGGTTCACGACCTGTATTACGAATGTCCCAGATCTCCTGCATTGATTCCCGGTCACTAATGCGCCGCATCGTCACTGGATAGACCATATCCTCGGCCCACAACCTTGCTCGATCATCGCTAGCAACATAGGCGGACCAGGTTTTTTCAGCACAACCCATACAGCCAACGAAGAGTTTCTTGTTATCGGTGAAGCAAAAAACGGTAACAGAATGTGGATAGTTCGGTCTCGTTTCTAATGCACACAATCCCGCGCCTGCAATAAATGACCAGTCATTAATCTTTTCAGCGACGATTTCACCATTTACAACACCACCTGGAATCACCTGAAAAAATCTCGGCCCTGTCGTGCAAGGTCCGAATCCCACAACTGTAGGAATCATAAGCACCAGCATCATTCGCCATCTTATCTTGTTGAATACCAACATTAGTTGCTCCCATTTCTTGGAAACTCTGTGGTTTGCCCATTATGATGCAGCACATAGTGATGAACAAACTTACTGTACCAAATCTTCTGAGCGCTGCCAGACTGTTTATGGCACCTGTTTCATTCTGGCTGATCATTCAGACCGACTGGCTGTGGGCAGCAGTTGTACTCGTCATATCTATCGCCACTGACATTTCCGATGGCTTTCTCGCACGGCGGTGGAACCAGACTAGCGCCTTTGGCGGTCTCATTGACCACGGCAGTGATGCATTCTTAGTCGCTACAATGCTGTTCGCTGAAGCTTACCTTGGACTGGTTCCATTGATACTGCCAATTCTGGTACTTACTGCATTTACTCAATATACACTCGATTCCAAGGCGCTGACCGGTCACCCCCTTCGCTCAAGCCTTCTGGGACGCTACAACGGCATTCTCTATTTTGTGCTGGCTGGATTCCCCATCATGCAACACGCCTTGAATATCTATCTACTAAAAGATATTGCATTTATGTACTTTGCCTACGTACTAACGATTAGCACATTAATATCAATGTCCGAGCGGTTGGTTACCGTGTTGCGCCTAAGAGGTTGATTGTTCAACCCTGATCAATAAAAAGCTCCTTATTGGCCTTGGGCAGGAAAATAAGACCAATAACCGCGTTAAAGACCACAAAGAAAGTGTGCATCACCATCGAAAATACACCGACCTCCGGATACTCCGGGAACAGCACGGTCCAGAGCACCAGCGCACCGGCATGAAACGGTAATGGCAGGGCCGCTGCAAGAAAAATGACTGGAAGAAACGCGAACATCTGCCCAAATGATACGTCAACCTGAAAAAGCGTTAGTGCGAACGTGTACACGACCATTGCCCCCAGCATATTCGGCGCCTTGCACAACAGCAAAAGCACATAGTGCTTTAATTCAGCCTGACGAAACGCATGCAGGAGCTGCCGCTCTCTTAATTTTGAATTCTTGAATATATGCCCTCGAAAGTAGAGAACATGAAATGGGAAATACAGAAATGCAACCGCATACACACTCAGCATTATTGCTGGCAAGGGATAGCTGGTCGAAGCCTGGACAACCAGGTCATAGTAAAGCATGACGCCAATAGCTGAGAACAGCAGCAATTGATAGA
>MPLX02029061.1_pt1 | contig 50877 bp, 55 predicted proteins | sample 1617341 | NCBI WGS metagenome assembly MPLX02 (sample SAMN05944804, study PRJNA350692) | marine metagenome | biome: marine; feature: ODZ; material: water; isolation source: 120 m water sample filtered on 0.2 um supor filter | place: Pacific Ocean | collected 2012-04-08 | depth 120m m | reverse complement strand
TGTTTGACTGTGTCAATAGTCTTAGTAGGGTTGGTTGTTAATGAGGGCTAATTCAATGCGTTTCGAAACAGCGGCTAATTCCATATATCGATGCTAATTCAAACTTGATAGTTCACCATTTATAATGTTTAATTCGATACCTGATTCCATCAAATGTGTTCTTCTAAAGTGATGAGGGTAGCATATGAGAGCGAAGAGTCTGATTTTCGGGGCAACTTTATTTTTAATAAATCTTTTAGCTGTTTCCACGCCCCAAAGCTTTGCCCAAGAAGCCACTTCCAGCGAAAGTAAACCTGCAGAAATAGCACTCGCACAATTCGTAAACGATACGTTGAAGGAAATGAATCTGCCCGGCGATGTTGCTATTCCTGGCCTGGGCGATGCGAAAAAATTATTGCTGCAAAATTTCAAGAAGGCAAATCAGGCAACATTTACGGCAACAGTTTCGATCAAGAATATTTCCTTTGAAGTTGTCAAACATACCCCTCCCGGAAAAACCAAACCCCTGCTGATTATTGGCATTAAGAAATTTGACTTATCCAGATCCATCCCGGGGATAAGCGGCACTCCCTTGGGTACTTTGGGGGCGATGGAGAACGTGGCGTTTATTTATTCTCCCGAAAAACTCACGGGCATTATAAAAAATAGTTAAGTTTATAAAGATAGTCATAAATAGGGTCGTAAAACTCTGGGTTCCGCGTCTGGTCTTCTTCGTCCCCCCGGGGGACAAAAATAATCATTCCTTGACGTGCCATTGTCATTAAAGCCTTGATTGTACCATTTTTAGTTTAATTATTTCAGGAGGCGGAGGTTTGAAATAAGGGTAAGCATTGATTGCCTGGCCCCTGTCAGGGACCTGATAATCCGCATTCAAGAGGTCATCCCCTTGATGCCAGGTTTTGTGATTGCCTAAAAAGGCATTGCCGTTGGTTTTAACATTGGTAGTATCTGGGGTTTTTACAAGATTAGAAGTTTTTGCGCACATGAAAAACTTTAATCGAATTTATTGATCGTGCCTTCACGGATGCCAACTTCAAAAGCCTGGGTGTCTTTTGATAGTTTTCCGCTCAACAGTATGAGTCCTATCAGGTTTGGAACAACCATCATCGCGTTCATCGCGTCAGAAAAATTCCAAATGATTTCCAGTTTTACCATAGAGCCAACAAATACGAATATCACCCACAGGTATCGATAAAAATGAACCCATGTTGCGCCAAAAAGATACTCGAAACATTTTTCTCCATAATACTCCCATGCCAGAATTGAAGAGAAAGCAAATGTCATGGCGCTGATACTCACCAGCAGGTTGCCCCAGTTTCCTGAGAGGCTACCGGAAAAAGCCCGCATAGTTAATGCGACTCCGGTCTCTCCAGAAACCCAGACTCCGGAAGAAGCTAACGCCAAAGCGGTGAGGGAGCAAACGACTAGGGTGTCCAGAAAGGTTCCTGACATTGAAACGAGGGCTTGTTTTCCCGGATGATTGGTTTTTGCGGCGGCGGCGGCGATGGGGGCGCTCCCCATTCCCGACTCGTTGGAAAAAAGACCGCGTGCTACTCCATAGCGGATTGTTTGGGCGAGGGTAGCTCCTAAAAAGCCACCCGTGGCAGCTGTTCCGCTTAAGGCGTGTTCAAAAATCAAATGTATTCCTGCAACCAGTTGACCCAGATTGGAAAATATAACAATCACCGCGCCAGTTAAATAAATAACCACCATGATCGGTACAAAATAACTCGCGACTTCTGCGATTCGTTTGATTCCACCGATGATCACCAGCGCGGTCAGGACGGATAAGACGATCCCTACAGAAAACTTTCCTGATCCCGTGGTTTCAGCGACTGCGGCGGCGGTGGTATTGGCCTGGATCATATTGCCGATGCCGAATGCTGCTAAAGCGCCAAAGGCGGCAAAACATACGCCCAGCCATTTTTGACCGAGTCCGTATTCCAGATAATACATGGGGCCGCCGGAAATTTCTCCCTGGTCGTTGAACTGCCGGTATTTGACCGCTAAAAAACTTTCTGAATATTTTGTGGCCATTCCCACAAGACCTGTCATCCACATCCAGAAGATGGCGCCCGGTCCGCCCAGTGCAACGGCAGTGCTCACGCCCGCGATATTACCCATGCCAACGGTCGCGGCCATGGCAGTCATCAATGACCCGAAATGGGAAACATCACCTTTTCCTCCCCGTTCCTTAGAGAAGGTTAAGCGAAAGGCGTAAAACAGGTTTCTAAACTGGATTCCGCCAAGCCGAAAGGTTAACCAGAACCCCGCTCCCAACAAAAGAATCAGAAGCCAGGGCCCCCACATCAGGCTGGCGAAATCGGCAAAAAATTTATCCATGTTTTTTCAGTAATATGTTGATCCTAAATCAACAGTTATTATGGGGTATTTTATTATTTCTTTAATTGGGGTGACTCTGGATTGATTTCCATGGCAATAGCCAGGTCAGCTAAATCTGTATTGGTGACTATCTCAATATGTTTTCCGCTGGACTTGTCTTTGATTACGAGGGCATCTATTTTTTCAGAGAGCATAGCCTTAGTTGTGTTGCGAATGGAAATCTCAGGCGAGACAGTCTTTAACGGTTGCCGCATGAAATTTTCAACAAGAAGTTCAAGATACCCAGCTTGCAGTAAAACAAAGAACCCGATGATCGCTCCTAGAAGGCTATGACAGAGTTTTCCCAACGCGTTTTTAAATAGCGCCCATATTTTGAGGGGCCTGCGAAAATCACTGCCTGATTTATGTTCAGGGCGTTTCCCGTTTTTTATCCTTGGGTAGAATAGCGAAACCCAGGCGTTCGTATTCATCGATCAACTTGTTTTCAACATAACGAACGTGATCTGATAATTCATGGACTTTCAAATCGATTTCTTTCAGGTGGTCAGAAAGCTCCTTCAAATCATGGTCGTTGGTGTCTTTTAAAAATTTTTCACAGCGTTGCGCGTGTTTGGAGATATGCTCGGCCATATCATGAACCACGCTGATGTCACTCTGGATATGTTGTGTTTCATCTTTAAGGTCCTGTGAATCGACTTCCGGTTTGATGACGAAGGTATAAAGCAAGGCACCTAGGAACAAGACGACAAGAATCATCTGTCCTATGAAGGTTTCCCAGGTGGGGTACATCCCTAGCCATGAAATTTCAGGGGCGAACTTTGCGGCGGTCAGCGAAAGCGCTTCGCCCATTTGCAGTTCATGCAAACCTTTACCCATGAACATAAACGCCATAAAGTAGAGAAGGACACTGGTGAATCCGAAAAACCATTTGATTGGTACCTTGATTCCCAGTTTGTTAATCACATAAAAGATGGCGGCCAGACAAACACATCCCGCTAAAAATCCCGGCACGATGCCGCCACTGCTCTCACCAGCTGACAGGTAAAGCGCTTTGTAAAAGAGAACCGTTTCGAATCCTTCCCGATAGACCGATAGAAATGCTACCAAGCCCAAGGTAAAGACATTGCCCGTCGTAACAGCCTGTGACATTTTTCCAGTGATATAGCTTTGCCATTTCTGTGTTTCAATCTTCGTGACCAGCCAGTAGCTGACCCAGAATAAAACGGCCACCGCCACCAGCATGATCCATCCCTCCAGCAACTCCTGCTTGGCCATGGTGATACTCAGAACCTCGTGGAGGATATAAGCGGTAAGAAAACTTGCGACAATTCCTGTGATGACTCCCTGATGAATTATTTTTACCTTGTCCTTGTTTCTGGATTTGATCAAGAACGCGATCAGCGCGGCGACAATTAATATCGCCTCGAATCCCTCGCGCACGATGATCGAAAAAGACTGAATGAATAGTCCGGTGAACCCGACCTTCTCCTCAAGAACATTTTGCGCTTCTTTCAGGTCCGTTTTAATCGTTTTCCTGATTTTTTCCACATGGCTCAACTCGGCCTTTCTTTTGATTTCGGCGCGTAGCCTGCTAAAAGTAGATTCAAGGCGTAGCCCAAGCTCCTTGCGTTTGGTAGACAAACCCCTTTCGAGCTTTTCATAACCGAGGTAGGCGTCGAAAGCCAATTCTGCGGCGCTGTTAATATCGCCCGCTTTGAAAGCTTTCAGACTTTCATCCAAAAGGTTGTTGACCCCGGCGATGGCTTGTCCCGGTGATAGACCGGGTTGATCGTCTTCAGCGGAAGCAGAGCCGACTACCAGAGGAAGCTGAATGTTTGCATTGGAAAAGGTACGAACGAAATAAGTGACATCCCACAGTTCCTCTTCCGGTAGAAATTCCGACCAGGCCACCATAGCGGTGTTGGCAATACCAACAGAAATTACCTGGAAGTTATCGTAAGCGGTGCTATGGTCATTACCCGTTATCTCTGGGTCAGAGAGAACTGCTGGTGCCGGGTCGAGGTGGGTTGCCAGTGGGCCGTTACCGTTACCGTTCAGGCCATGGCATAGAGCGCAATTGGTTTTGAAAATCTTGCGTCCGTTTGCAAGATCGACGGGTCGTGGAGGACTCTTCTGCATTTCGATGCCCAGTTCCTTGAGCAGTTGCGATTGAATCGTATTGACGGAGGTTTTCACCTCTTCAGGGTTGATCCTGACTTTCAAGTTTACCGACAGTTTTTCAAACCTCGTTTTTAAATTTTCTGCATTTTCCAAATCAGGCATGGAACCCATGATCGTTTGATATCTCTCAAGTGCCTGATCCAGAAAGACCTGGCTTTCCTCATATTCTGTAGCGTTAATAATATTTCCGTTATCAATGCCAAGCGCGTATTCCTTCGCCACAATGTCCAACATCATGATGACCTTTTTGGTCTTTGATTCCACAATTTCTGAAGACGATTTAGCGTGTACCGTCGCTGGCAGGTAGACCAGATAAAAACAAAGAAAAAGAAAAAATATTGTAGCTTGTTTGTTTGTTCCCGATCTTAGAAAAGTAATTAGGTTTTTCATAGACATTCTAATTATGCCAGCTCATTTAATATTTATCTCCTTAATTGGAGGATAGCCCTAACAGCTTCAGAACTCTTTTCAAAGAGAAGAGGTTGGTTTTCAAATTTGACTGCGGGTAGAGGGGGGGATGATACAGTGCGGCAAAAGAAAAAGTCACGTTAAAAGGTATTTTCCCCAAATTGGGTAACGCCAAACATTGTGGTTCGCCTTCACAATTAGTTGATACAGATTAATTAACTGCCGGCGAAAAGTTTCCTCCAAAAGCCTTTTTTATTATTTTCTGATTCCGCGACTTCCGACCCACTGGTTTTTGCAAAAACCTTTTTATGCTGATTTTGGTCAATGAAGAGCTGAATGAGAATATGGCACGAACCGCACTCTCCTCCAGCCTCGCAAGCTGAAGTGACATCTTCTATCTCAGTAATGTCATTTTTTTCAATATGGGACCGAATCTCGCCCTCTGTCACCTGAAAGCAATTGCAGATAATCTCATCCTCTTCAACTTCCACTGAGGCCGTGTTTTTCATTTCTGCTCTACTCCGCTCAAACGGGATATCGTAATTTACTGGAAATATTATTGAGAATGATACTCAAAAACACCGGCTTAGTCAATAGATCATTTGATTGTCTTCATCCTTTTATATCTAATAAATACATATTTTTATAGTGTTTTTTAATCAGGTTTCTGACAATCCCAACCCTGTTACCCGTTCCTCTTCTATTCCGACTTTTGATGATTTGGTGAATTGACTGAATAAACCCTTTAGTTTTTCTTTCGGTATCCCAATTCCAGAATCTTTAATTGCAAGGATAACATTACTGTCATTATCGCAATCAAGAGTCACCTTAATAGAGCCTTCGGCTGGTGTGAATTTAATAGCATTTGATACAAATTATTGATGATCCGCCTCAGCGAATGGAGGTGGCCTTGTATTTTTGGAAATTGATTCGAATCATTAACCAGCTCAAAGTTAATATTTTCTGTTAAGCATCTCCTGGTTGGCTGGGAGCAAGTTAGATAGGGAGGGAACAGTTCTACGTCGTCCCGCAAAGACATTCCATGACACTATTACTTCGGAATCCGGTCTGAGTTTACCGAAGGACGGGGAGTATTCTATTGCCTCTCCGGCGAGGAGCCTTGATATACCATGTGAGCTTCCACTACGATTTTTTCATGTAGATGAAGAAAAAACCAGCGTTTGAATCCTTCCCCCGCAAGTGTCACAGCAAAGTCCTTAAAAAGAAGGCCGGGATTGGCTTTTTTAACCACTTGGAACAGCAGGTAGGAATATTTAAAAACATAATTCAGTTTGCGCTTTTTGACCCAGGATAAAAACTGATTGTCCTTGAGAAAATTGGCCGTATCTTTGACCAAAAGTATATGTGTGACCCTGAGATCCAAAAGTCTATGCACAAAAGGATAATTCTGGATCGCCGCCAGGGTTTCTAAAAAACGAACTCCACTCATTAATAAATCAAAGAGTGTAGTTTCATACAGAGGCTGGTCGGATTGTGGGTAATGGCTTAGTGCAATTTCTTCCACGAGTCGAATATAATTAGCTCTGGTTTGTTCCCAATTCAGAGAGCCGACATGAAACAACAATTCCTTCCGGGAGGCATTGGAAATATTCTGGATTTTATCAGGTAAGTCCGATTTCCCCAAAGGATCAGATTCTGGTATGGACTCAAAATCTTCCATAAGGTTTTTGGCTTCGATCTCGGATTCTTCGTCGGATTTTTCCTTGCTGTCCTGATAAACTTTGGTGGCAAGCTCACCGATCACGAGATACCAGTGGACCAGAAATACTTTGAACACGAGATCGTGGATAATATAAATCAGCATCTTCATGGACCAGAAGGTTAAGTCCGCACAGCGAATCAAAAAGAAGAACCATTGGAACAAGCCGTAAAGATTGTGGCGCATCAGGAATTTGACCAACGCCCATTCCTTCCATTGCTCCTTGATCCTCCAGGCTTCAGATAAAAATAAAATATGGCGCAGGCGGAATTGCGTTAACTTGTGGACTCCGCGCCATTTTGAAATAACTAGAAGGCGGTCTTTCAACTCCAGACACGCCTGCAATACTTTACGAATTCGCGCCTCTTCAACAGGCGTCTGCGATTCGGGATGGTATAGGGCGGCAATAACTCTAAGTAGCCGGTAGGTGTTCCCAGCGATATCCAGGTCGGATTCTTTGAGAATCCACTTGGAGTTGAGTTTGGTGCATTGGTTGGCAATAGCGTTCAGCGCGTCTTTATTTGCAGAACTTTCGGAACCTACGGCCATTTGCCTCAATTCGCGAATACGGTTTCGATTTGTCAATTCTAACTTGATCACCCCAAAACCTTTGACAATCAGAACAGCGAGCAAGGCCAGGAAAATGAATCCGGGCGCAATTAAATTCCAAAAGGAAAGGTCGATCATGATAAATGGATGGACTGGGTGAGTGGGAAATCAATGATCATATTGAGCCAGGATTATTGTGGTATTTATTCAGAAAACTATAAATGCAATAGCGACAGGATAGGATGATAAATATTGTTGGGGACGTGAAATATTTGCTACTCCGACTCACTGTGGCAGGGAAATTAAATGTTCGAGAGCCGTTTTGATTATTATTTTTCACCTTCTCAGAGACTCTCGGTAGTTTTTCAATATCAGGAACTGGCAGATGAATCTGAAATAGAAAGCAGTGCCTATCTTTACTACACCATAGGGTTCTAAAAATATGCGCACCCATTTATCGTAAAACTTTAATCAAACTTTATTTTGCTGTGATTGCAAACAGATTTAAACATTTAAATTTATTTGCCTGCCTGGTCTTTTTTATGCTGGGAGGGATTTCATCTTTTAGAACCTAATTTTTCCCAGAGAATTTTTTAGAATTAACAAGATTAGAAACCCTAAATATCCTCCATAACTACACCCTATATTTTCATCTTGCATGAACAACGATATATTAGCACAGATCAATTTTTCAAATGACCTCCTGGGTAATTTTCTATAGAATGACTGCTGCCATTAGAGGCAGTTCTATAGTTTCGCGTTCGCGATAACTGGATGCCCCTATATACTGTTAGCAAAAGGAGCCCCCGTTGATAGTTAAAAAAAATGAAAAATACGCCGTTGAATGTCAGGTGAAAATGACCACAAACTGCCTTCAAACCAGCGAGTATTTCGATGATGAGGAAGATGCTCTGCACTGGGTAGAGCATGAGTGCTGGATCTTTTCCGGCGAAGGATGGATCTGCACCGAGTGCAACGAATACATTATGGCAAACCTTGGGAGAATAAGGCACGAAAGAGGATACTGATATCGCACACTAAAAAAGGGGCCTGGTCAATTCGACCAAGCCCCTTAGGAACACGCCTATTACATTATCGCCAGAAAACGATCATCGTTTATTTTCTAAACCATGAATCGTATCTGACAGCTCCGCTCAATTACTTAGACTATCTACTATCGAATTGAATGTCGCGCTTGGTCGCATGGCAACCTTAACTTTTTCATCGTCTGGATTATAATAACCCCCGATGTCTTTAGCCTGACCCTTAGAGGCATTCAGTTCTTCAAAAATAACATCCGTCTTTGCTTCAAGTTCTTGTGCTACAGGAGCAAAGCGGTCTTTAATCTCCTGATCATCATTTTGCGCGGCCAGTTCCTGCGCCCAGTAGAGTGTGAGATAAGCATGCGTTCCCGCATTATCCAGCTCACCCACCTTACGACCAGGTGATTTTTTATTATCCATTAATTTGCCGGAAGCCAGATTGAGCGTATCTGCCAGCACTTGAGCTTTCGCGTTCCCTTTTGCTCTGCTCAAATGTGCAAAAGATTCCGCAAGCGCCAGAAATTCGCCAAGTGACTCCCACCGCAAATGTCCTTCTTTTACAAACTGCTGAACATGCTTGGGTGCTGAACCTCCCGCCCCGGTTTCAAAAAGACCACCACCTTTAATGAGCGGGACGATGGACAGCATTTTCGCGCTGGTGCCAAGTTCCAGAATTGGAAACAGGTCAGTAAGGTAATCACGCAGAACGTTCCCGGTAGCAGAAATCGTATCCTTTCCCTCCTTCGCACGTTTCAGCGAATGCCTCATGGCATCCACAGGCGACATGATCTGGATATCCAGACCATTCGTATCGTGATCCTTCAGATAAAGATTTACCTTTTCAATAATCTGCGCATCGTGCGCCCGGTTTGCATTGAGCCAGAAAACTACGGGTGTTGAGGATAGCCTGGCTCTATTGACGGCCAGCTTAACCCAATCCTGTATCGGTATGTCCTTTACCGTACAAGCCCGAAAAATATCGCCTTCCTCTACGTCGAGTTCATGCAGGACCTGCCCTGTTCCATCAACCAGGCGGATGGAACCGTTGCCCGGTGCCAGAAAGGTTTTGTCGTGAGAACCATATTCCTCAGCCTTTTGCGCCATCAGGCCAACGTTGGGAACCGTGCCCATCGTGGTCGGATCGAACTCACCATTCTCCCGGCAAAAATCTATCGCCGCCTGGTAAATACCCGCATAACTGTTATCCGGAATCATCGCCAAGGTGTCATGCTCTGCCCCATCCGGACCCCACATTTTCCCGGAAGTACGGATGGATGCCGCCATTGAGGCATCAATAATAATATCGCTCGGCACATGAAAATTTGTGATGCCCTTGTCAGAATCTACCATCGCCAGCTCTGGACCGTTGGCAATACAGGTTTTGATATCTGCCTCAATTGCTTCCCTTTGATCCGCAGGTAAATCCTTGGTTTTCGCATAAACATCACCCAAACCATTATTCGGGTTGATGCCCAGTTCTTTAAACAGCTTTTCATGTTTCTCAAAAACATCTGCAAATACCACGGAAACGCCGTGACCAAAGATGATGGGATCGGAGACCTTCATCATCGTGGCTTTCATATGCAAGGACAACAAAACACCCTCACTTTTCGCCCTATCCTTTGATTCCTTAATAAACTGACGCAAGGCCTTGCAACTCATCGCGGTCGCATCGACGACATCGCCCTTGTCCAGGACCACTTTTTCCTTCAACACAGTGGTACTTCCATCCGTGCCGACAAACTCTATTCTGCCCGCTCCAGCTGACTGATCTGTAATAACAGCAGACTTTTCATTGGAGCAAAAATCACCGCCATTCATATGAGTAACATTTGTTTTGGAATCTTTGGCCCATTTACCCATTTTGTGCGGATTGCTCTTCGCATAATTTTTAACGGAAGTTGCCGCCCGACGATCTGAGTTACCCTGCCTCAAAACCGGATTGACCGCACTCCCCTTCACCTTGTCATACTTGGCTTTGATTTCTTTTTCTTCGTCATTTTTCGGATCTTCCGGATAGTCAGGAAGATCATAACCCTGCGACTGAAGTTCAGCGACCGCCGCTTGTATCTGTGGAACCGATGCGCTGATATTGGGAAGCTTGATTATATTGGATTCCGGCTTCATCACCAGCTCACCCAGCAACGCCAAGTCATCCGGTTGCTGATGTTCCTTCTTGAGACGATCAGGAAATTGGGAGGCAATCCTGCCCGAAAGGGAAATATCTTTCGTACCTATATTGACCCCCGCCACCTTAGCAAAAGATTGGATGATTGGAAGAAATGATCCACTCGCTAGTTGAGGCGCTTCATCGACTTTTGTGTAAATAATATCAGGCTGTTCTGACATCTCTTTTTACCCCTATTAAAGTTTCATAAAAAAACACATGCACCGGAAAGTAGGAATAATCAAAGAAAATGACATGACTGTCAACTATTTTTTGTAGCTAAAACCAATAATTATCGACCGACACGAACCATGGCTCAAAAGCCAAAAGTAACAGTACGTTATGAAGGAGGGCAAATTACCTCTGTCTAACAAAACAACATTCAAAGGTCAAAGGTAGTTAAGGGGTGATTGACTAATCTGAAGCACAGCGAAACCCGACTCCATCAGCGTGTAATTGAAAATGGGCTTGTCGACGGTTGGCAGACCTCATCTCGACTACTCTCTGGTTCCAGCTCCCGCCTCGAAACATTTTGATGGTGATGGAAATTGCGCCGACACATTCGGCACCACTACAAGTATCCAATTCGGGCCGGGGGCCCAGCGGATCATTTTTGGGGCTGAGCAGGTAATAATTTTTTTCCACCTCTTTCCAGTCCTGAACCCATTCGTTCACATTTCCTGCCATATCATAAAGGCCAAATGGATTAGCTGGATACGATCCAACGGGAGAGGTATTCTTGAATCCGTCTGTAACTCTGGGTTCTCGGGTGCTGAGTTCGCATTCCCGGTCGCAAAAATTACCCTCTTTTCCAGTCACCCGGTTGCCCCAATAAAACTCGGTTTTTGTTCCCGCTCGTGCTGCATATTCCCACTCGGCCTCCTTCGGTAGGCGTAGCCCCATCTTTTTACAGTAATCACGTGCTTCTTCCCAGCTAACATTATCGACCGGCAGGTTTGCTCCGATGTGCTGAGAAGGATTCGTCTTCATTACTTTCCGAAAGTTTTTTTGCTGAACTTCGTATTTGCCTATTTTGAAGGGGGATATGCAGACTTCATGTACGGGTTGTTCGTCCGGGTCGCCACGATCACTTCCCATTTGAAAGCATCCGTTCTCGATTAGGACCATCTCTTCTTCAGGCTCACCGGGAAAAGCCGCAACCAGTTTTTTCTGCGCGGTCATTTTTAATGCGATTACCCGATCTCGTGTTGCCGCCGGAATTCCGTGGTATTTAATTCTTGTTTTACTTTTGGGCAGTAGTTTCATCACGCCTGATTTACTTAAATTGACGCGATAATGAGGGACGGGTCCCATGGCATCCTCTTTAAGGAATTTACTGAATTCAGCATTTTCCTGATCGGCGGACTTGTCTATGGCCATGACCGTTTCGTCAACCAGTTCCGCTTCGTGAGGCTCCGGATCGCCTTCAATAAAAACAAGAATATTTCGACCTTTTGCGATGGGTAATTTCAAGAGGTTATCGAGTAGAGCTATTGCGCTTTCAAAATTTCCAAGTTCAATTTTTATTTTTGCTAGATCGCGGGTTGCCAGAAAATTATCAGGTTCAATTTTCAGCGCTTTTTGGAAAAACCCTTCAGCCTCCCGGTATTTTCCTGAAGTGAATGCCTGGGTGCCTGATTCAAGTAGGTCGGAAGCTTCACTTGCCTCAGCAAAATTTACAGCGCCAGATAGCAAGATAAATAATAATGATGTAGATGCTATAAAAGGACCCAAAAGTTTAGCCATGAAATAGTTCTCTTGGTTCAGATAAGACTGAAATTTACAAATTAGCCATGTTTAGGGATGACAACTGTGCATGTCGAACTTTCGCCCGGTACACTTGCTACTTTGATAGAGCGAAAGGTTGAACTGTCGTCAACTATAAGAATTTTCATAGAATAATAAGTGCGTCGAATGGTTTGTTAGAAAATACTTGATCTACATTTGACGATACTTTTTCAGCTAGACTGATATATTATACCATTGTTGAAAAAATGTTGAGATGAGGCAATATATTTTTGATCTATTAAATCAGTATGTGGAGTAGAGGGGGCTGGTTACTCAGAGATCTTGAGCAGGATGTTGAGGGCTGTAAAAAGACCGGATTAAAGGCCCTTTTTTTTATTATGCCTTACTTCTCTTAAGGATTGTTTTCCCAGGTGAGTTATCTCCCAGACATCGCCAATTTGTTTATGGTAGGCCGAAATAAGAAGGTCTTTTGGTGAGTTTTTCTCTGGATCTATAAACACAACATAATTTTTATATTCTTTTGACATCTCCTCGCTGATATTTAATTTCTTCTTTGAGCATGTCGTAGAACCCTCAACCATAAATTGAAATTGACATATTAGATAAGCACCTAGCAATAGATTTTTTACACCTTGCTGGAACTCCTCATCTTTGTTGCGATACTCTTCTAATTGAATGTCAGGTAGATTTTTAATGGCCACTTCAAGCCAGTCGCCAAAGCCTGCACCGACATTCTCCAGTTTTTTGCCCACGATTTTGAGAATGTCATTGATTACTTTGGTGAAAACTTTGCTCAGATTGTTTATTGTTTCCTCAATGTTTTTCTCTAGAGGGTCTCCATGTTTTTCTGAAAAACTTTTGAGTAATTCATCGGATGATGTTTGAGGCTCAGGGTTTGCTTCAGTTGTCTTCTGAGTGTCATTCAGAGGTGGTTGAGGTGGATTATTATTTTGAAACATATTGGATGGGGGGTTGTCAGAGAAGTGTGCTTTGTCTTGTTCACCAATCCATTTGAATGCCATGGCATGTGCGTTGACGGGAATGAAAGCCAGGTGAAAAATGAGAAAAGTAAAAATCAGGCTAAAAGGATATAAAGTTGATATCTGGTTTTTCATAAGGAATTAAAAGTAAGCCGTGATCATCGGTCAGTTAAGCAGAATCCTCTTACTATTATCTGATTTTACCTCAAATAATGATGTGTAGTATTTAAATATTTATTTTTAAAGAAAACTCACTTAACTACCCAGACTTGGGTCAGGGGATTGTTTTTTATACGGATGGTTTTACACTTCAGTCTGTTTGCCAGGTTTTAATTAAAAAAAATAATTAAAGAGAATATGGCGGATCATGTTTCCAGGGTGCATATTGTTGGGATGATTTTCCAAGGGAAATCATTTCGGAAGATCAAGGGGAAGAAACTGGACTGGGATTGAGTATTATCCACAAAATGGTGAGCAAATATGGCGGGCAGATAGATATTCAGTCACCGATGGGAAATGGCGCCATCTTTAATATCACTTTTCCACAATCTGTATAAAACGGTGTGGGGAAAGGAGAGTCTGCTTGCGGAATATGATGAACGAGATTATTTTGTGTTGCCGATTGAAACTACGAGATTGGGGTCGCAATAACCCTTTAGCGCTCTTTCTATTGCCGCGAGTGTTCCGCCGGTAGAACTGGGACAACTACCACATGCTCCCTGATACTTGATCGTGACCTCGTTATCTTCCACCTTTAAAACTTCCAGTCCCCCTCCGTCATTCGCCAGTGCGGGGCGAATGATTTCATCCATCAGCGATTCAATGATCAATTCCTTTTCATTATCAGGCAGGCTGGGGAATGATCCGCGGTCGATTGAGTTGACAAAAGAGCCTTCATTTTTCTTTTCGGCCAGTTTCTCTCCAGGGGAGAGGAGATGTTTTTCGATAGCGCTTTTTACATCATTCATAAAATGTTCCCAGGCGTTGGCCGTAAACAGGGTTACCGACACATAGTTCTGACACAGGAATAACTCAACGGCACCGACCTTGAACAAAGCACGCGCCATAGGGTTATCCCCCGTATATTCTTCGTCATCTTCTCCGGAAGAGATAGATAGAGAACCGCTGGCCAATACCGGACCATCCATTATGAATTTCAGTGCCGCCGGATTAGGTGTTTCTTCCACGTTTATTATTTTCAAGTTCAAGTTCCTTTGTTCATGAAGGCATGTTTAGAATCAGCAACTGGTTAGATGCCAGCATTATAGATTAGATTTACAGAAAAAGAGAGTTCAGGGTGCCCTGACCGCTATGTCAGCGAACAGTTTCCGCAACCAGGGCTCCACAGGTTGGCGGCAAGGTTAAAATCAAGATCAGCCTGATTGAAAAACCCTATGTGTTATATGAGGTTGCGGTTTTCCTGTTATTTAAGACTGGTTTTCTGGTCGGGGGTGGTGTAGCATAGATCAACGGTTGAGGTTGAAACCGTCCAGAGAATTAGTGGTGTTGAATAGAAAAGAGCTTTCCCTTTTTGGTTGAGAGGCGTTCGGGCCTTCACCGGGTCCTTGTTTGACTTTCTCCCCCCCTCCATTTTTCTCAACTAAAAAAAATCAATCATATTTAAATTAAACAGACCTGGTTGTCTTGGTCCGTGTTTTGGGCTATTGGCTTCCTGCGTCGGTTCTTATTCATTTTTATTTTTTTAAGGAAAATATGTCAGTTAATTCAGCAGTTCAATCAGCTCCAACGGGTTTTGAAACTTTGAACCTCATCAGTCCAATTTGCCGGGCCGTCCGTGAGGAAAAGTATGATTCGCCCACACCAATTCAAGAACAAGCCATTCCTCATCTTGTCCAGGGACGAGATCTTTTAGGATGTGCGCAAACGGGAACAGGAAAGACGGCGGCGTTTGCTTTGCCTGTCTTGCAGTGGCTCGAAAAAAACAGGGAAATTCCAGGTCCGAAAGGTGCCCGCACATTGATACTGGCTCCAACCAGGGAGCTGGCGATGCAGATTCATGAAAGTTTTCGCATTTATGGGCGGTATCTCAATATTAAACAAGCGGTGGTTTATGGTGGCGTGAGGCAAAGTTTGCAGGTACGCGCTTTATCACGCGGTGTGGATGTTCTGGTGGCCACTCCCGGAAGGCTGTTGGACCTTTTGAACCAGAGACTGTTGCGTTTGGATAAAGTCGGTGTGCTTGTTTTGGACGAGGCAGACCGAATGCTGGATATGGGTTTTCTCCCCGACATTAAAAAAGTGTGTTCAGCAATTCCTTTAAAGAGGCAGACCGTATTGTTTTCGGCAACGCTTCCGGATGAGATAGTCAAACTCTCCAGGAGTTTCCTGAATGATCCCGTTAAAGTTTCTGTCAATCCGCCATCCAGTACAGTGGAAAAAATTGAACAGAAAGTATTGTTCGTGGACCGGGAAGATAAATCGGCTTTGCTGGAATCTCTGCTTGCAGAAGGCACCAACCTTGAGCGAGTCCTTATATTCACTCGCACCAAGCATGGGGCCAACCGCATAGCGAAGCGGCTGACTAAAATTAAAATTTCTACAGAAGCCATTCATGGAAACAAATCACAGCCCGCGCGGCTACAGGCCCTGCAAAAATTTCGCTCAGGGATTGTTCGAGTTCTGGTTGCGACAGATATCGCTTCGCGTGGACTGGATGTCGATGGAATCACCCACGTTATAAACTATGAGTTGCCAAAGGAATCCGAGAGTTATGTTCATCGAATAGGGCGAACGGCTCGTGGGGGAGCAGAGGGGGTTGCCGTATCTCTTTGTGATGCGGGTGAAAAGTCATATTTGAAAAAAATTGAAAGGGAAATCAATCAACCTTTAACGATAGATATCGATCATCCTTTTCACTCCGAATCTGTCGCCACTAAGAGAAGTAGCGGGAGGCCGGATTCCGGGAATTATTTTAAAGGTAGAGGCCGAGGTCGGGGAAGGGGAGGTGCCAATGGACCGGCGGCTCGTTCTGGTGGAAAATCGAAAGGTTCATTTTTTTCGCGGAAAGGCTCTGCAGGAAGACCCGCAAACAGTAGAAAAAGTGCCGGGAACCGAGGTCGAGGTTAACGGTTTCACATTTTTACAGAAGAATTGGTGAGGGTAAATAAAAAGAACTCCCTCCTTTTACTTGGGAAACGTAAATACCCTGATTCGCGTCACATATTAATTCCCCCTTCTTACCGGGAGGGGGTTTTTTTATTTGGTTGTTCTCGCATATATCGCTAGCTCCGACATTTGAACCTGACTGCGGTTTAAAAATATAAGAGATTAAAGAATTTTGTTGGCCCTCTTCCCATTAAGTTGTATCGTGGTAGGAACTTATTGAGTAATAAGGACTAATCTATTCAAGGTTAGCGTATGAAGAGTGATAAATATTTTTGGCTCTATCTGCTGGAATGTGAAAACGGTTCCTTTTATACGGGTTACACGAAAAATCTTGCGATTCGTTATTATCAGCATAGAGGCGGGAAACATAGCGCGAAATACACTCGCAGTTTTAAGCCGGTAAGAATCGCTCAATGCTGGAGGTTGTTCGATACTGTGGGGACTGCATTAAAGGTGGAGCGGTATATAAAGAGTCAGGATCGAAAAACCAAAGAGTTTTGGGTTGAAAACCCGGAAGAACTCAGGCGAAGAGTTTTGAAAAATATGGAGAAGGAGTTGATCCTTTTTCCTTTTGACACTTCGCGGGTTGAAGAGGAGTCTGCAAAAATGGACTGGAAGAAAGTGAAAAACGGATTCGATCCATTTGCTGAAACCCCTCCCGCTTGAGCTGGTCAGGGAATAAACCATACATTATGAAAGATTGTCCTTGTGGAACAGGATTTCCATATACAGATTGTTGCGGTCCGTTGATCCGTGGCTCAATACCTGCGGATACGGCAGAGGATTTAATGCGGTCCCGGTTTACAGCGTTTGCCAAGAGGCAATGGGATTACATAGAGCAAACGCGATATCCTGATGGCAGGGAGTTGAGCGCCTGGTATAAATCAAAATTTCTGCATGACGGGATTTCCTGGACAAAGCTCGATGTTCTCAGCGTTAAAAGTGGCGAGGCATCAGATGATGAAGGTGAGGTAGGGTTCGTCGCGCATTATACAGAAAACGGAGAAGAGAAAACGCTTCAAGAGGTATCGAGGTTTATCAGGGAAGATGGAAAATGGTATTACTGTGAACATGAATCTAGAATTATTTCTTCCAAGCCTACCTCTTCATCAAAGCCTTTTACCAGAGATCAACCCAAGGTGGGTCGAAACGATCCTTGTTCTTGCGGAAGTAATAAAAAATATAAAAAATGTTGTGACAAATAAAATATTTTTTGAGTTTGTCAAAAATTTCTCCCGCAAAATATTCCCGTCATGAAGAATACTCTCCAATGGTGTTTTAAAAACATCACACAAAAATATCCTGGAACGATACTGATGTTCGCGATTCTTTTAAGCGGACTCTCTATCTATTTTTCCTTCGGATTGTCTTATAGCTCCCGGATGGATAATCTTCTTCCGCAAGACCTTCCCCTGATCAAAGAATTTAATGAGGTGGTTACCAAGACAGGTGGTTCAGGTCCTTTGGTCGTTGTGCTTGAAGGATTGGATCAAAGAAGGGCGCCGGAAGCGATCAGTAGATTATCAATAATTCTGGCAAGGGTTGATGGGGCTCAATATGTTGATTCACAAATCCCTAAGGAATTTTTGAACAATCGGCAACTTCTCTTGCTCACCCAGAATGAACTGATTCAACTTGAATCGATGGTGGATGGAGCCATTGAATATGCTCGCGAACAACTGACAGGGTTTTCAGCTAGCAATGAATTGTTTAATCCTGAAAAGCTTCAGATGTTTGCTGATAATTATCAGTTCTTTGGTGAGATCAACCCTTATCACAAAGGTAAAAACCAGAGAAATTACTATATTTTTGTGAAACCCAAAGGAACCGTGACAGATACGGGCTTCACGGAGGATTTTGTTGCTCAGGTTCAGGACGCTATAGACAGTTCTGGCTTAGAGAGTCAAATTCCCGGACTCGAGATCAAACTTACCGGTTCGTTAATAGTCCGCCTGGAAGAAAATTCATTCATCATTAATGATTTGAGAAGGTCCGCTTTGCTCGCAGCTTTTCTGGTAACCGCAATGATATTGGTTTATACGCGGTCCTGGTTTTCCATTCCTCTTATTATTTTTCCTTTATTGTTGTCAATGACCTATACGTTTGCCTTGACCCGGCTGATTATTGGGCATCTTAATATCATTTCGGGGTTTCTTGTCGCGATATTAATGGGACTGGGCATTGATTATGGAATTCATTTATATATTCGATTTAAGCAGGAGTTGCTCAAGGGGCGGTCTATTCCCAGGGCGGCGGAGCTGGTGGTCACGCAGGTTGGACGCTCTGGGATGATCGCCATGTTGACGACTATCAGTGTTTTTTCGATTCTGAGTTTTTCAGATTTTCTTGGGTTCTCAGAGTTTGGAAAGATAGCCACCCTTGGAATCATTTGCGCTTTTTTTACATATATATTTGTGTTCCCCGCTCAGGCAGTTTTCTATGATCGTGTTCATTGGCTGGGCAAACCAAAACCTCGAATGTTTGTGTTTCGAATTAACAAACTTTATTCGAATACGCCTTATTTCCTGTCACTGGCATTTATATTTTTGTTTATATCCAGTATGTTTCTCCTGCCGCAAATCGAATTTGAATACGATTTTCAGGAATTAAGAGGTGATTCGCCAGCGGCGGATTATGAGACATTAAGTACTAATGATTTCGGATTTGCTTTTTCACCAACCATCATGCTCACTCCCAAAAAAGAAAACCTGTTTCATATCCATCGGGCCCTGGAGACGGTCAGAGAGAAGAATGGAGAAAAATCAACCATAGGCTTGCAATATTCGCTGAATCAGTTCAGTCGGCAGGAATTTGAGTCTAAAAAGGAAATCCTTGGTCGAATTCGAAAATTGTTTTATGAGGAGCGGGACATCATAAGGTTGGCATTGGGGGCGGCCCGGTTTGTTAAATTTGAGCAAATGCTCGCCAGTGAACCGTTTGATGAAACGGCGATTCCTGAAAGCCTGCTCTATAAGCTTATCGCCAGCGATGAATTTTTATTGCTCATGTTTTCCCCTTCAGATAAAAACTTTTTCAATGTGAAAAATGTGAATCAATTGTCCAGCGAAATGAAAGATGTTAAAGGTATCCTCGCTGAAAAAAATGTATCCGTATCGATTTTGAATGAGAACCTTTTAGCGGCTGAAATTATGGCCTGGGTTAAAGACAAAGGTCCTCAGGCGGTGATTCTGGCGGTGATCATCGTTTTTCTTATATTGGTTTTTGATCTCCAAAGTATTGTGCTTGCGGTTAAAACCTTTCTTCCTCTGATAGCAGGCCTAGCGTTGACGGGGGCTATCATGGCGGTTTTTCAGGTCAAGCTGAATTTTATTAATATTGTTATGCTTCCCTCTATTATAGGTATTATGATAGGCAGTTGCGTTTATTTGACTCACCATATTTTAGATTACTCTATGGGGACCACTATTAAATCTCTTCAGGAAACAGGCAGTGCTATCATCTTGTCCGCCCTGACCAGTCTGGCGGGTTATGCGAGTCTCAATGTCGCTCATCATGCAGGGGTCAATTCCATCGCGACCGTAGTAGAAATTGGAATTTTGACATGCACCGTATGCGCATTATTTATGCTTCCTGCTTTGTTTGAATTGGGTATGCCTAAGGCAGGCAATGTGAATCAAGATGATAGTGACGCGGATATTGATCTTTTAAACAATATCAAAGACGATGTCTGATACTCAAAATGAAGCAAAGTTCCCGGTCAGGGAAGCCAGAGAGTTGGTTAAAGACTTGATGCCGCCAAATGCGTTTATATACTGGTCGGATTTTCTGTTTCACATCACTCTGGCCTGGGGTGCTTTTGTGTTTTGTTTCAGGTCGGAACCCTTTTCTTTGGGTCAGTGGATTTCTTTTTTTGTCGCCGTTTTCGCGTTTTTCAGGTCAGCTATTTTTATTCATGAGTTGACGCACTTGCGGAAAGGTACTTTTCAGGCTTTTCGTGTTGTTTGGAATGTTTTATGCGGTTTTCCTTTGATGATCCCTTCTTTTTTGTATGAGGGAGTTCATAACGATCATCATAATATCCATCTCTATGGGACTGATGGGGATGGAGAATATTTTCCGTTCGTCAAGGAGGGCAGGCAAAAAATTATTTTGTTTGTTTTGGTTTCGTTTGTGTTACCCGTTTTCTTTTTCTTCCGTGCTGTTGTTCTTACTCCCTTATCCTATTGCCATAAAGGGGTGAGATCCTTTGTTTTAGAAAGGGCGTCATCTTTTTCAATTGACCTTGGCTATAAAAGGGCTCTTTCCTCATTAAAATCTGTTCCCATGTGGCAGACACAGGAAGCCGTCGCATGTTTGTATGGATGGGGTTATGTTTGGTTGATAGGCCAGGGAATTTTACCTTACAGGGTTCTTGGATTCTGGTTTTGTATTTTTGGAGTTATCTTTTTTGTCAATTCACTGCGTACACTGGCGGCGCATTGTTATCGTAATTCGGGAGACGAATCTCTAGATATTTCAGGACAGCTTCTTGATTCAGTGAATGTTCCGGCAAGCCTGTTTGGCTTTTTTTGGGCCCCTGTCGGGTTACGATTTCATGCCACTCACCACCTGATTCCGGAAATGCCGTATCATTCGCTCGCAAAGACCCATGAAAAGCTTATGGAGAGATTTTCGCAAAATAATCTATATTCTCAGGCGGCTTCCCCCAGTTTGGGGTCTGCTTTGTGCCGACTTTGGCAGGAGGCTAGGAATTAGGGTGGTTTTAAGCTTTTTTTGAACTATTTTTAATGTTATTCTGATTACAGCCGTAAAGCCTTTTAAAGCAGTATGTTTTGCTAGGTTTTTCTAAAATAATATTGACCCGATCTTTGATGATCCACATTACCCCATGCCAGAAACATTCCCCGATTCAGAAGCCGCTAAAAAAGTAACTCAGATAAAAGAGAAATTTGATTTCGAAAACGGTCATCTCAACCCATCGCTCAAAGATGATGATAATATCCTCTCCAAATGTTCTAACTATCACGCCCCCGGTCAGGCTAAAGATTTAGGGATTTACCCCTATTTCCGCGAAATAGAAGAAACAGGGAGTTCTCATGTTGTTATTGATGGGAAAAAAGTGGTGACCATTTCAAGCAACAATTATCTAGGGTTGGCTAAAGACCCACGGGTTATTTCGGCAGGAGTTAAAGCTCTGGAAAAATTTGGCATCGGATGCACAGGAAGTCGGTTCCTCAACGGTACGCTGAATTTACATCGAACTTTGGAAAGGGACATCTCTGGATTTCTCAACCGGGAAGATTCGATCGTCATGTCAACGGGATTTCAGGCAAATCAGGGGACCATCTCCTGCCTTTTGGGACGGAAGGATGTTGCCTTTTCTGACCGCGAAAACCATGCCAGTATTTATGAGGGTTGCGCGGTCGCGCCCGGTAAAACTTTGCGCTACCGTCATAATGATATGGAGCATCTCGAATACTTGCTTAAAAAAAATTCCCAGATAAAAGGGAAGCTTATTATCACCGATAGTGTTTTTAGTATGAGTGGTGATGTTGCCAACCTTCCGGACATTGTAAGACTCGCGAAAAACTATGGTGCTACTTTGCTGGTTGACGAGGCTCACGGAATGGGAGTTTTGGGTGACGGTGGAAGAGGGGCTTGTGAATATTTCAATGTAGAAAAAGATGTTGATATTTATATGGGTACTTTTTCCAAGAGCCTGGGATCCATCGGTGGCTTTATTTCTGCCAAGTCAAGTGTGGCTGAGTATATCCGGCATAAAGCTTCCGCATTTATTTTCACCGCCGCTTTGCCGCCCGCTTCAGTTGCCGGGGTTATCGCGGGCCTTCATATCCTCGCTGATGATGGCGAGCGGAGAAATCGCTTGCATGAAAACACTGCCTATGTCAAAAGAGCTTTTTTTGATATGGGAATCCAGGTGAATAACAATCAGGTGCCCATCGTGCCGATACAGATTGGCGATGAAGCGCTTACCCTTTACATGAACAGGCTCCTGTTTGATGATGGGGTTTTTGCCGGTGTTGCGGTATCACCGGTAGTCCCTCCTTTGAAAGCCATGATTCGTACAAGTTATACTTGCGAGCATACTCAGGAAGACCTGGATCAGGTTTTGGGTTCTTTTAAGAAGAATATGAAGCAATTGGGTGTGTTCCCGCAGTAATGGTTTTAAGAGTTAAAAAAGTACAAACCCCCGCCGATAAAAAATGTTTCATTCGACTGCCATGGAAAATCTATGGCGATTACCCCTCCTGGGTTCCTCCGCTGATCAGCGAGCGTGAAAAGTTTTTAAACCCCGAAGTTAATCCATTTTTCAAAGATGCCGAAGTGAACTTATTTATGGTTGTTTCGGGCGACCAGATTCCCGTGGGGAGAATTGCCCTCACCCTGAACAAGGCGTATGGCAAGTTTCACTCCGAACGGGTGGGGTTTTTTGGCATGTTTGAGGCGATTGATGATAAAGAAGTTTCAGGTATGTTGCTCAATACAGCCGAGAACTGGTGTCGGGAAAAAAAACTCAACAAGCTTGTGGGGCCGTTAAATTTATCGATCAACCATGAAAGTGGTTTGCTCGTGGATGGATTTGATGCTCCACCAGTCATTGGGATGCCCTACAATCCGCCATACTATATAGACTTGATAGAGCAATGGGGGATGTGCAAAGTTAAAGACCTTGTCTCTCTTAAACTAAACTTAACGCAAATTCCAGAATATCTGGAATTGGGGGTATCTCGTTTGCGAAAAAGGGATCGTTTTACCGTCAGACCAATACGCATGAACCGGTTTAATGAGGAAGCGGATATCATGTGGGATGTTTATAACTCAGCATGGACCGCTAACTGGGGTTTTGTCCCGATGGCGCGGGAAGAATTTGATTATTCTATTAAAGAGGTAAAAAGCTTTATTCAGCCAGAGTATTTTCTGATTGCAGAGGTCAAGGGGGAACCTGCTGGATTTTCCATCACGTTGCCAGATGTCAATCAGGTCTTGAAGAAGATGGACGGGAGCCTTTTCCCTTTAGGTTGGGCAAAATTTCTGTGGAATAAAAATAAAATAAATTCATACAGGGTTATCGCCCTGGGAGTGAAGAAAAAATATCGGCGCCTGGGAATCGACGCTGTATTCTATTACGAGATATATAAAAAGTTTCTCGAAAAGAAAATAAAATGGTGCGATATGTCCTGGGTGCTTGAGGATAATAAAGATATGCTCGCACCACTTGAGCGTATTGGTGGAAAAATATACAAAAGGCACAGAGTTTATGAGCGCAGTTTCGACTTTTGAAGATAAAACGGCAGTTGTCACTGGAGCCAGTGGATTTATCGGCAGTCATTTGGTTGATTATCTGGTGAGCCAGGGGAGTATTGTTCATGCCGTGATCCGAAAGACCAGCGATCATAGATGGTTGAATAAATCCGATCAAGTCAAAATTCATATAGCGGATCTGGAGCAAGATCAACCTCTGCCTTTTTTGGAAAAGGCTGATTACCTGTTTCACTGCGCCGGTCTAACCAAGGCCAGGACAAGGGAAGGATATTTTCGAGGCAACGCACATGCCTCTGAAGTATTGTATAAAAACTGTATGGTAAGCAGGAATAACTTTAAGGCGATAGTACACTTAAGTAGTCTGGCGGCAGCTGGGCCGGGCAAGCCGGGAAAGGGCGTTCAGGAAAATTTGCCATGTAAACCAATAACGTATTATGGGGAATCGAAACTCAAGGGAGAAGAAATTGCTGTGAAGCATGGCTCATCTCTCCCCGTGGTGGTTATTCGTCCACCGGTAGTATATGGTCCAAGAGAATCAAATTTCTTCGTTTATCTGAAATCATTGAGTAACGGATGGAATCTTAAAATCGGGAAAGCCCGCAAGGAATTATCTTTGATTTATGTTGCAGATCTGGTTCGGGCGATGGTTCAAGCGGCACTTTGTTTCCCGAAAAATAAAAAAATATATTATGTGACAGATGGAAATACCTACTCTTGGGAGGATGTCGCGGATTTGTCAATGAGAATACTTAATGTCAATGCACGGTCCCTGGTCATTCCAGAATCAGTGCTGGGCGTGGTCGCTAATTGTGTGGAAGCCTTGTCCTGGTTCAGTTCGAAACCATCGCTTATTGACCGGCAAAGACTAATTGATATTCGCCAAACATCCTGGGTTGCTTCACCTCAGTCATTTTTTGATTCACATGGATTTCAGCCTAAATATAATTTGGCTAAAGGTTTATATGAAACCATAGAGTGGTACAAAGCAAATAACTGGTTGTAAGAAATGAATGCTCCTGTGGAACAAATTCCTTCTGTTAACGAAATAGTTGAACCTGTTAACCGTTATTTTCACAATCCCATGGCTAAAGGTATTGTGGAAATATTAAAGCACACCTGGGTGACTCCTGATCAGGTAACGTATACTTCTGTTGTTGTCGGTCTTATGTCTGCATATTATTTTAGTGAAGGAACTATGTCATCGTTCTTTCTCGCGGGTCTTTTGCTTGAGTTAGTGTTGATTTTGGATTGCGTGGATGGGCAGCTGGCTCGCGCTAAAGAGTGTGTTAGCGAGTGGGGGCGTCTTCTGGATGGTGTCGCGGGTTACATCATTTATCTGGCAGTTCTGATTGGAATAATGTTGGGTTTGGGGCAACACTATACCGCTCTGACCGTGATAGGAGTGCTCACTATCCTAAGGGCAATATCTTATGATTATTGCAAGCTGACGATGATAACTATGATCCAAAAAGGGTATGATGGAAACGAGAGGGAGGTGTCGGACATCTATGTAAAGATATTGAATAAACCTTCGGGTCTTCTTAAAATTTATTTTTATTATCTTCAGCTTCAACAAAAACTATTTACAGGGCAATTTACAAGTTTGCATCAGTTTGGTAAAAAATTTGATGCGGATAACAAGGCCGGTTTGTTGACTCCTGAACAAAGAGAAGGTTATCGGGAAAAAATTTGCACATTAATGACTGTCTGGAGCTGGAATGGAGTAGATTTGCCGATCTTTTTACTGGTATTAGTTTCCATTTTTGGAGCGCTGGAGTTCTTTTTGTTTCCCTTAGCCTGCCTTCTGACGGTACAGTTCTTTTTTACGATGATTTATCACCGGGTTCAAATGCGAAGTATGCTCATCATTAAAGGAAGTAATATTTAGAATTGAGGGATTGTGTGTTGGCTTTTGTTGATATTCTGTTTGTTATGTGGTCAGAGGGTTGAGTGATATAACGGACGAGACAGATGAGGTTTGTAAGGTTCTTTACATAGAAGATAAGTCCGATAACATTTTGTTGGTAAAAAGAATCCTGGGAAGACGAGTGTAAATAAAGTTTCTTGTGGCAATAGAAGCCAACCAGGGAATAGAAATGGCGATAGAGTAGCAGCAAGTTGCGGAATAATTGGTGCCCCACGGAATCGTATCGCTTAAAGCAACAGTTCGAATCGATCCAGCAGTTTTTTGTTTGAGAGTTTTTTTGGGGGGGACTGGAAGGGCCTTTGGTAATACCAGATAATTACAGAATTGATCAGATCAGTTGTTTTTTGTCTGATCATTCTCCAAGTTGCGTTCTGCTACATAGGTTCGCGTTCCATCCATTTGCTGAACGTGATACCAAGGCTTGTCTTTTGGCGGACGCGAGCGAGCCATCACTTGATACCATTTTTCATCGCTTTTAAAGTAAAGATCCACCGCAATAATCACGCCACAGTAGTTGAAAAGCTTATGGTGGATTTGATGACCGATGAAGAATTTTTGCTTTGAGATGGGGGTTTCCACGAGGTAGCCTCCAGAAACGGTGAGAGAAACTTTCTGCACTTGAGAATACAAAATTTCTATGTATCAGGCAATCTTTTTTGCTTTGTAAGTATCAATGTATATGATCGTTGTTAAGAAGGTTTTTTCTGGTGTGTGTCCAGATTGCCCCTGGATTTCATTTTCTGGATTTTATCGATGTATTCTTTCCGCGTAACGAGGCCTTTTTCAATCATTAATTCGATGATAACTTCCAGGCTTAAAATATGAGTGGTGACGATTTCCTTTAAATCGATATCGTGATTTAGATTTTCATTCATGAGTTTCTCCTTTTAATGTGGGCAGGTGTTCGCTAGACAATTTATGCATTAGTTTCAGAGTGGCCAATATGCAAATGACACTTTATTTGTATTTGTTAGATGAGGTTTACTTTTCTTCGTTTTTAACAACTTGTCCTGATTTTAATAATTTATATAAATAAAGAAGATTGATGATTGAACAAATTATTTCCATTGCGCAGGAAGCAGGACAAACCTTGAACGGCATCCGCCGGTCTGGCGATCTTGATGTTTGCGTCAAAGATGATAGTTCTCCCGTGAGTCGTGCCGATAATGCATCGGATAAATATATAAGGTGTGCCTTGCAGGATCAATTTGGCATTCCGGTAATTACAGAAGAATCTACGATTGATTATTCTACTCGAAAAGATTGGAATGAGTTCTTTTTGGTTGATCCTCTGGATGGTACAAAAGATTACATAGAGATGAACGATGATTTTACAATAAATATAGCGCTTATTAGAAATCAGAAACCTGTGCTGGGTGTTGTTTGTGTTCCTGCACTGGGAGAAACATTCTTTGCTGAAGGGGGTAAGGGGGCATTTGTTGACCGAAAGGGGCAACGGAAAAAGCTTCCTATGACATCTTGTTCTGGATTGGTTTTGGCGCGAAGTCGGTTCCATGATTTGGAAAATATGGATCAGTTCGCTATTGATAATAAAATCACCCAATATTTGTGCGTGAGTTCAGCGGTTCGCTTCTGCCGACTGGCAGAGGGGAGAGCTAATCTCTATCCTGGAATTAATTATTCGATGGAATGGGATACTGCCGCCGGACATATTATTCTTACAGAAAGTGGGGGCAGTGTGACTGACCTTGAGACACATGATGAGCCTGTTTACAACAAACCGGATATCATGAACGCTCCTTTTATTGCCTACTCAAGAGAAATTGATTTTGGGAAATTGGTTTTTCCTGATAGTTAAAATTTCCCGTGGGTTTGGGTCGAGACGGGAGATGGATTAATCCCAAAGGCGCTCGCGTCTGTATGATTGTCTGCGTTTTTTCCTGGGCGAACTTTTCCTGTTCACTCTGGCTTCTTCTTGTGTGCTTATAGGGTCAAGCATGAGTTAACAGTTGAGTGGGGGCTCTATTAATGGCTCACTTATGTGAGGATACTCAATCAGCCTTGATTTTTAGGCGATCAAGGACTTATCGACCACTTTCGAGTTAATCTTGAACCTGTAATTTTAGTTTTTGTGCGGCGGGGATAGCAGGATATTCTTTTAAATATGGGCCTTTATGGACTTCTTATAAGTGAGGGGGGGGGTAACTTTGCCACTCTTATAAAAGGTCTTATTAGCTGGAATAAAGGGTTAATCGGTTTTAATTCGGTAGAAATACTCATTCAGTTTGAACGCACTACCATTACGAATTACACCAGAAAAAGTTTTCAATTTATCATCCGAAAGTTCCGCCAGAATATTTTCACTCAGTTCAGTAAAAGTTATTTCCTCCCAGAAATGGTAATCGGCAGACCGTTCTAGTGGGTACAGGGAGATATCTTCTACCTCAATATGAAACTGATCTTTTGTCATGCTTGAAGTCCTTATCAGGTGAATAAAGGCAATAATATTTTTTTAGTAGCCCCAGTAAAAAGATAACACAAGTTTCTTCCGATAGATTATAGCCGGGAAACTACAGGATGCAAGGATTTCATATTTTACCAGTTGCCAATCAGTACCGGGTTTGATACGGTTTTTGAATTCCCAAAATCTATCAGTGGGCAAAGGGAACCTTGTTTCGAAAGGAAGGGTTATTTTTTTATGCTATTGGTCATTGATGTAGGCAACTCCAATAATGTCATAGGTTTGTTTGCGGGTGAAGAGCTGTTGACTCACTGGCGTATTAGAACTGAATGGGCACGTACCTCAGATGAATACTGGGTTCTCATCAAGGAATTTATCCTGCTCAATGGTGTAGACACCGAAACCATTGATGAAATCATAGTTGCCTGTGTGGTGCCGCCCTTGATTCCCATCCTTAAGGAAATGGGCAGGAAATATTTTTCCTGCGAACCTTTGATTGTTGGCCCGGGAGTCAAAACAGGAATATCCATACTCTATAATAATCCTGCTGAGGTGGGTGCTGACCGCATTGTGAATTCTGTGGCCGCTTACGAGAAATATGGAGGACCGCTGATCATAGTCGACTTTGGCACAGCGACCACTTTCGATGCCGTTTCCAAAAATGGAGAATATCTGGGAGGCGCAATTTTCCCAGGAGTTCAGTTGTCGTTAGAAGCCCTGTTCAAAAATGCCGCCAAATTACCCCGTGTGGAAATGGCAGAACCCGAGCGCGTCATTGGTAAATCAACGATCGAAAGCATTCATTCAGGAACGATCCACGGATTTGTGAGTATGATCGACGGGATGGTTGTTAAAATGCAGACCGAGATTGACCAGAAAGCCCGTGTAATAGCAACAGGTGGGGTTGTTCAACTGATCGCTTCCCGTGCTAAATCTATAGATACAATTGACCCTTTTCTCACACTTGACGGACTTCGCATTATTCACCAACGAAACCAAAAAAAATAATACGAGTGATATGAATCGAGCTGGATGGGAAAATTTTATACAAAAATAAAGCGAAAGAGGGAGATGTGATCACAGGGCGGGAAAAAGAAAAACACCGGCGTTTCCAGGAGGAGGGGGAAACAAGAGGAGGATTGGTTTAAATCAAACCAAAGTTCCCGGAAAAACCGGTGTTTTTATGTTTAAAAAATATTGTTCTATTTTTTCTTTCGGAGGCTTACTTTGCGGATGAACAAGCGGATCATCCCATTATCACCATCCGCGTCCGATGTTCGATGACCCTTGGAATGGGCCCATTTTTTAAACGCCTGAGAAAAATTCTTTTTCGGGTCCAGAATAAGTTCCAATACTCCATTGGCTTTAACTTCTCGAAAGGCTTCTTCGGCAAGTTCATAGCCACTGAAAAATGAAAGTCCGCGAATATCCAAAGTTTTAAAAACGGTCATGTCGGCTGATATCTCCTGATGTTGTATTAGTGTTTTACCAGATGCCGGGTCGGCGGCTCACATGATTGATTATCGCGACCATTGTAAGAAACGAAAATTAAAATGTGATTAATGCGGTATTAAGAAAATTTAATCCACAAGAGGATCCGTGGCTATCTCATTGTATTTTTTAACGAATATTGAGTGGGGGTTTTTATTTTTGGCGTAAGGGAGTTTTGGTTTTTCCTTGTCAGTGATGTAGTTTCATATGGGACTTGAAGTGGCAGGTTGGTACAATAGGGTCCGTTTGGAATATGGAGATCAGGCAGCCTTCCTCGGAAGGCAAGGCATTCATTCAAATTTTCAGGAGTTCGTTTATGGGGATCACCCGGGGCGGTAACGCCGAATACGATGACAGTAAGCCGACCTTGGAGGAATTGGCTCCGCGGATTGAAAATGCCATTGCTAAAGAACTGGCGTCAGATTCCACGGTCCTGAGGTTGTCTGGCAGATATTATTCTGTAGACGAAGTCACCCTGCTGGCACGTTCCAGCCAGGTGAGTCAGATCCGGGTTTTGGATTTGGGGGATAACCAGATTGGTGATGACGCTCTGAAAATATTGAGCGAGTCTGATCAGTTGCAGGGGGTGGAGGAATTAAACCTCGGGATAAATTTTATCACTGACAAAGGTATTAAAGAATGGGCGGGTTCTTCAACCGCTACCCTGAAAAATATTAGAACGCTTATTTTGTCCGATAATAAACTGACCGATGATTCACTGGCCGATCTGGTTAAATCATCAAACTTCCCTCAACTGGAATCACTCGATATAGGTTGGATGGAAGCCGGGAATGGAACTGCAAAAGCACTGGGCGAATCTGATACCTTGTCTCACCTGAAAAAATTGCAGTTGGAGCGTAGTTATATAGATGCGGAAGGTATTCGCGAATTGATCTGCGGCAAGATAGCAGGAAATCTGGAAGAATTAAATATTTCCGCCAACAAACTTGGCAATGATGGGTCTAAAGCAATTGCAGAATCATCCAATCTGAAAAACCTTAAAGTTCTTTATTTATCACAGAATAGTATTGGCGATGAAGGTGCCAGGGCCATAGGAACTTCGACTCATCTATCTGGGTTGACCCACCTGCATGTAGGAAGAAACGAATTTGGTGTTGAAGGAGCGAAGGCAATTCACCAAACCCAAACGCTGACTCGGCTCAAGACGCTCGTTCTTCAGGAAGGAGTGGAAACCACCCCGGATCTGGTCAATTATTCACGCCCCGAGTTATTACGTCCGGATCAATAGAATCCCCTTGTTGTAGAGCAAACTGGAGTTGTCTTTGACTTTCCATTTGGGTCCAGCGTCACGCTGGTCAGAAGACTTTGAGTTTTTCCAGGTGGGTTAATTTTTTTGATTCACGAAGAGCCTTTTTGGCCTTATCAGATTTAATCCGGTTCCCTCCCAGGTGCAGGTAGGTCAGGTTTGATAAGGTATCCGAATCGGCGATAGCCAGTGCGCCTTCTTCGCCCACCTTGTTGTCTACCATATTGAGAGAGGTTAGCCTGGTAAGTACAGGCGATGTGGCCAGCGCTCTGGCCCCTCGTGCGGTGATCCCGTTGTATTCTAGGTTGAGCGTTTGTACTTCAGAGAAAAGATCACTAGCCGCGATGGCTTCCACCCCTTCATCGCCAATATTGTTGGAACCCAGATGCAGGTACTCCACCTTCGGGAGAATGTTTGATGTCGAAATAATTTTAGCTCCCTCGGGCCCCAGATTGTTATGGGTGATGATAAGTGTGTGGATGGATTTCAGGAGTTCAAAGGACGCTACCAGATTGGCGAGTTCTATGCCGTGCTTTCTTGTGACCTCTGCCTTTTTAAGAAAGACATAGGCATCCTGTAGTTTGAGAATTTTTTGATCCTTGATATTTTCGAAGACGATTTTCTGGTTTGGGGTCAGATCACTTTTGATATCTCCGTATTGCTCCCCATCATTGACCAGTTCCTCCCAGTTCTTAATTCTCTTAGACATCTATCAGCGCTATCATCGTTTCAGTCTTTTTTCTTTGGCGCATCCAGCCTGATTTCCCATTTCACAAGCTTGGTGGTAAAACTTGATCGCCTTTTTTTGCCTTCCTTCCTTATAGTTGATCGTTCCCAGATTAAAGCAAGATGGGTCTTCGCCAGCGTCACAGGCTTTATGAAACATTTTCTTCGCGTCCTTCCACTGCTTGCTGTACTGCTTGCCTTGCATAGTCAGAAGGATCCCGCCGTTCGTGCAACCTGTCATATAACCTGCTTCACATGCTTTTTTGTAAAATCCGTAAGCTGTTTTATTATCCCGTTCAATGATCCGGTATCTCTCGCCCATTCTAAAGCAGGCGGTGGAGTTGCCCTCGTTGCAGGCTGACCTCAACCCGGCCACTTCTGGATCGTCAGCGGCCCAAGCAAAAGGAACAGTAGCTATACCCATAACCAGTATTAAAGTAAATGTCAGAAAATTTTTTTTCACAGCGGAACCTCTTTTTATGAAGGTTAGTGTCCCAAGGAGATATGCCATACTATTCCTTTCAGGTCAAAGAAGTATAACATAACAGAGATATTCAAAAAGCTTCAATATAGCTTCCAGCTTAGTTTTAGTGAGGTTTTGGTTGGGATGAAAGAGTTTCGTTTGCATCGGGCTTCCAAGTATTCTAACCTTCAATCTGGATAGTGTGTGCACCTGATCAAAATGATAAAAATATGTACATGGTAGGTTTGATGGAGAATACTGACTGAATGAACATTGTTTTAATAGGTTATCGCGGCACGGGGAAATCTGTGGTATCCCGGATATTGGCAGATACACTCCGTTGCCAGCGTTTCAGCGTCGATGAAGAAATTGTTAGGCAGGCCAGAAGATCTATTCCTGAAATTGTCGAGCAAGAGGGGTGGGCCGGGTTTCGCAAAATTGAGCGTGAGTTGGTTAAGAAAGTTTCAGCGGAAATAGGGAACTCGGTCATCGATTGTGGAGGTGGAGTGGTACTGGATGAACTCAATGTGGCCGACCTGAAACGGGACGGTAAGATCATTCTTCTGGTATCGAGTCTGGAGAAAATTCTGGAGCGAATACATCAGGACGCAAGTCGCCCACCTCTCACAGAAGGGCTCAGCTTCGAGGAGGAACAACGCCAGATTCTTAGTGAGCGTGACCCTAAGTATCGCGCCGCCGCCGATTGTATTTTTGATACGACCCATCTTAAACCTCGACAGACTGCTATGAAAATCATCGAGCTTTGCAAAAAGAAAGGCTGGATCTGAATAATGAGTGATCATCTTCAGACTATTCCGGATCAAAAAAATATCCTTATTCACTTTGACCAGAACGATCCGGTAATGGCTCAGGTCATTCGTCGTATCGGTCCCTTGAAGCTTAAGCGCAATCGCAACTATTTTGTTGTGTTGTGCAAGGCTATTGTCGCGCAACAGATTTCAGTAGCCGCGGCAGATACGATTACTGGTCGCTTTCAGGCACTATTTGACGGGAGTGCTCCAACTCCCGAGCGGGTGCTCAAGTTGTCAGATGCTGTTCTACGCGGAGTGGGCCTTTCAAGGCAGAAGGTAGCTTATTTGAAAGATTTGAGTTGTCATTTTCATGAGAGGGCGATTCGCCCTCATCGGCTACACTATATGGATAATGAAGAGGTGATTCGGCAATTGACTGCGGTTCACGGGATTGGACGATGGACTGCTGAAATGTTCCTGATATTTTCACTCAACAGGCCGGATGTTTTGCCGGTCGGTGACCTGGGTTTGCAGTTGGGGCTCAAGAAATTGTACCGGATGCGTAAACTGCCAACGGTGAAACGTATGCGCACTTTTGGAAAAAAATGGCATCCTCTGGAAACGGTTGCCACCTGGTACGCCTGGCGAACACAGGATGAAAAAATCATCGCCTATTAAAGGAGGTTGATATGGATTTCGTTAACGAAGATATCGATAATTATGCTTACGACCATACCCAGATTGAGGATGATCTCCTATGGCGTTTAGAGCTAGAAACCTATGATCAGTTGGAAATTCCACAGATGCTCACCGGGCGTATCGAAGGGCGATTGCTGAAGATGCTTGCTCAACTTGTAGAGGCACGGCGGATCATTGAGATAGGGACCTTCGGTGGATATAGCGCGCTCTCGATGGCAGAAGCACTTCCTGCTAGCGGTTACCTCATCACCTGTGAAATGGACCCTGTGGCGATTCAGTTTGCCCAACGTTTTTTCAATGAAAGTCCGCATGGCAAAAAGATTGTTTTGAAAGAGGGCCCCGCGCTCGATACCCTTAAAACACTAACCGGTTCTTTCGACATGGCTTTTGTCGACGCGGATAAGGAAAATTATCTGAATTATTATGAAGCCTTGCTCCCGCTCATGCGACCCGGTGGACTGATTGTGGTGGATAATGTTTTATGGGGGGGGAGAGTGTTAAATCCGAAAGAAACTTCGGACCGCGCCATTCACCGATTCAACCAAAAGGTTAGAGAGGACCATCGTGTGGAAAAGGTCATGTTAGCAATAAGAGATGGCGTGTCCCTGCTTCGAAAACGATGATTACGTTATGTGGAGGAAGGAAAGCGGTTGAAGGTGGGCGAATCAATATGCTAGTTTAATTCCGAATTCGATACTGGGGATTCATAACGGAAGTGGGCAAGCGCTTTTTCCCATTAATTAATATTCTTAAATTTACGGAACCCGACAACATGGCCGAAACTCTGGGAAGTCTTATCGATAAACTCTCTATTAAAAACTTGCGTTACTGGCATATAGATGAAGTCATTCAGGCTAAGGATGCATCCGATCCTCAAATGGAAGAACTGAAGGCCAAAAGAGACCTGGTGGATAGCCAGCGAAAAGATTTATTGGGGGAAATCGATGCATTTTTAGAAGCGGCTCTTGCTGGAGAGGTGAAGATTCGCGATGAGAAGGTGAAGCTTTATAAAAATCTTAACGTTGCTTCATCCGATGGTTTGAACAATCTGGGAAAGGCTGTGAGCGGATTAGCAATGAGTAATATCAAATTATGGCACCTCGAAGATGAGGTCAGGCGGGAAGATCTGCCAGACTCTGAAATAGTAAAGACCAAACGCACTATTGATACCACCAATCAGGAACGCAATAATTTCATGGATAAGGTGGATGAGATTCTTGAAAGTACGGTGAAACGGCCTAAGTAAGGAATCTGCTTTTTCAGGTGGGTTACGAAAGTTGTTTCTCAAAGAAACTTATCTAATAATTCCTTCCGCTTGCGTTCATACTCGTTATCATCGATCAGCTCTTTGTCACGAAGATCCTTCAAAAACTGCAAGCGTTTTTCGAGCTCGTCCTGATCGGCTGAGGAGCTGTTAGTTGGAGAGCTGTTAACATTTTTCGGGGATGTAGCCCTTGAGGATTTTCGGGAGGACCGGGAGCGAAGGTTTCGTTTGGACTTTGTTGGAAGGTCCAGATCGGAAACGATCCAATTTTCATGGGATTTGCTACCGAAAATTTTTTTTGATTGCTTAAAACTCTGACCGCCTCTGGGTACCAGTCGCCAGGTAGAACCTCTTTGCCCTGAAGAGGAACTGCTCTCAAAATCGGTACCTTTTATTGTCATAAATCGCCAGTGGATTTTCCCTTTGGCTCGAAATATATTTCCCGTTGTTATTCCACGGAGTGTGTCAACCTCATAGTATAATATGGCATCGGCTTTCATCCAGCTCAGTGCTTTGGTAACTAACGGAGTTATTTCAAGGACATCATCGGGTGAAAAAACATACCTTCTTTTCCCCGTTAGAGATAATTCTTTGTAATGCAGAGAAAGCAGGTGATTTGTCACCTGCTCTTTCGAGATTTCAATAGGGTGGTCCAGTCGTAGTCCTTTGATTTCTGACTCGAATTCAGACTGTGGACGATAGACAAGAGTGAATCCTTCTTTCTCCAGACGTCTTTCTGGAGCAGGACACCCTGCAAACAGCAAGGGTAACAGGAAGATAAATATCAGAACGGTTCGTGACAGAACTGTTTGCGACAGTTTTGTTCCCGATGAAAAATTTTTCCGGGTGTTAAGAGTCATTTTTTTTCTGGGCCACCAGAGAAGCGAAGGCCGTTTCATCACGGTCAACTTCCCTGTATCTTAGAATATGGAATCCGCTGAAGATTTCCAGCAATTCATTATGCTCAAGAACCCATTCCCGTTTAAAGTTACTGTATTTAAGATAGTCAATGGTGAATGTTTCATAAAAAATTAAACCACCAGGTTTCAGAGTACTCTTGATATCTGAAAATATTCGTCGTTCCAGAAAGTTGAAGCAGAGAACAAGTTCAAAGGCATTTTGTTTAAATTTCCAGTCATCCAGATCGACAACGCGGGTTTCAATAGTGACGTTTTTTTCACAGGCCAAAGAGCGGGCTTTGTCGAGTCCGGTAGCGGACACATCAATTGCCAGCGTTTCGTAACCCCTTTCAGCGGCAAAAACGGCGTTTCTTCCTTCGCCCGAAGCTATATCGAGAGCCGCGCCTCTTCCAGCGAGCAAATCTGCATTGTCCTTTAGCCATACGCAGGGTTTCTTGCTGGTAATGTACTCCGGCACTGCATACTTGGCATCCCATTTTTCCTTATCCTTCAGCGACATATCAGTGAACCCAAGATAGAATAAAGCTCCTTTATACATCCAGAGCAAAACCGGATCAAGGAAACTGTTTGACCTGCGAGACCTTCCCTATGGCCCACCCGCCTCCCGCTTTTGGGAAAAATTTGTAATCAGGGCGGGGAAATAGCCTTTTTTCTTATCGGGGGCCCCTGCAAAAGCTTGACACGAAAGGCCGGATTAATTATTATGGTTAGCTCGTTTCATGACGACTAACAGATCCGATCCTTCTGCGGTCCGGAGGATTATGTTTTGACAGGAATTGGACCAAAAGGAGTTTTTTGATGTTTGCGGTTTTAAACACAGGTGGAAAACAATACAAAGTGTCCCAAGGCGACTTGATAGAAATCGAGAAGCTGGAAAGCAATGTCGGCGATACCGTCACTTTAGACCAGGTGCTGATGGTTGGCGAAGGGGAAGACGTTCAGGTGGGTTCTCCTTACGTGCCTGGTTGTAAGGTTACCGGAGAAGTGATGGAGCAGGGCAAGGGCGCCAAAATTATTATTTTCAAGAAGAAGCGCCGAAAAGGCTATCGCAGGAAAAATGGACACCGTCAGTTGTTCACTCAGCTGAAAATTACAGAAATAACCAAAGGTTAAGGAACCCTCATGGCTCATAAAAAAGGACAAGGCAGTACATCTAACGGAAGAGATAGTGTAGGCAAACGTTTGGGTGTTAAAAGGTACGGCGGACAGGCGGTAAAAGCCGGAGAGATTCTCGTTCGTCAGCGTGGCACAACATTTCATCCGGGTAAAAATGTTGGGATTGGCAGTGACTATACGATCTTCTCCAAAATTCCGGGTACGGTCAAGTTTGAGAATATGACCCGCAAAAAACAGATGATAAGCGTCTATCCAGCTAATTAGCAAGTTTCTTGATTCACTGGCTGTTTGAGATGACAGCCACTCCCACCTTCTTTCTGTTGGTTCCTGAGGAAAAAATACCGATGGCATTTGAGCCGTCGTCAATATGGGAATCGATACTTCTTCTAATTTTAACAACTGAACTCATTTCATGTTTATTGACGAGGTGACTATTTCTATCCGGGCCGGCGATGGCGGTAGTGGATGTTGTAGCTTCCGCAGGGAAAAGTATGTGCCTTTGGGCGGACCCGATGGCGGAGATGGTGGAAATGGCGGAGATGTCATTTTTGAAGCCGATGCCCACTTGTCGACCCTGACCGATTTGAAAAACAACCGACTCTACAAAGCTGAGAATGGGAGTTCGGGCAAAAGTAAAACCATGACTGGAAGGAGAGGGAAGCACCTGGTCGTCAAAGTCCCGGCAGGAACACTGGTGCGAGATGACGCCACCCGGGACCTTCTGGTCGATCTCAAAGAAAACAGTATGCGATTTGTAGCGGCACAGGGAGGCAAGGGCGGACGCGGCAACACCAGATTTAAAACACCCCGCAACCGTGCTCCCAGGCAATTTGACACAGGCATAGAGACCGAAGAGAGAAAATTGTTTCTTGAATTAAAGTTATTGGCCGATGTGGCGGTCATTGGTCTTCCAAATGCAGGCAAGTCGACGTTTATCTCAAAAATTTCCCACGCCCGGCCCAAAATAGCCGATTACCCTTTCACTACCCTGATTCCTAATTTGGGCGTTGTGCAATTGGATGATTTTTCTACCTTCGTAGCGGCGGATATTCCTGGTCTTATCGAAGGCGCTCATGAAGGAAAGGGCCTGGGCATACGCTTCCTCAAGCATACAGAGCGAAGCCGCTTGCTGATTCATCTTCTCGATTTTTCTTCAAGCAATATGCGTGACCCTTTGGACGATTTCCGAGTTGTCCAGAACGAGCTGGAGCAATTCAGTACAAGCTTATATGAACGCCCTCAAATTCTTGTGGCTTCTAAAATCGACCACCCTGAGGCAATGGAAAAATTTAAGGAATGTGAATCTCGTTTGAAAGAAATCAATCCAGATGTGTTTTTAATTTCTTCGCTGACTGGCGAGGGAGTATCGAAGCTGTTGTGGAAGATCAAAGAGAGGCTGGATCTGCTGAAAGAGGAAGAGCTAGCTTCATCGAGTTGAGAATTTTGGAGTGGGTTGTAGTTAAATTAGTTTGCCGGGAAATACAACACCTTTTTTTACTGAATCATAAACTCTGTGAACTTTACTTTTTTGACTCGACCAGAACCTTCAATTTTTTTGTTAAAGTTATGTTGCAGTCTTCTCTGGAGTTTTTCCTTCGCATACAAGATATCATTGTAAAACTTGTTTCTGAGGAATTGCTCCACTGTATTCATCGTCACCTTTTCATAGATCGGTAACGCTTCTCGAATAACCTGGGCACTTGGACGATCACTCGTTTCTATAAGTATATCAAAGCTGAGTACCCGGATATCTGTCTCGTCAAATGCAACTGGCATAATGGTCGAAAGGGTGATCTGTGTTTCATCAGGAGAAAGAGCCGCGAGCAGTCCTTCATCGTCTCCACCTTCAACGGCATCCTTGAGAGCATCCGATTGAGCCAGTTCTTTGGCCAGATCAGGTTTTTTGTCTTCCTCTCCCCCAGCAACTCCCGTTCGTTGACTTTTTTCCGGCGCGGGTTCTTCTTTCTTTTCGCCGACTTGTTCCTTTTTTTGTTCAGGTTCAATAGCTTCCTCCGAGGGGCCTTCCCCTTCAGCTTCTGGTTCCTCGATATCAGTTCCTTCTTCAGGTTTAGGCGTTAATTCATCAGGTATTTCAGTGTCTGATTTGCCCATTTGAAGTAGTTCTTCAGGAGCAAAGGTTTTCCACCAGAAATACAATCCGCCACTTGTCAGCAGTAAGGCCGCAATACAGCCAACAGCAATCATTTTTCCAGCCTTGGTAGTAGGAAGGCCAAATTTCTTTTTGGGAGCGATCTCAAACTCTTCGTCATCGTACTCTTCACCCACTCCTAGCTCATCTTCTTCATCTTCCACTGCCGCTTTACCTTCATCTGCTCCGGCGGTTCCGGTTGCAGTCAGTCCTTCTTCTACCGCATCTTGGTCGGCAAAGCCCTGCGCCCACAAGTCCTCCTCACTCGCTTCTTCAGGAGGAATGTCTTCATCAGGGGTGGCGGTTTCTGTTTTTTCTGATTCTTCGGCCACAGTTTCAGTGGTTTCTTTGTCAGTAGTTTCTTCCTCGTTTTCTTCAGAAGTAGAATCCACCGGAGTTTCTTCCTCTTTATTCTCGTCTTCGTTCAGCAGGTCATCGAGAAAGTCATCAAGTTCATCGTCCCCTGTGTCTGTAGTTTCAGGTTGTTTTTCATCTTCTGGTATATCAGTTACCTTGGTTTCTTCCGATTTTGGAGCGGCATCCGGCATATCCGTGTCACCCTCATCGGGCAGAGCATCGGTTGCGCCAGCGGTGGCAGTTGCCTGGCTTGAAACATTTTCTTGAACTTGGTCGGCACCCTGGGGTTTTACCAGGAATTTTTGTTGGCATTTCGCGCACTTGAACTTGACGCCCGCTGGTTTGATATCGGGTAAATCGACCTGGTAGCCCGCTTGACAATGAGTACAAAAAATCTTCATAACAGTTTGTTTATAAAATGGTTATATCTATCATTCGATTATAGTTTATCGCAGGGAAATTTCAACTTAATCCGTATCGCATTACCGCATAATAATTTTCCTGTGACCCTTTTGTTTGTAGGGCTTAATCCTATTTGACATGACGGCGATGACTCCCTTATAATCAACGAATAGCATCCTGTCGGGTGTTATTTCCTCTTAATGGATACTTTCTTACAGGGCTTCCATTGCTAGTTGGCTTTATCTTGCCCGTCTTGGGTTCAATTGGTGACCTGAGCCCGTTATTTAAGGACCAAATTTATTCTGTTTAAAAGAGTTTATTGATGAAGTTCATTGTGAAATTCAGTTCACTTTTTGCCGGTCTAGCGGCTTTGTTCATGGTGGCAGGCCTTGAAAGGCCTCATAACCATACACAGGGGATATCTTCCTATCATGCTTCGTGGGTCGCCTGGGAGGAACAGGTATTTGATCGCTCCCTTCAGGAACTGCAAAATCAGGAGTCCCTGTATGAAAGAGATCTTCAACAACGGATAACCCAATTGGTTTCGCGTTATAAAACGGGACTCAAAGCAGATCATCTTACCAATTTGTCTGAACGGATAGTTTATGAGAGTAAAAAATATGACTACGATCCGTTATTTTTGACTGCCGTTATTATAACTGAAAGTTCTTTCAATAACTGGGCCCGATCCAACAAGGGCGCCTTGGGCCTGATGCAAATTCTACCCACAACTGGTAAAGCGTTAGCAGGTGAAGCTCGCGTAAAGTGGAAAGGCAATCCCACCCTGTACGACCCAGAGGCTAATATTGCACTGGGCGCGTATTACCTTAATAAACTGGTTCTTCGCTTCGGTGATCTCGGTTTGGCCCTGGAAGCTTATAACCATGGGCCATCACAGTTGAGACGCTACCTTAGAAAAGGCTTGCGGCCTAATCGGTATTCCCAGAAAGTGTTCAAACACTACAATCGGTTGCGGTCCCAGTCCATCTAGTTTGAGAATTGATCCCATATACCCCAAAATGATTCTATCCCTATATTTTCCAAGTGGCTGCGCTCTTTTCCTTGGACTTTTCCTTATCGGGGTTCCCCGTCTCATACTTGAGTCATGAGAACCATGCGCCCGCCCGTTTCAAGGTATTATCAGTTTGTTTTCCTAAGATCGCATCTTTATTTAGGAGTATTCGTTGCTATTGTCCTGATTTTGGGAGCAGGTTGTTCCGATTTCGAGCTCGGTCGCGCATTTGAAGGGGAATTTAATTCTCAGAAGAATAATAAAGTGATTGGTGAATATTGCACCAGTTGCCACATTCACAAGGAATTTGATTCTGTTGAGCATGTGGCCAAGGTTCGTCTGGAATACAGGCGCAAGCTGTTCAGGACCACAGCAGAGTGCAGGATTTGTCATTACCTTGAGAAACAATGGATTCATAATGAAGTTCTTCGAAAAACCCGCAGACCTCAGGAAGCAAACCGAGGCCATTTTAAAGAATTTGAGAAGGAAAATATAAAAGGTCGTAGTAAAAGTCGTAGTAAAAACTGACAAAATATTTTCCCCCCGTAATCTTCTCCGCAATTATAATGTTAAGAATATGACAGTCACTCGTATTATTCTTATTACAGTTATGGTTGCTCTGGGGAGTATTGCCCAGGTGTTTGCCTTTTCTTTAAACCGCACAAGGAGCTACTGTAGCTCCATCCACAGAAAACAACTCAGGAGCTGAGTCAGTTGCGTCGCCCTATGTAATTCATGTGTCGAGCCATCTGGATGTATCGACTTCAACGAGGGTAATGAATGAGTTGAGAAGGAAAGGCCTGAGTGCCTATTTAACTCCCATCCCGATAGACGATAAAAGGAAAATATATCGGGTTTATGTTGGGCGCTATAATTTTTTGGATGTGGCTAGAGAAGTTACAAGGCAGATACGGAAGTTATCAATCGGGAAATATGCAATACCGGCATCGGCACCTTATGTTCTTGAGTCAGGAAATTATGCTGATGAAAAAAAGGCACGCGAACAAATTAAATTATTGCGTAAAAAAAAGTTGTCTCCATTTTTGTTTATTACTGCGGACAAAAACTTTTCCCAACCCAGATTCAGAGTATTGCTTGGAGCTTTTCGTCAACCGGAGAGTGCATCCAAACTATCTGAACATCTTTCCACGCTTGATGTTTCCTTCACCGCCAGCCAACCCTGAAAAATAGCGATTCCCCTACATACATATCTGAATTATTGTGTGTTATTACCACATTTTGCCGGGGATTTTTCGGGGTATTTGATAAAACAAGGCGAAAAAAAACCGCCCCTGTGCGCAGGGGCGGCGGAAATATCTTTTTTACAGTTTAAAAAAAATTACAAAGAACCTTTCAGGGTCGGGGCAGGTTTGAAACCAACTGTCTTGCTGGCTTTAATTTTTATCTCGGCTCCCGTTTGCGGATTACGACCTTTTCTTGCTTTTCTATTTCTAACAGTGAATGTTCCAAAAGAAGGATAAGCGAATCTTTTTTCCTTCTTGATGGATTTTGCAATGTTCTCAAATGTTGCGTCGATAATATCAGCCACCAAACGTTTCGTCAAATCTTCACCCTTACAACTTTTGATCACAGAAGTTATTAATTCATCTTTAGTCACTTGGCTCCCCCCTCTTTTTCAAATTTTTAATATCCCAAGTCAAAAAAACCAGATATCTAGGATACCCCAGGTCAAGTACATTAGCGGGTGCATTATAAAAAACCGGGGAAAAATGTCAAATGAAAAAATAGGGTTAGAGCCTTATTTTATGCGGTAAACCGTTTTTTGCTCAATATTGTCGTTGTAAGTATTTGCTCTATGCTAGAATGCTTAAGAATAAAAATATTTTTACAGACTTTAAAAACTTATCCGTACTTTAGAATGTGGCCAAGATTTCGTGCGTTGGGTGGTTTCCCAACGAGTGGTTTTATGTATGGGGAGTATTGTTAAATGAGGGATTAGTATGGCAGTGCTCAAAGTGGCTAAACTGGGGAATCCGATTTTGCGGCAGATGGCTCAACCTGTGGATTTGAATTTATTGAACTCATCCACCAGTGATATACAGGTTTTGATTGATGATATGATCGACACTATGCGTGAAGAGGACGGGGTGGGGCTAGCCGCGCCCCAGATATTTCAGTCTTTGCAACTGGTTGTGATGGAATGTTCCCTCAACGAGCGATATCCCGAAGCACCGAAAATCCCAATGACGGTATTGATCAATCCAGTGATAACCCACTACGGAGATGAAAAAGTTATGGGTTGGGAAGGATGTCTGAGCTTGAAAGATTTACGCGGACTAGTCCCTCGTTCAGAAAAAGTAGCCGTAGAATTTTTTGACCGTGAAGGTAGGCCCGTTACTATTGAAGCGGAGGGTTTTCACGCAGTGGTCCTACAGCATGAGATCGATCATTTACAAGGCAAAGTATTTCTGGATCGGATGACAGACCTGAGTCAACTGGCTTACCTGGAAGAATTTGATGAATATATTGCAGACAAAGAAGCTATCGATTCAGGATCCACTCAGTAGTGAGAGTTACCCATCTTCATAAAGGTTATCGCTGTGTCTGAATTCGCACCCACACTTCAGGAAGATATTCTCAATCTTTATCGCCTACCCAATATAGGCGCGACTTATACGAATACCTATGGGGAAGAAAATATCAAGAACCTGATTGAGAAATACCGGGGTTTGGATGAAGAGGAGATGTTGGTAATGCGGGACCTGGTTATCTCTTACTCCAAATCTCCCGATTTAGCGACCAGTTTTGTTTCGGTGGGCGTTCTTCATGCTTTGGGGATGTCTCAGGAAGTGGATGCGGCTTATCTTTGGGCGCAGGACCGGGAAGATAAGGACCAATTTATTCATCACTTTGATATCGGCAAATCACTGGCTGAGTACTTCACTTGATTTTCAACGGCCCTCTTTTTCTGAAGTTATATCAGGTAACGGGGTGAATTCGCCAGGGTCGGCGGAGGGTAGAGGCGTGTCCACTGTTCCTTCCCTCAGCCGCGACCGGGACGAAGACAGAAAAAGAACCCATAAGACGCCAGGAATTATAAACAATCCGCCCATCCATAAGATGACCGTTTGGATAGTCATCTGCATACCATCGATGGCGACCCCGACCACTCCATTGCTGATTCCCATGACCAAAGTCAGCAGAGCCATTTCAGTGCCAAAAATCCTTCCTAAAAATTGTCGGTCGGCTTCCAGGTGAATGAGAGCCGAACTGAACACCCACACGATTGATCCGAACATGCCTGATAACCCCATGCACAACGAAGCAATCCAAAGGCTTGTAGAATATGAAAACGCCCAGAGTGTGAGGCCGCCGAGAAAAAATGCTATTGCTATTGCCCATTGAAGGGCTCGTGCCGACTCGCCAAACCATCTCTTGGTCAGGATGGGTCCTATCGCGGCACCAATGCCCCGACAGGAGTACATGACACCGACCCCCATGGATACGGTCGCAGGGTCTGACCATGCACGATGCGCGAATAATGGAACCAGCGTCATTATGCCACCCTTGATAGCGACACCCGATTTTAACAAAGCCAGAGCCATTACAACGGGTTGAGCGAGGAGGTAGCGACCTCCCTCGATCAGGCCCTTGAACCCACTTCCTACGCTCTTTGTTAGATGTTCTGTTGAGTTTTTACCGGGGCGGGAAATCCTGATTATGAATCCTGCGGATATCAGGTAGGTTATGGCATCCAGAATAAACGCGGTCCTGACACCCAGGAGGCTCACAACAAAACCACCCAATGCGGCACCCAGGGCAAGCATAACGGACCATGTGGCTCCAGAAAGTGCATTGGCGGTGACCAGGTGGGTTTTGGGTACAAGGGAAGGTAGAATGGCGCTTCGGGCCGGTTCAAAAAATCCTGAAAGAGCGACTTCGAGCAGTGTCAGGGTGTAAACCAGCCACAGGTCTTCACTGCCTTTGACCATGAGAAAACCAAGAACCGTTAAACAACGCAAGACATCGCTTGCTATCAAAATGTTTTTTCGGTCCATGCGGTCTATCACCACACCTGCGAGAGGGCTCACCACTACCATGGGTAACAGTTTAGCCATCATGGCGGTCGCCATGGCCATTCCTGAGCCGGTGAGTTGAAGGATGAGCGCATAAAGCGCGATGCTGTTGACCCAATTTCCTAAATCAGAAATAACCTGTCCGTACCAAAGGTTCCTGAATGATGGGTTTTGCTTCAGCACGGAAAGGTATCCCGTGGAGCTATTGGCAGAGATGTCAGTCGTTGATGTGTTCACAGGTCAGGAAGAGGAAAATAGCAACGATAAAAACTTTTGCACATTGTCGCATATTTCCTGCCAACCCGTATCAGAGAAGGCGCTCAACCTGACTTTTGTTTTTCATCGCTCATCAGACCAATCGTTTTGCAGATGTTCTCCTGGGTCAACGATGAAGTGTTGAAGCAAGCGTCGAAGTTGGAGGAGTGTTGATATCTTCGTTGAAAAAATTTTTGTGGAACTCTTCACGCTCCTCGTCAGTTGTTTGGATTAAACGTTCTGCATCGACAGTAGAGATTTTACGCAAAGCAGCGATGTTCTTCACACGACCGTCTAATGGAGCCACAAAACGAACATTCAGTCCCTGTTTATTTCCTGCAAAGACTCGGTTTCCACCTCTTTCCAGAATAATGGCGCTTTCCTGTTCAATGATAACTTTCATGAGCTGAGAAATTTTGACCACATAGTCTCTCTGTAAAATAGCTCCAGACCTAATAAGGTAATTTATCCAATCATCGATTCCACGATGGTTTGTTTTCGTCCAGAGTCTCTATAAAGCTTCGGCTAAGGCTTTCTCTTTGAGCCATGTGATCAAGCAGGTTTTGTCTATAAACTTTCCATCCCAATGTTTTTTCAAGTTCAGGTACGAGAGTTTCCTCACCGCACCCAAATTGCCTTGAAACGGTTAGGAATGGAAAGGTCATAACTTTCCTTTCTTTTTCCAGTTTCCTGTGAGTTTCCCACTCGGCAATTTTCTCGCTAATAATCCCATCAGCTAAGGTTTCTGGCATCGTAGTTGGCATAGCCCGACTCCTTAAAAACAGATCCAGTTCCTGACATAAGCCTGTAGGGCTCTCTTATTTCTCCTATAATGAAAATAGGTATGTTGCTGATTAAATAGCAATAGGAATACGAAAAATCATGGTTTTGGTGAATTTAAAGACACACGGTATAATGAGAGTTTCATAGGCCTGCTAATGTAATTTTCTTTGAATGGCTGTATGAGGAGAGGGTTTTGTTTGAAAATGCGCGGAATTGAAGGCGTGATTTGATTGGAGGATAGTAATGGCTGAACGATTGGAACCCAACGAAGATTTTCGGGATGAGAAAAAGGAGGAGCGGAGTCGCCGTGTTTCATTTTGGTTTTCTCTGGTTGTTTCCATTGCTTTGACGTGCTGGTATTACACCTCGAATCCGCCTGACACTGCTGAAATGAGAAAAATGAGGACGTTTTTTAAAGAAAATATTATGGATGTTGCGAAGTTCATAAGGCTTCCATATGATGAGTTGGAAGCTTTCGCGGAGTCTAAAGCGCACCCTTTTTACAAAACATATGTCAAGGCTTCACAGGCGGAAAAGAAAAAAATAAGAGCTTTGATCCATATATCCCGTGATTACAACTCGAACCAATACTGGTTCAATATGGTATTTTTGTGGGTGATTGTATTTACGGGTCTCTGGTTTATGGGCTTGATGTTAGAGGCAGTTATTATTCTTGTGCGGCGTGATGATGCAGAAAGAAGATGGCATCGAAAAAAAAAGAACGAATAAGTTATACGTGTGTCCGGGTTATTTGCTTCCCGCTTTAAAACAGGAATAACGAAAATGGATGGAGACACCTTACGTTTGGTGATTTTTATTTCAGTATTCTTGATAATGCTGATTCTTGAGTTGTTTATTCCCAGGCATCCGATAGTAGACTCAAAACCTCGTCGACTGGGAATCAATCTGGGGCTCACGGGACTGAACACTTTGTTGGCCAGGCTGGTGTTCGGTGCGGCGGCGGTGGGCGCGGCCAAAATTGCTGGAAGTAGAGGCTGGGGGCTACTCAATGCTCTGGACTGGCCTAGTGAGATGGAACTTTTTATAGGGGTGGTTTTTCTCGATTTTGCGATCTACGTCCAGCATGTGATTATTCACAAGGTGCCTTTCTTCTGGCTGTTTCATGTTGTGCATCACTCCGACCTTGATCTTGATGTGTCTTCTGGTTTGCGTTTTCATCCGATAGAAATTCTCGGATCGATGCTTTATAAAATCGCAATCGTTTATCTTCTGGGTCCTTCTCCGGTGACCGTTCTTGTATTTGAGGTCATTCTAAATACGATGGCTCTTTTTTCTCATTCCAATATTACATTGCCGGGTAAAATAGATCATCTTTGTAGGAAAATTATTGTGACTCCGGATATGCATCGTATTCATCATTCGGTTGAAGTCAGGGAGACGAATTCAAATTATGGGTTCAACCTTTCTGTCTGGGATCGTTTATTGGGTACGTACACACAGGAGGCGTTGAAAAAACAACCGGAGATTGTTATTGGTCTTGATACAATAAGGCACCCGGACGAGGTGACGTTCAAGAATCTTTTGCTAATGCCGTTGCGAAACCGCGCTCAGGAATATAGTCAACCATCTCACTTAAATTGATGGAGAATGGACTAATGTGATTCGCATTGAGGTGGTGCCTTAAATTTTGTGGCAGAGGCTGTCAGGATTTATTTTATTTCCCGTGGAACAACAGAGAGAAGTTGGTTTATGTCAATTAGATATTATCTGGTTTCTACTATTATTGTGGTGGGGTTGACGGTGGCTGTCAGTTGGTGGAAACAGACAAAAACCGCTAAGGAGGTTTTTGTCGTATTTTGTCAGGTCGTGCTGTTGTTAGCGATGCTTCTTGGTGCGGTGATTGGCCTGGCAGATTTACTGGAGCATTTTGGAATCGCTCGATCAGGCTTCATTATTAAAGGAGGGGAACTCAGGTGAGAGGCGAACTGGAATTTTCACCCGTTATGATCGCCATTTTGTTTCTAGCTTTTTTAGGCATATCTTTTTTCATGGGGATGCTGATCCATTCGGCCTTTGTCTATGAAGATAAGGAGAATCTGAAACGGGACAGCCGTACAGCCTGGGCCTTGAGCATGACTGCCGGGACAGGAATCACTGGTTGGATGTTTTATTATGGTTACTACATAAACTTCTTTAATTGAGAAGAATATTTCCTGCTAATGCGACTTGAATCAGCGAGGGTGGGATTGCAGGTGAGTGATTAACCAGCCAAAAGCTCGACCAGACGATCACATTCATTCTTATAGCCGATGATTTCATCCCTTTCCTCGGGAGTCAGGTCATCGGTCAAATTCTCCTCAATCAGTTGAACGGCATCATTCAATCCACCTGCGGTGATATCGAGTTCTGTTTCGCTCAACGAGTAGATCGAAGGATTCTCACGAAGTTTATCGTACACTTTGGAATATTTGTTTTTGTAATCCAAAAGTGCTACCCGTTTTTTTTCCTTCATTTCCTGTTTAAGCTCTGTGTTCATATCGGATATGGAATCGTTCAAAGCCATTTTGATGGTTTCTATATCCTTTTCTGTGATCGTCGCTAAAGACTTCATTGCTATCCTTACTGAAAAACTGAATTAAAACACCGACTCTCAATCGGTGCACCAGACCTGAAGAGGCACAATCAGCCTCTAAATGTCACCTGCTAATAGACTCAGTATAAAATATCTGCTGTGAAAATGAAAACCTATTTGAGTCCTGACTGAAAAATTATGCGGACCAGAAATGCTTAAGGTAAGGACAAATTCTCTCCTGAAGGTAGCATGTAGTTACCTTCAAGTGGAGGTTTATTGGAGACATTTGATTTTTTCTTCTAACCTGCTAAAGCTTCGCTTCAGCTCAGAATACCTCGGATTTTTGAGGGTCGGCCCCTGTCAAAAATCCAACCAAATGAGCCTTCGCGGCTGGGTCGCCATATCGGAAGATTCTTATCAGCCGGTTAATGTTATCCTTGAGTTCCAGGTCCTGGGAGATAAGAGCGCTGTATTTCTGTGACAGGCCACCATCATCCTCTGTTTTTACATCTGCTATTTCCTTTCCGGTCAGTAACCAGTAAATATCCATTTCGGTGTAAAGGCACAGGTTGGTCAGGGTGGTAGCAGAAGGCATACAGTTGTCGTTTTCCAAATCAGACAGTGAGCCTTGGGAAACGTCAATCATTTTGGAAACGTCGGTAAGACGGAGACCGAGAGACTTCCGCCAGGCTTTCAGGCGACCGCCCATAGATGAAAGGTTGTACGAATTTTTAGGTGATATTCTACGCATAATTTGCCTCAATCAAAGTTTCAATATCTTCTGCATTATAATAACCTCGAACTAATTTTGGAATCCCAATACACGCTTTTTTTTGTGGCTCAATATTTTGTTGCCTTGTAGCTAAAATACTATTGGGCACAGAGATTTTCCGTATGGTCATCCGCGATAAAGACTTTTATTTTTTGAGTTGCGATTGAGGTATTCATTGATCGATTGGTGTTTTCTGTTTTGAGATTGATATATTTTAGCTAACTGGACCAGATTTTGCAGAATATTGGCTCTTCAATAAAGGAATGGCTCCTGTAGCCCTTTCTTTTATTCTGTCGCCTGAATAGAATTTTCACAAACCGATAACCAAAAAAGAAAAAAATACACGATACCGTGTTTTGGCGCAAATAAATATCGGTTGGCGGGTATAAGTCGTTGGAATTAAACAGAAATTTTATTGTCATAGAAAAATTAAAAGTGCATGGCTATATCCTTTTCACACGTTATATTTATTTAATGGTTAGTGTACATCACATGGGAAAGGTTTGTTTCATGGGCCTCAAGGCTTATGGAAAAATATTATCAGAAGCCAGATTGATTAGTGATAACTGGAGGTTTATAGTTGGTGTTTCTTTTTCAATTAGACAGGGCATTCATTAAAGTGACCAAACAGGTTCCAGTAAATAAAAAGAAATCATCTCAGGGTTTTTCGCTGTTAACCGATGAAGATCTTCATCTGTTCAATGAGGGAAACCATTTTTGTCTTTATGAGAAACTTGGTGCTCACTGTATGAAGGTGGATGGAGAAAGTGGGGTTTATTTTGCCGTTTGGGCTCCTAATGCTGAAAAAGTTCATGTGATTGGCGATTTTAATGGTTGGAATAGAAGGGCACACCCTTTGAATCCAAAGCAACAATCCGGGATATGGGAAGGGTTTCTGTCTGGGGTAAAAAAGGGGGATATTTATAAATACTATATTCAATCAAATCATCACGGGATTAAAACTGAGAAGGCAGACCCTTTTTCATTTTATAGCGAAGTTCCCCCCAAATCTGGGAGTATTGTTTGGGACTCAAGTTATCAGTGGCAGGATGACAATTGGGTATCTAAGGAACGCCAACGTTTAAATTCCCTCAACAGCGCCATTTCGATATACGAAGTTCATCTGGGTTCATGGATGCGTAGGTCGAATGAGGTTGGGCGGATGCTCACCTATAGGGAGTTGGCCCTTAAGTTGGCTGACTATGTTTTGGAGATGGGGTTCACTCATGTTGAATTTCTTCCTGTGATGGAACACCCTTTCTATGGTTCATGGGGATATCAATGCACGGGTTACTTTGCGCCAACGAGTCGTCATGGGTCGCCGGTGGATTTTATGGCGCTTGTGGATCACCTTCACGAGAATGGCATCGGGGTGTTGCTGGACTGGGTCCCTTCTCATTTTGCGACCGATAATTATGCTTTGGGGTGTTTTGATGGCACGCATATTTACGAGCATGCGGACGACCGCCAGGGGTTTCATCCTGACTGGGGCAGTTACATTTTTAATTATGGGCGGAATGAAGTTGTCAGTTTCCTGATCAGTAACGCCTTGTACTGGCTGGATGTTTTTCATGCAGACGGACTTCGGGTAGACGCGGTCGCATCCATGTTATACCTGGATTATTCACGGAAGCAGGGGGAATGGGTTCCGAATGTTCATGGCGGAAGGGAAAACCTTGAAGCTTTAGCATTTTTACGAAAACTGAATGAAACAGTATATAAAGAGCACCCCGATGTTCATGTGATGGCCGAGGAGTCTACTGATTGGCCAATGGTTTCCAAGCCGACCTCTCTGGGCGGACTGGGCTTTGGGATGAAATGGGATATGGGGTGGATGAACGATACTCTGGACTATATGCAAAAGGACCCTATTTATAGAAGTCATCATCTTGATCGTTTGACGTTTCGAATGATATATGCCTACCATGAAAACTTTATATTACCGCTGTCTCATGACGAGGTGGTGCACGGTAAGGGGTCTTTGCTGGGAAGGATGCCTGGTGATGATTGGCAAAAATT
>MPLX02406663.1_pt1 | contig 51363 bp, 43 predicted proteins | sample 1617341 | NCBI WGS metagenome assembly MPLX02 (sample SAMN05944804, study PRJNA350692) | marine metagenome | biome: marine; feature: ODZ; material: water; isolation source: 120 m water sample filtered on 0.2 um supor filter | place: Pacific Ocean | collected 2012-04-08 | depth 120m m | reverse complement strand
GGATGCACCTTGTGCCTGGCCGCGATCTCTTGGATCGTCTTGTCACCCCGAAGCGCGTCCAGCGCCACCCGGGCCTTGAACTCCGCCGTGAACCGGCGCCGTTTTGTCATCTCGTATTCATCCGTTATCCGGCGGAATACACCTTAGCAACCTGTCCGATTTTCTGGGACCACCTCAGAGGTTGGTGAGGGTGTCTAACTAGTGAACGCTTCTAACCCCGTCTCGTCGCAGTTGACCCCATTTTCTGCTAGACTGCCCCTATGAGAAACCTGACCGCACACTCTGCCTGACCCTTGCTGTGCTTCTGGGAAGTGCGCGCGAGGACTGATACAAAAGTTAGAGAGAGTACGCATGACTCGGGCGTCCTCAAAACGCCGCCGACTGCCAATGAATAATGCAGAAATGACCAGAAAATCTCAGACACACGAAAGCTGGGGAAAACGTGGAGTGGCAGAGCGCGGCAGCGAGCTGAGCTTTGGCATCGTTTTCGCTATCGTCTTCACCATAGTTTCACTTTGGCCAATGATAGCGGGCGGTTCGCCACGTTGGTGGGCGTTGGCTATCGCGACCGGCTTCGCGATTGCAGGCCTTGCGTTGCCGATAGCGCTGCGGTGGCCAAACGCGCTTTGGTTCCGTTGTGGGTTGCTTCTCAACCGGGTTGTCAATCCGGTCGTGCTCGGCCTTATCTACTATTTCTCGGTGGTTCCGGTCGGTTTCGCCATGCGATTGGCCGGCAAGAATCCTTTGTCGCTCGGCTTTGAGCCGAAATCCCCCAGCTACTGGATAAAGCGTGACCCGGTTGGACCCGCAGCCGAAACACTGAAGAACCAGTTTTAAAGAGTTCTCAGAGTTTTCTATCAATCCGATAACATTGAAATGCTGTTACCGACCGATGCATGGAGCGAGCAGTTTGTGGATTTTACAGATCTCGGATTAGCTCTGAGCAAGATGGATTGTTCCGAGCAAAATCCGACAGTCCATTAAGATTGGCGGCTCTATCTTGAATTGGTATTGACCCAAAGGCGGCTGGGCATAATCGGTGGCGATTCAGCTTTCAGGAGAAATAGGATGGAATTTTTCGGCGAGTTCTGGGCGTTTCTTAGGGCGCGCAAGAAATTCTGGCTATTACCGATATTTATCATGATGGTTGTATTCGGTGGCTTGTTGGTGCTGACTCAGGGATCGGCGGTCGCACCTTTCATTTATACGATTTTCTGAGGTCGCGTCTGAAGCCAATGCGCATCTTGGGAATTTCTGCCTTTTATCATGACAGTGCGGCGGCGCTCGTCGATGAGGGGAGAATTGTTGCTGCGGCGCAAGAGGAGCGCTTTACCCGCCGCAAGCACGATGCGGCTTTTCCTCGGAATGCCATTAGTTATTGCCTGGAAGAAGCAGGAATTGGCCTGGACGCGATAGACTATATCGTCTTCTACGATAAGCCGTTTCTGAAGTTCGAACGGTTGCTAGAAACATACGTCGCATTTGCGCCGCGTGGTCTGACATCCTTTACTAAGACAATCCCAGTATGGCTACGCGAGAAGCTCTTCCAAAAGAGCCTGCTGCGTAAGGAACTGCGGGCCTGGGATACGAAATATCCTTGGCAGGAGAGGCTTCTATTCGCCGAGCACCATCTCAGCCATGCCGCCTCGGCATTCTTTCCCTCGCCCTTCGAGGAAGCGGTCGTTCTCACCATGGACGGCGTTGGGGAATGGGCCACCACATCTGTTGCCCTGGGCTCAGGCAATCGCCTGGAAGTCGTCAATGAGCTGCATTTCCCGCACTCCCTCGGCCTGCTGTACTCGGCCTTCACCTATTACACCGGCTTCAAGGTGAACTCCGGCGAATACAAGGTGATGGGATTGGCTCCCTATGGCCAGCCACGTTTTGCACAGACCATTCTCGACAACATCATCGACATCAAAGACGACGGCAGCTTTCGCTTGGACATGTCCTATTTCAATTACTGCACTGGGCTCACCATGACCAACGACCGCTTCGCCGCTTTGTTAGGACAACCGGTGCGCAGACCGGGCGAGATGCTGACCCAGTTTCACATGGACATCGCTGCCTCCGTGCAGGCCGTGACAGAAGAGGTCATCTTACGAATGACTCGTACGCTTGCGGAGGAGACAAAACTTCCCAACCTTTGCCTTGCCGGTGGCGTGGCGCTTAATTGTGTTGCTAACGGAAAAGTTTTACGTGACGGCCAGTTTCAAAATATTTGGATTCAGCCGGCAGCGGGTGATGCAGGTGGTGCACTTGGGGCGGCTCTTTGTGGCCTTCATCTGTTTTGCGATGAGGATAGAGCGGCAAGCGGTAGTAGCGATGCCATGCGGGGGAGCTATCTTGGCCCGGCATTCGACGATACCGAGGCGCAGCGGCGGCTAACCTCAGCGGGCGCCCGTTTCACTATCTTTCACCAGGACGAGCTAATTGAAAAAACTGCCCTGGCCCTGGCTGATGGCAAGGCCGTGGGCTGGTTTCAAGGCCGCATGGAGTTCGGCCCGCGTGCCCTCGGCGGCCGCTCTATCCTCGCCGATCCGCGCTCACCCACCATGCAGAAGACGCTAAATCTAAAAGTCAAATACCGTGAAACCTTTCGGCCATTCGCGCCGGCCATATTGCGGGGGGATGTTGGCGATTGGTTCGAACTCGATAGTGACAGCCCATACATGCTGCTGGTAGCGGACGTTCAAGCGGACAAACGTTTTGCCATGAGCGAGGAGGAGGCGGACTTGTTCGGGCTAGACAAGCTCAACGTACATCGCTCCAAAATTCCCGCTGTAACCCATGTCGATTATTCAGCGCGCATTCAAACCGTACACGAAGCCACCAACCCGCGCTTTTACGCACTGATAAGCCGCTTCAAGGACCTGACAGATTGCCCTGCCGTGATCAATACGAGCTTCAACGTTCGTGGCGAGCCGATCGTCTGTACGCCAGAGGACGCCTTCCGCTGTTTCATGGGTACCGAGATCGACGTTCTGGTGGTCGAGAATTGTTACCTGAAAAAGGCCGACCAGGAGCAGTCCTTGAAAATGGATTACAAGAACGCTTTCGACCTTGACTGACGTCGTGGCCCAGCAATTATCGGTTACCATAAACTCTGCGTATAGACCCGGTGCCCGATAGAGTCAGGTTTCCGCCCCAATGCGGATATCGATAACAGCCGTGCCGAAACCGCCATGCTCGGAGGACACGGCCGCTGCCAGGCTGTCCGACAAGCTCTTGAGAACTGGTTTTGTGCGTATCGCCGGGTCGCAGCCAGCGAACCAGCCGCCGTTCTTGCCTAATCAAAGATGGTATTTCGCCAGGATACCGCGCCGTCGCAATACCAGCACGCCGTCGTGGCGCCCTAGCCCAAATACCATCGTACGGTCACTTTGCGTCGTGCGCGCTGATCACGTCACCGAGTTTCGGATAGAGGGCGTCGGCGAATTTCCCATGAGCCAGGGCGTTTGGATGCGGATCCGGCCGGGTCACCCACAGGCGGCTTTCTTCAATCCCACGCACGGCGTCAAGTAAATCCACGTAGACAGCCCCGTGACGGCGGGCGACATCGGCGAGGCGTTCATGGACGACGGTAAAACGGTAGTTCTTCAAGTCTCGCAATTCGGGATACGCCACGATCATCAGAACGATGCCGTTGCGGCGACAGTACTCCGCCAAAGCATCGATGCTTCGCTCCACCGCGACCCAGCCGGGGGCACCATCCGCGTAAAGACCGAGATAATAGCCGGCCCAGTCCCGGCGCGCCGCCAGTTGGCGAAACAACACGTCGAGGCGGCTCCTCAGATAGACGTAAGCGAATGACGAGCGAGCCAACATTCCCGCCGCCCCGTATGCCGGAACCGGTTCCGCATCGTTGATGAAATAGTTAAGGACCACGACATCGGGATCGAACGTCCGTCCCTCGGTGAGAAAATACTCGACCTCCATCACCGTGTTGTAATGGCCAACACCGGCGTTGATCACCTCGACCCGGGCACCATCTCGTTCGAACGTCGCCTCCAGACGATGGGATACCGTGTTTTCGATTGCAACCCCCCACCCGAAGGTGAACGAATCCCCGAGCATCAGGATGCGCTGTACTCCGGGCGGCTTCTCGATGGCGACGGGATCATCGCGCAGTTTCCGGCTGTTGGTGACGACGTCGACACCCATCAGGTGGGCCGAAGTGCTTGGTCTATGTTCATGGCCGAGTCTCGGGTTCTCCGCCGTCTGCTTGACCTGGCGGGCGTACTTCCACATCTCGAGATCGAACTGCATGCCGTCGTCGACAAATACTCGCACCGAAACCTCGAGGACAGCAGCGAACAAGAGGATCACACCGCCGACGGTTAGGGCGGCGAACAGGCTTTCCCGTCTGCTAGAGGAAAGCGACATGAGGGACGGTGCTCTCCGCCCTAATAAAGAGTGTAAATAAAGGGCGCGATGGCCGAGCCTTCAGTCACCAAAATAAGCCCCCCGACCAGCCCCATAGACAACAGCAGCGGCAGAAGCCAGAACTTCTTACGCGCCCAGAGGAACTGCCAAAATTCAGTCAGGAATCCACCCACGGAACTCGGTCACCACCAATCCGAATCGGTGCCGAACGTTGCCAGATAGACCCCACAGAAACAAGGCCGTTGCCTCGTCGCCGATAGGGTCACTCGGCGATCTAGTGACTAGGGGGTTGTTTCGAGAAATGCTCTTCTAGCAAGAGATCGCCAGTGGCCCGTACGAACAGACGCACGCCCGCGGGATTCGGGTGCCAGTCGGGGAACGGATCATGGGCTTTGTTCGCCAGGTCTGCCGCATCCGAACGCGGTGCTCCGATGCGGGGCAGCAAGCTGTGGATCGGCACCTGCAGAACCGGACCGAGACTGGCAGCGAGGGCGCGTTCCCGGGCTGCAGGGACCGCACCTGCGCCAACGGCAGCCCATTCGTCGTTGTTCATGATTTCCGGATACGACGGCACGTGGACCACATAGAATGGGACCCCCGTCGCCTTGAGATTACGCACCGATTCCAGGAAAGCCGCATCCGCAGCATAGGTGTCGAAGGCCAAGGGTCGCACCGGATTGGGATTCTCTGGGGCGGCAAAGATCTCCATGTTCCAGAATGGATGGCCATAAACCAGACGCTTGTAGGCCAACGAAACGCGCAGACTCCAGAAATCGACTACCACTACCGGGTCGTATCGGCGCCCATGGTTTAACCGGTGGCGGGCAGTGAGGCTGCGGACCAAGGGGTCGCCGCGCAGCATGGCCTCGTTTTCGGTTTTCGCGGCTTCATCCATGCGGGAGCACCACTCGGCGGTGACCCGATCGCTGATGACGTAATGATGCAATCGAGCCGAGAACGGGTCTGGGTCCTGCAGATCGGGACTGCCCATCATATAGAAGTCGTAGAATCCGTCGCCCGCTGGCTTCAACAAGCGCCAATGGCGGTTTACGGAGAGCGCCGCGCTGTTGAAGGCGATGACGATGAAGTCGGGCCCATGGCGGCTGGCAACCACAGCCGCCATGTCGACCATCTGTACGAAACCGTAGGAATCCATCGAGAAATTCTCGATCTTTACGTCTCGGCTGAGCGCTTCACCCAATCGCATCCCCAGAGCTTCGTGGAACAGGGTCTCACCATCCACCGGTCCCATGGTGTAGGAACTGCCGACCAGTGCACCGCGAATTTCGGCCGCCTCCCAATCTGTCTCCCGGCTGGCCAGCCGTCCCTGTGCGTTCATCAGGTCGAACAATGAACACCCAACGAGAAGGCCGTTATCGATTATGCCCCTGAAGTATCCCTCGGGCCGAAACTTCCACCCAACCTCACGATCGAAAGACCAAAGGGCCGGATAGCTGCCGAACATGAACCTGGGGCTTGGCTCGGGGGTCTTCCGCAACGGGACGACGGTATCTAGGTTGTGTACTAGATAGTAGCGGTATCCGCCTTCGGCAAAGACAAGACCAAAGCTCGCGCCAACGACCATCAGGACCATGTTCGGCCACGTTAGGGTTGCCCGTATCCTGTCCCAAGCCGAAATCACCTACAACGCCCCCATCAGCACGTCTATATCCCGACAACTCTGAGTGTTCCAGCATCTTCGAAACCGTCTTCCGATCCACACCGAAACGACGTGTCGCTTCACGTCGGCTTAAATTGCCATGATGGCATGCAACTCTTATCCTCCGGTAAAGGTCCACCGAGCACATCCTCCCGCCTTCCAGCCCAGAATTAGGTAAAAGGCTATAAAGTGTCGAAATTTTACTATGCCCGTAGTCGCATTTTATGAAGGCCTCAGCAGCCCGGGTATTGCTCCGCCGTTGACACATACTCGCAATTTCACGTTATTCCCCCTCTGGCGGATGGGAGGCCATAAAAAATGACCTGGCGTATGTGGTTGGTGGGAACCCTATTTTTTTTGTCGGGGGGCACTGCACTTATTTATCAGATTTTATGGATGCGGCAGTTATCATTGTTCTTTGGGAGCGATGTTTACGCGGCAGCAATAACACTAAGCGTATTTATGAGTGGATTATCGTTTGGTGCCTATCTATCTGGTAGAATTAGCGACAGAACAGATAAACCACTTCTGTTTTATGGATTACTAGAGATAGGTGTTGCCATTTGTGCTATCGCGTTTCCGCTCATTATTTCTAGTTTTGAAGATGTTTCTCGTTCAATTTATCAGGGAGATTTTGCCACCCATCCACTGAAGTATCATTTCTTCCGTTTGGTGATTAGCGTGGGAGCATTGCTGTTGCCTACCGTTCTGATGGGGGCAACACTACCTCTTCTAATCCGTCGTTTTGCACACAAGAAAGGAGAGTTGGGTAAGCGGGTCGCCTTTTTTTATGCTGCAAATACACTTGGAGCCTTTACGGGTACGCTGCTCGCTGGCTTTGTTCTACTTCAGACTCTTGGCATCCAGACCACGAACTACGTAAACTTAATTGTAAACTTGGCAATTGGTGCGGTTGCCATATTGCTTGGACTGATCAGATTTAACAATGGAAACGTAGAGAAACTTGTTGTTATTTCAGATTCTTACGGTTCTGAAAAACATCGAATTGATGTCGGTGAAAATGACAAGATAATTGTGGTTGTTGCAATTGCTATTTCCGGCTTAGCCGCACTATCCCTGGAGGTAGTATGGACTCGTATTTTGGTGCAATCGTTTAGTGGAACAGTTCATTCTTTTGCGGTGATGCTGGCATGTTTTTTGTTCGGTATTTTCTTTGGTAGCCGCAAGGCTGCAGAAACTGCCGATGATTTGCAGAACCCCGCAATGCGTCTCTATATTCTTGAGCTGTGGTTGGCTGGAACAGTTGCCGTCTTGATACCAGTAACATATCTGGTTCCCAGTGTGTTTGCGGAACTGACATGGAGTCTTACAGGGCTAACCGGAGGTAGCTTTGCTGCGGGTAGCATCCTGGCTCAATTTGTTATAGCCGGCATGCTCATATTTATTCCAACTGCTTTACTGGGAGCTACGTTTCCTATTGCGGTGAAGGCTTATACAGGAAGTATCCAACACCGCGCCCATGGAACAGGAATCATTTATGCGGCAAATACCGCAGGGGCGGTCCTTGGAGCACTTCTAGGCGGCTTTATTCTTCTTCCGACATTCGGCGGTCGTGCGAGTTTAGCAGCCGTCGCTATGCTTTTTCTTGTTGCAGCCACAGTTCTACGACGTAGTGCTCAGAAGCATAGTGGCGGTCTGGCTGGAGTCCACAAATTAGTGCCGGTGATCCTTCTGATTGGAGGCACATCTTCTCTTGCCTTGATCCCACAACAGATTGTGGTCAACTACAATATGCAGAAGTCCACCACGCCAGAAGTCATTTATCACGGTGATGGTGTAGCTCACACAGTTGACCTTGTGCGTTCTGGTCAGGGCCATACCATCATGATGATCAACGGAAATATTGAGGCCGATACCACTTATGTCCAGCGGCGGCATTTTATGCTTAAAGGTCACCTTCCTCTCTTGCTCCATGGTCAAGCCAAGGACGTTGCCATAGTTGGTCTCGGGCTTGGAATTACAGCACGAACCATTATGAACAATCCGTCTGTCGAGCGTGTTCAATTGATCGAGCTTAGCCCTGAAATGGTGCAGGCTCATAGGCTCAATCCAGAAGTCTCTGGGCATGTACTAGAGAACCCAAAGCTCGACCTCAGAATCGATGATGGGCGAAACTTTATGCACATGTCCGGGCAACAGTTCGATATGATTACGGCGGATCCAATTCATCCTCGCATCACTGGCGTCGGATATCTATACACTCAACAATATTACCAAATGATTAAAAAACGGCTAAGGCCTGGTGGAGTTGCTCTTCAATGGGTGCCATTGTATCGAATATCAAAGCACTCTTTTGATGTCGCCCTGCGAACATTTTTGAATGTTTTCCCAAAGGCTTCGTTTTGGTACGTCAGAGGCCACGGGCTATTCGTCAGCGGAAAAGACGATCTCGCCGCAGATTACCACCAGCTTGTGGAGCAGTTTTCCCAAACTCCAATCGGAAAGGACTTGGAATCAATTGATATAAATTCACCGGAGGAATTACTCAGTCATTTGTTGATGGATGCTGAACATATTCGTGCATACCTCGCAGCAGGAGACGGCGAAATAGTCAACACAGACGACAATGCTTTTCTTGAATACCACACACCTTTCGAATTTCTGGAAGGCCCGAAGCCGATTGTGTCTGGGCTTGTTTCTTACGCCGGATGGGATATGGATTCTCTTTTCAGAAACATGCCAGCGGACACGCAAAACAGAGTAAGAGAATTATTTACACAACGCATCAATCGGCTCATCCCGGAACTTGAGGAGAGAATTGAGTGATTAACTTTTGTGGGTTATTTAGCTTCTGAGCAGTCGACGAGCCACTGCAGCGTCTCTTTCCCCACCGACATCCAGACCGTCCTCGATAAACTTTTCACCTAATCACCGTGACCAGTCTCGATGCCAAACAGACCGCCACAAGGGATTATATAAGGAAAACCCGTGTCAGGAATGGTCATCGAGCCTCGCTGGAATCCTCAGGTTAGGTGCTGTAAGCGGCGGAACAATACTGGGTCACAGAGGCGGCTGCATAATACGGCTGCGGTTGACTATCAGCTGGCACGGAATCCACTCGGTATCATCGGCAGGATCGGAGACGATCATCGCGGCGCCCTCCATCCCGCTTTACGAGCCTCGGCCTCGGAGCAAAACCACCGCTCATCCCTGTCTTGGCTGATGCGCGTCTGATCGTACCATCTGCTTTCCGGTAGGTGATAGATGCGCTCGCCGGCGCCGTTGATATTACCCTTTATGGCGCAGTCACCTGGAGGCTGGGTATCAACAAGCCGCGTACCACGGCGCCAATCCCATGGCGGCACGAACCGGCCGCGCCACATGCCGTTGCCGGCGACTCGAGCAACATCCTCTTGCGGCACGTATTCACTCGAGTAATGCCGATAAGACAGCGCCCAGCCCTCAGCTACCAGCCAGCCATTCAGATCGAGGTCGCCGAGACGACAGACGGCTAACGTGCGGTTGTGTCGGTCCATGCCAAGGTCGTCGCAAACGATGTTGGCCGTGCCGATCTTGTCCGCCAGAGCCAGTGCAGCCTGCTGGCCGCAGCGCCAGGTATTGCCGTCTGCATCGCACCTCTGCTGGCTTTCCGGCGCATCGATGCCGTGCAGACGGATGCGCTCGCCGCGGATTTCGATGGTGTCACCGTCGATGACGCTGGCACGACCTACCAGGTCTGCAGATTCAGCACACGGAACCCACACCGGCGCGACCGCCGCCATAAATAGCGTCCCTACGAGCACGATGCGCCCAGGCGCGTATTCCTTAACGGCCATGCCGCCAGCGTGCTACAGGCGAGGTCCCCGGTCAATTAACCTTGAGGGGTCAGGCAAGCATTATGTGATCCTCGCCCCATTCTTTGTGCCAGATGCTATGTTGGTCCTGGCCAGTTTGCGAAGGGCTGATATAGCTGCAACCCATCAATAGCGAAAGCTGGATTAGCCCGCCTGAGCGCGATGGCCTCAATTAGGGTTTTTGGCATCAACAGCTAAACCTGCCGTTGAAAAGGATTGCTGATCAAAGCAACCTGCGCCCAGGGGGGAAAGACACCGTCAACGGCTCAAGGCAAGATGTGACACATGGCGCAATTAAGACGAGACGAACAATTGTGATAAACCCAACTACGAATCGGGAGGGAATCATGAAGCGAGGATCACTGTCAGGCGGGGCTATCGCCGCCGCACTAGCGTTAGGACTCGGTGCCAACGCCGCCGACGCGGCCGAAAGGTGGAGCATGGCGACCGCCTGGGCCGGCGGGCCGATTCTCGAGCAGGCGGCGAAGCGCGCGGCTAGAAACATCGAGTTTCTGACCGATAACGAAATCAAGATTGAGGTCTTTCCCGGCGGAACCATGGGCAGTCCACTCAAGGTGACCGAGACGGTGCGCAAAGGCGTTACCGAGATCGGCCACAGTTGGAGCGGTTACGACTGGGGCATCGAGAAGACCGCGGTGCTGTTCGCAGGCTATGCTGGCGGCCTCAACGCAGAACAGATGTTCCACTGGATATACGAAGCTGGCGGCCTGGAGCTTTACCAGCAGTTCCGGCTCGAAAAATTTGGCGTTATTGCGTTTCCCTGTGGCGCGCTGCCGCGCGAGATGGGGATGCATTCGCGCAAACGCGTGCAGACCCTGGAGGACTTCAAGGGCCTCAAGCTCAGAACCGCAGGCGCCTGGGCCGAGATTGCCCCAGGACTAGGCGCCTCAACCGTGATCTTGCCCGGCGCGGAAGTTTATCCGGCTCTCGAGCGCGGAGTCATCGACGCCATCGAATGGGCCCATCTGTCCATCAATAAAACCATCGGCTTCCACAAGATCGCCAAATATCTGATCATGCCCGGCATTCACCAGCCGACTGCGTTTATCGAGTGCACGGTCAACAAGAAGGCGTGGGACAGCCTAAGCGAGAGGACTCAGAAACTACTGATGGCTGCCGGCAAACTGACCACCCACAAGTTCTATCAGGAGGTCGGCAACGCCGACGCCTACGCGTACGATTTCTACGTCAACTCCGGCAACGAGATCGTGGTGCTGGACGACGAAGTGATCGAGAAAGCCCAAGAACTATCCTATGCCTGGGCCGACAAGGTGGCGGCCGAAGAGGGCGGCTGGTTCGCGAAGGTTCTAAAGATTCAACGCGACTATCAAATGGCCTGGTCCAACGCCTACAAGTACCGCGACACCCTGCCTCCCAAATAAAACAACATGCCGGATACATATCGTTCTTCGACACGGGCGCCGCCGGCAGGCGCCCCGCTTGACGGTTGATCGCACGCTGACAGAGAGCACGGTCTGAATATGGCAACGCTCATACGATCCTTAGAGTGGCTCATACGCCTTTTCGGTTATATCGCCGCGTGGTTGGTAGCGCCGCTCATCGTGGCGATGGTGTGGGAAGTGTTCTCGCGCTATGTGTTTTCGGCACCGACATTGTGGGCTTTTGAGATTGCCTACATGCTCATGGGCGCGAGCCTGATGCTGGGAATCGCCTACACGCTTCAGCTCCGCCGCCATATCAGGGTCGACTTCCTCTACGATATGCTCCCGGCCAAGAAGCAGGCGGTTATTGACGTTGTCGGCTACGTCTTCTTCCTGTTACCGGTCGTACTCTGGATGACGTGGGGGCTGTGGGACTATCTCGCGTACGCCTACGTCAATGGCGAGGTTTCTGGCGAGTCTGCCTGGAACCCGGTCGTTTGGCCCTTACGGGTTGCCTTCGTGGCCGGCTTCATCCTGTTTGCGCTCCAGATCGTCGTCGAGATCATAAAGTGCGTCTACGTGCTGGGCGGGAGAACCGCACCCGGCTGGTCGCCGCCCGAAACCCATTCGGCGAAACTCTGACATGACACTTGCCCTGTGGATGTTTCCGGCCCTGATGGCGGCAATCTTTGTCGGTTTTCCGGTCGCCTTTTCGCTCATGGGCGTCGCATTGGTGTTCGGACTCATTCGGTTCGGCGACGCCGCCGTCTTCCAATTCGTTACTAAGGTTCAAGATGTCGCGGGCAACTACGTACTCGCCGCGGTGCCGTTGTTCATCTTCATGGGCGCGATGCTGGAGCGCTCGGGCATCGCGGAGAAACTGTTTGAGGCCGTTCACATCTGGACCCGACGGCTCCCGGGCGGCCTCGCCGTGGGCACAGTAATCATGTGCGTGATTTTTGCTGCCGCCAGCGGAGTGGTTGGCGCGACGGAGACTGTCGTCGGGCTGCTCGCGATCCCGGTGATGCTCAATTACAGCTACAGCAAATCTCTGATATCAGGTACGATCTGCGCCGGAGGCTCGCTGGGAACAATCATCCCGCCCTCGGTGATCGTGGTTATCTTGGGTCCGGTTGCGGACGTTTCAGTGGGCGATCTGTTCGCCGGGATCATGTTTCCAGGCCTGATTATGGCCGGGCTTTATATCCTCTACATATTGGGCCGTTGCCTTTTCGACCCGGCCGCGGGACCGCGCCTACCGCGCGATGAAAACGAACCGAGCTTGATCCAAAAATTGCGCATCACGCTTATCGCCCTCGTGCCACCGCTCATCCTGATTTTCACAGTGCTCGGAACGATCCTGCTCGGCTGGGCAACGCCGACCGAAGCCGCTGCTTGTGGTGCCCTGGGTGCGGTTCTGCTGACCCTGTTCTACGGGACATTTTCATTCTCCGTGTTGTCGGAAGCGTTCATCCGGACCCTGCTCGTGACCGCCATGATCCTGACGATTCTTCTCGGTGGCAGTATGTTCTCTGGCGTTTTCATCGCCTCCGGCGGCCTTTCCGCGACCAAGGATATCTTGGCGACAGCGAACCTAACCGGCTGGCCGACCCTGGTTCTAATCCTCCTCCTCACCTTCTGCGCCGGCTTCGTGCTCGACCTGATCTCGATCATCCTTATTATCATTCCAATCGCGATTCCGATTGTCGCCGGTTTCGGATTCGACCCGATCTGGTTCTGTGTCCTGTTCCTGGTCGTGATCCAAACCAGCTATCTGACCCCGCCGATGGCGCCATCGATTTTCTACCTTCGTGGCATCTCACCGCCAGAGATCACCCTGAGGCACATGTACAACGGCGTGGTGCCATTCATTTTTCTCGAAATCATCACGCTGGCCCTGGTCATGGTATTTCCGGCAATCGCGCTCTGGCTGCCGGATAAGCTACTCGGTTTTAACTAAAGTATTTTCCGATCATACGAATTCATAGTCGGCTGCGGAGAAGCAGTTTCGGCATTCGTTTAGGGTGAAGATATCGATGGCTTTAGCGACGGCGTTCCAGAGGGATTCGACAGTCCTGTACGCCACGCGATCGAGAGCGCCACGCCGAACTACGTTTCCTATCGCCCATCAATAATAAGTTCATCCAGCTGTCGTATCGCCCGCCACCAACCGGAGACGCCGAGCGACCAGTAGTAGTGAACACATAGCGCGGTGCACCCTCCCGGCGCAACTTTCGGTATTACTTTGATGATATCGACTGATGTTGAGAAGAGCGGCTAGTGTAACCCGCTTAATGACTCCTGGGTATAGGGCTCGATCTCCTGGTAACGGCCTTCGCGAACTTTGATCGGCCAGTTGGGTTCCGACAGCAACTGACGGCCGACGGCCGCAAAGTCGAATTCACCCTCTGCCATACGCTTGACCAATTCGTCCACGTCAGTCGAATTAGCGGCTGCCCAGGATGGATCGTCCAGACCAATACTGCCCACGGTGATAACCGGTTTGCCGCTCAACTTCTTGGTCCAACCGGCTAGGTTGAGATCGGAGCCCTCGTACTCCGGCCGCCAGAACCGCCGGGTGCTGGCGTGAAAGACGTCAACGCCCGCTACCGACAGGGTTTTCAGAAAACGCTCCAGTTCCTCCGGGGTCTTGGCGATCTTGGCCTCGTAGTCGTCGATCTTCCACTGCGAGAAACGGAAGACGATCATAAACTCCGGTCCCACCGCTGCGCGCACCGCCTCGACCACTTCCTTGGCAAAGCGGTTGCGGTTGTCGAAGCTGCCGCCATATTCGTCTTCGCGTAGGTTGGAGCGCTCCCAGAAGAATTGGTCGATCAGGTAACCGTGGGCGCCGTGGATCTCGACCCCGTCGAAGCCGACCTTCTTGGCGTTGGCGGCGGCTTCGGCGTAGGCGGCAATACAGTCCTCGATGTCTTTCTTGCTCATTGCGACTGGAACTTCGCGATCACCGGTAGCGACGGCAGACGGGGCATAGCCCGGCACCTCGCGGTCCGGCTCTATCCCCCTCACCCGCTGCGCGCCGACATGCCAAATTTGCGGGATTATCTTCGCACCGCCCGCATGGACCTCTTCTACGACGCGACGCCATCCGGCGAGAGCGGCGTCGCTGTAGATGTTGGGTACGCCGTCATAGCCATTGGCAGCCTTGTGCTCGACAAAGACGCCTTCGGTGATGATCAGTCCGACGCCGCCTTCCGCGCGCCGCCGATAATAGGCCGCCACGTCATCGCCAGGCGCATTGCCGGGACACTTGCGCCGGGTCATGGGGGCCATGACGATGCGATTGGGAAGGCTTACACCCTTGACGGTGATGGGCTCAAACAGAATGTCGACATTCGCGCTCATGACGTTTCCTTAATTGTTATAATAGACATCTTTTATAATCGTATTCCGACTCAACCTTGGCTAATTCGACACTCTCCAGATGCAATCCAAATTCGTGGGAATCGTATCATCGTCCCACTGCAAAGAAAACTGCATCCCGTCCCCTTCGCAGTTCTCCGATGACATGACTTTTGTGTGTTGACCACGTTCGAAAAGTCTTTTAGCAAAGTTTCTACCATTCCAAGGCACCTCTCCCGTCATTTTCATCTAGGTGTGGATTTTCTCGTTCACGGCGAGAAGGGCCACGACAGCGATACGGCGCGCCACAAGATCAAAGGTCGAGGCGCGGTGCCTAACATTTCATCAAGGGTGAACCCGCGCCGAAAATACCACTTCTCGCCCGTCCACTACCGCAACCGCAACGCCATCGGACGAATGTTCGCGCGCATCAGGAAGTTGCGAAGGATCGTTACCCGATACGACCGGCTCGCCCAGAACTCCCTCGTTACCGTTTGCCTCGTTGCTACGATATGCTATTGCTTATAAGCCTCTAGCCTAGCTAGATCGTAGACAATTTATTTTTGTCAGGGTAACTTTTCTTGAAGTGTATGAAGCTACCCCACTCATTAAGAAAGAGGAGGGTGATGACGAAATTAGATTTTTCTTTGCGGCCGCCCCTTGAAACTGACGTATGGCCTTATATCGGTTTTCTCGCGGATCCGGAAGTCTCCCTCTGGCTGGAAGACGTGTGCCAAGGTGCCGTTACCTATGCTCAGATCTACGCACTTCTTTTTGGCGAAAAGCGTCAAATCCGATCCATCGAGGTTCGGGGCAAGTTTGTCGGTCTCACCGGACTAAGCGAATGGGATGCCGCCGCCACCACAGGCCGTTTTTTTTTCGTGATCGGCGACAAGAAATACTGGAATCTAGGGCTGGGCCGTGCCGTTCTCTGGGCAACACTCAAAATGAGCTTTGGAGACCTCGCTTTGCGCCGTGTTGATTCTGATTTTCTAGACGGAAACCAGGTGGCCAAAGCGCTACATGAGCAGATCGGCTTTCGAGTGGATGGAAAAATTCGCGAGGACTGCTGGAGGAACGGAAAATGGTGCGATCGAATTCTAGTATCCTTGCTGCGCGATGAATATGCAGAATTGACAAAACTGCTAGACTAAATAATCGTATTCACACTCCATAAAATATATACGAACGATTAATACGCTATCATTGTCTATATAATCTAGTACTTTTTGATGGCGTACTCGTATTTTAGTATGAAAATCAGTATGCTATAGGTAGATTTTTGATGTTTGTATAACTCACCAAATGGGTGAATCGAAAGATGAGATTTTAAGGCTCTGTTTCGACTGCCAGCTGCAACTTTAATTCCACGGCTCCAAGGTCACCTCCAAAATCGGTCTGCCCGCCTGCTACGAGTTCGACGATTTTCTTGGCCTGACCGCACTGGCAAGCAATCTCCTGGCCGACGCCCGTCGCGAAAATGGCACTCGCCCCGTTCCAATTGGGAAAATTGCGCGCAAGAAAGTTGTTCCGAAAAATTCTGAGCTTGACCGATGAAGTGCGCCGAAGATCCGCCCCGGCGTAGGCCGAGAAAATTCAAAGCGACGTGAAACCGACGGGGGACGTTCGTCTGGATGAGATGAAATATTGGCAAATAGCCTTCCGGACGAGAACCGGTCTCCAAACAAGGCCATCGTGTTGGAGAACTATAGTGAGGTGGTCCCACTTTGTCGGACAGGTTGGCGGCTCGGTTAAGGTGTATTCCGCTGCCTGATCATGCCGCCAAATTCTTGTTTAACAGATCCTGTTGTTGCTGTTGAGCCTGTGGAGATGTGGGCAAGGCAATGGCCTTGTCCATCATATCCATAGGCTGTGCGATTCCGTAGGCCTCCGCCGGCGTTTGGTTGGCGAGGGCGGAATGGGGACGCTCGGTGTTGTAGAAGGCGATCCAGTCGCCGATCACCCGCTCGGCCTTAAAACCATCGGTCAGCTCGTGCAGATAGACCGCCTCGTACTTGAGCGACCGCCACAGGCGTTCGATGAAGATGTTGTCCATGCACCGGCCCCGGCCGTCCATCGAGATCGCCACGCCCGCGTCCTTCAGCACATCGGTGAAGTCGAAGCTGGTGAACTGGCTGCCCTGGTCGGTGTTGAAGATCTCCGGCCGACCGTATCGTGCCAACCCTTCGACAATGCGTTATGCAGAACCAGGACTCTCCTTATGAGTGAGGGAGCCAAGGGGCCCAGGTCACTCCCTGTCCGATTTTCTGGGACCACCTCAGCGTAAACCTATGGAAACGAACGGCTGTAGAAGAAGGTGGAGCGTTCCCTTGATAGTGGAATGGTGGTAGGGTCTCCCTGAGACTGGGGATGTTTTGGAAATATCGGCCTATCACGTCGATGGCCGTTCTGGAGGAAGCGATGTCGCCCTTAGCTACCATACTGCGTACCTTTGTAATTTCATTCGTGCTTGTGGCTTTATCACCAGAATTGGCCTTTTCAGACGATCCGACTGAGGAATTCGTTAATAAGAATTTTAATAAATCTCGCGAATACGCGCTGGAGGCACTCGGAGAAAATCCCGACGACGAGGACGTCCTTGGCATTTATGGCTGGGCCGAGTTCATGCTCGATAATTACATCGCTGCGGAGAATGCCTTCAAGAAGCTTGAGGAGGTGGATCCCGGGCAATTTGATGCAGCGCTGGGGCAGGCGTGGACCGCCATAAAGCTTGGCAGGTACGACGGAGCGGAGCCATTTCTCGATGAGGCCGAGGACCGCGCCGACGACACGCAAGAACCCATGGTCGTGGACGCCCGCGCCTGGCTCGAGGCCAAGCGCGGTAACCCGGACAAGGCTCGCGAACTTTTTCTAGCCGAAGAGAAAATCGACATTTGGGGCGGACCACGGGGGAACGTCAAACTCCCCAAAGAAGATGATCCAATGGTCGGTCTCGGTTGGCTCGAACTCAATGCCGGAAATTTGGAGGAAGCCGAGAAGTATTTCAAAAAAGGTTTGTACCGCAAGAAAGACTGCTTCTTCTGCAGGGATGGTTTGGCGCGCATTGCCCTGCAGGAAAAGAAACTGGAGAAAGCTCTAAAACACGCGGTTGCAGGAGCGAGGGCGACGAATCATAACAACGGGTTGGTGGCGTTAGTCGATACGGTTCTCGTGCAAATTAACGATGCGGAAACCAGCGAAGAAACCTACACGAAGCTTGCGAAGAGGCACGATGAGGACGCCCTCTATCAAAACAAGCTTGGGTTTCTCTACCTCGCTCAAAATAAAACTAGCGACGCGAATGAGGCCTTTAAGAAATCTCAAGAGCTGGAGCCTGGCAATGTCTTAGCAACCATTGGCATGGGTCGGTTGGATGTGGCCAAAACAGCATTTGTCCGGGAGGGTTGGTCACTCTATTACCAGGGGCGCTATCGTGAAGCCATCGAGGCCTTCGACGCAAAAGCCGATGAAGCAAAATCCGACGACAATCCGGCAGCTTTAGATGGCCGCGGTTGGACGTTGCTGGCACAAAATAAACCCAACGAAGCCCTCTCCACTTTCAATGCTGCACTGAAAATCTCCCCGACCTTCGCCAACAGCCGCGCCGGCGTAACCGCAACGCAACGCGTTCTGATGGTTGACTACAGCCGCGGCTGGGCTTTGGTCAACGCCGGTAATTTCGAAGCCGCCGCCGAAGCGTTCAATTTGGCGCGCCAACAGGCGCCCGAGGACCTGATGTGGTTGGTGGAGGACGGGTTTGCCTGGATCGATTTTTACAAGGGCGATCTGGAAACAGCGAAGGAGCAATTCACGTCGATCGTAAGCAAAACGCAAGACGCCTACCTCTCATACAAAGGGTTAGGTTTCATTGCGCTGCGCAATAGCGATTTCGATACGGCGGTTAAGCAGCTGGGAACTTCCTTCTCCAGCAATGCGTTTCAACCGCTGATGGACTACACTTCTGCCGCCAGTACACTGCTCGAAGCTGGGCAACACGACAATGCAAAACTCATCTTAGAATTGGCGGAAAAGATCTATCCCCTATCGGCAGACGTGCAGTTCATGCTTGCCAAAGCCTATGACGGCTTGAAAGACAAACCTACTGCAGCGACAAAACTAGCGATTGCTACCCGTTTGGCGCCGGCCTACATCCATCCGGTTTTCGATCAGATTGCCGACCTACCGCAGGATGAACTCAAGCAGGCGCGTATCGAGATGGGCTGGGGCCTCTACTACGTGGGCAATACCGAAGCTGCCTTGGCGCGTTTCGACGAATTTTTCAGCATGGGCAGCGACAACCCCGACGCCAACCTATCCGCTCGCCTGGGGCGTGCTTGGACCAACTTGGCGGCAAATTCGCTGGAACAAGCGGCAGCGGATTTCGAGCAAGCGGGAAGCATTCGCGAGAACGCAGCTACCTATACCGGCTTGGGATGGGTCTCGCTCAATTCCAATGATGTCGATGGAGCCCGGCAACAATTCACCAAAGCACTTGAGGTGATACCTGGATATGCGCCGGCCTTAAATGGTTTGTACACGATTCCCTATCGTTTGACGGCTATCGTCCAGGATGGCTGGAACGCTTACTACACGGCACGTTACAACACCGCACTGAAGGCGTTTGAGGAGAAGCGCCTGGATGCAGAGGCAGAGAAGAACCCAGCAGCCGAGGACGGCCGCGGGTGGACCCTGCTCGCTATGGGCCAGCCAACCGAGGCAGCTGCCGCATTTGAGGCCGCACTAGAGATTGATTCCACCTTCCCATTTTCCCGCAGCGGTCTGATCGCGGCACAACGGGCCTCCATGACCCGCTACAACCAAGCGTGGGCGGCCCTCAATGTGGGGAATATGGAGGCAGCCGAGAAGGGGTTCGAGGAGGCGAGAGCGGAAACCTTCGATGAGTTCATGTGGCTGATTGATGACGGTTTGGCGTGGACGGCCTATTACCAAGAAGAATACGACAAGGCGGCGTTGGCATTCAGCGCGGTTATAGAGGACCATCCGGAAGCCTATATCTCGAGAAAGGGATTGGGCTACGTGGCGCTCCAGACAGGAGATATTGATATGGCCATGCAAGAAGTGATGGCCTCGGTCGGTCAAAACCCGTTCCAAGCGATCGGTGTGTATACCTTCCCGGCCACGCGCCTCATCGAAATGAGAGAATTCAACCGGGCGAAAGATCTTTTGGAAGTGGGAGAGCGGACCTATCCGGCGTCGTCCGACCTCAAGTTCCTCTTAGCCAAAGTCTTCAAGGGTCTGAATGACGATACGCGCGCCATTGAAAAAGCGCAGCAGGCGGTTCGATTGGCTCCCGCCTACATCCATCCCGTATTTGACGAGCTCGAATTGCCCATGCAGGAAACTCAGCAGGCCTTACTCGATATGGCCTGGGGTTTGTACTACGCGGGCAATTCCCAAGCAGCACAAGTCCGTTTGGATCAGTATGCGAATGCCGGTGGCGCAAGCCTATCTGCATCCCTCGCCAAGGGATGGATCCAGCTGGGGCTGAAAGACCCCGAAGAGGCCGAGAGAACTTTCAAGGCCATTCTGGACGAGGGGACTGTAACCGATGGTTATGCCGGGCTTGGTTGGGCGTTGCTAAACCAACAGCGCACTAAAGAGGCTCAGAAGGCCTTTGATCGCGCACTGGAACTTGCTCCCTACCACGGGTCCGCACTAAGTGGCGTAGGCAGTATTCAGTTTGCCAAGACCCAAGCCGTGAAAGAGGCCTGGGAACACTACTATAAAGGCGAATATGAGGAAGCGCTGGCGGCTTTCGACGCTAAGCGAGATGCGGTCAAGTCGGAGGATAACCCGGCGGCGGAAGATGGTCGCGGGTGGAGCCTGCTGGCCCTACAGCGTCCTCAAGATGCGCTACAAGCCTTCAAAGCGGCCCTCGAAATTGACGACGCCTTCCCTTATTCTAAGAGCGGTCTCGTAGCCGCTGAACGGGCCTCCGCGCAGCTGTATAATCAAGCCTGGGCGTTCCTCAATGCCCGCCAATTTGAACAAGCCGAAAAGCGTTTCAACGAGGCACGCGAAGAACTACCTAAAAATGTTGCGTGGCTGATTGATGACGGGCTGGCATGGTCGGCGTTCTACCAGGACAAAATCGATGTCGCCGAAGCGTCCTTTAAGAAGATCGTCGACGCCGAACCCAATGCCTACCTATCCAGAACTGGCCTGGGGCTCGTCGCCATCGAAAAACGCTCCTACGACGAAGCGATGAAACACTTGAAGGCGTCGTTTGAGCAAGCGCCACTGCAAGCAATTTCTTCGTACACCGTGGCCAGCCTAAAACTACTTGAGAATGAACAAGCCCAACAAGCAAAAGAAATATTGGAACTTGGTGAGCGGATCTATCCCTACTCAGTGGACGTTCAGTTCCTCTTGGCCAAGGCCTTTAAGGCGCTTGGCAATGAGGATGCCGCCTTAACCAAAGCGCAGGCCGCCGCCAATCTGGCGCCTGCCTATGTTGATCCGGTGTTTGACGAATTGGAACTGGCCGCCGGGAACTCGAAGGGTATCTACTATAGCCTAGCCTGGGGACAGTACTTCTCTGGCAACAACGAAGCAGCGATAAAGCGTTTCGACCAATACATCACATTGGACGGTGAAGAGATCAACGCTCAGCGTGGCCGTGGTTTTGCCTTGTTCCGCTTGGGCCAGTATGACGACGCCATCGAGGCGTTGGAAAAAGTGACTGCCAAGGAACCGGATGAACTTCAGCCGATTTCGGAAGTTCTGCCCATTCCCGGGACCGACACTTCATGGACGGTGATTTACAATGCTACGACGACGTTAGCCTGGAGCTACTACCGCACCGAACGGCCAGAACGGGCGCAGAAAGAGTTTGAAAAAATGCTCGCGGTCTACCCCAACTGGATCGACGCATTGACCGGGCTGGGTTATGCCCGGTTGGAGCAGAAAAATAAACAAGGCGCGGAGGAGGCCTTCAAGGAGGCCTTAAAGCTGTTGCCATACTATCCCGATGCTCTTCAGGGACTCGGCATGGTAGAAGGCGAGAAAGGCTAACGGGAGGAAATGGAGAACGAACTCTGGCGGTTGAAGGATCGGGTTCGTCTGGAAGGAGACGAATCAGAGACCGGCGGCGTGCTTTACGACACCTACACGGCAACCATGTATTCGTGCAATCACACGGCATGGTCCGTGCTCCAAAGGTTGGCGGCGCCAGCCGATTTGGAGGAACTTAGCACCGACGTGGTCAAGCAATTCGACGTGGCGCAGGAGAAAGCGCAGGATGACGTTCTCCTGCTTATGCGTCAGCTGCAGTCGATGGATTTGCTAGATTTTGGTTAAAGCCATCCGTGTCGCGGTAACCGGGTTTGGGGGTTTGAATAACCCCGAACCCGGCACCCCCGTGGCCAGATCCTTACGTCAGGGATGGCCCGGAAAACTCCACATACATGCCATGGGATACGACACCTGGATGACCGGCGGTTGGATGCCCGGGGTCGTCGATGAACTGCACCTTCTCTGCCCCTTGGCCGAGGGTGATGAAGCGGTTCTTCAACGCTTGATGGGCATTCACAAGAAAAGTCGCTTTGATGTCCTTATTCCGTGTCTGGATTTGGAGGTGCCCGTCTTCGCCAGACTGTCTGGCCGCTTGGCGAAGGCGGGTATCAAAACCCTCCTACCCGAACAAGAGGCCATCGCCAAAGTCAACAAGGCAGCGTTGTCCATATTTTGCAGCCGAAACGACATTCCCTCTCCCAAGACAATCTATGTACCCGAAGTGGCAAATGTGCCGTTTTACGCCGATCAGCTGGGCTATCCGCTCATGGTGAAAGGTTCCGTTGCCGGGGCAACAAAGGTTGCCCGCAGGGACGAGGCACACGATGCGGCCATTAAATTCAATGCAAAATGGGGCGGAGGGGTAATCCTACAGGAAGCCTTGGAAGGCGAGGAATACGTCGTTGCGATGGTGGCGAGACGGGATGGCAGCTGTTTGGGGTCCACTCCCGTCCGCAAAATCGGAATTAACGAGCATGGTAAGGCCGTCGTTGGTGCCGTTGTCGATGATCCGACTTTGGATCGTGAGAGCCAGCGGATCCTTTCGCAGTTGGGATGGCGTGGTCCTCTAGAGCTTGAGTTTCTTCGTCCCAACAACAGCATTCGGTTCAACCTGATCGAGATCAATTGCCGCTTCCCATCTTGGATTTTGCTGTCCCATTTCGCGCAAAGCAACCTGCCGGTTGCATACTTGAAAGAGATCATTTCACCGGGCAAACGTCGTCCCCCAAAACCCAGATGCGGCACCGTTTTTGTGCGTGACGTGCAGGACAATACGGTGAGGGTAGACGAGTTCGAGAGGCTCAATCGTTTTTTGAGCATGCCTGTAAACGGCAACTTCGATGGCAACGGAAGTTTGAAGCCCTCTGAAACAAAAAAATACAATGGGGGGCAGGATAAACTATGTGTAGCGGTCACCGGTCCCAGCGCCTTTGAGGTCGTGTTACCGGGACTCGGCGTCGCGAAATCGCTTCTCTCGGTTCCAGAAGTTTCGGAGATTGTTGCTCTCGGGAGGGACCCTTACGATACGGGCATGTATCGGCGGGGGCTATTCGACCGTGCGGAACGCCTGCCACAATGGGATAACAGCGACGAGTTATTGGATTGGTTCAAAAATTTACAACGGCGTAATCCTATTGATGTCGTTATTCCCTGCATCGACTTTGAAGTTATGGGTTGTGTGGAAATTGCTTCGGAATTAGCTGAAATTGGCATCAAAACCCTACTGCCCAGCGCCAGCGCGATGAAGAAACGCTCCAAGGAAAAGTTACCGGAGATCGTTCGAAAGTTAAACCTAGCGGGCCTAGAGGTTCCTAAAAGCCAAGTTCTGCGCACCGAAATTGCGGTGAAACGCGCAACTAAAACTCTTGGACTGCCCTTCGCCCTTAAATGTGAAATAGCAGCGACCGAAATCATCTATTCCGAAGATCAGGCCGTTCAAGTGTGGCGCAAATGGCGAGACCGCGGAGAGGACATAGCGATTGCTCAGCAATTCATAGCCGGAGACGAATTTGCCGCGGCAGGAGTTTGTTCTCGTCACCATCACTTTAATTGCACCGTCTCAATAAAAAAATTGAAACGATGCGATCGTGGCAATACGTGGGGCGCGACGACAGCCGATCTTTCTGATCTTATGGTGGACCTAGGCCGGTTGCTAAAAAAGATCAAATGGGTCGGACCATTTGAAGTGGAGTATATTCGAGATATCACTCGCGAGAAGTTCTATCTTCTTGAAATAAATCCACGCTTTCCGGCCTGGATAAATTTCACCGCGGAAATGGGAACAAACCTCCCACGAGATGTCATCCGCCTGATGTGCAATGAGACAGCCCAGGAAAAAACACTAGAATCCGATCTGATTTTTACGCGAAGTTGTGAGGAAATTTCAGTAACGACCTTGTCATTAGCCAACTTTGCGACAAAGGGATATATCGAACATGTCTGAGAGGCTGCCTTATGTATCGCCTAGTATCGAGCGGTTGGAGAGGCTCTCCATTTCATCTATGGGCAAGCATGAAATGTTTGCCATTACTCCGGCCTCCAGCTTCGACGAACCCTACGAAGTGTCGTCCTTGTTAGAGCAATTCGGATCACCTCTGTTTATTGTTTCGGAACAAACGCTTCGCGCTCAGTACCAATCTTTTCTGAATACCTTTACCGCAAAGGGGATCGAAACACGGGTCGCCTACTCCTACAAAACAAATTACTTGCCGGGCGTTATTTCCGTTTTCTTGGACGAGGGGGCTCTGTCCGAGGTTGTGTCGGGAACGGAATACAAACTTGCCCGCGCTTTGGGGGTCCTAGGAAAAGATATTATTTTCAACGGCCCGTTCAAGACGCCGGAGGAGTTGGAGCGAGCCGTCAAAGATGGGGCGTTAATTCACATCGATAACTTCAATGAGCTAGAGGCGCTGACCGCCGTCGTCGATAAATTGGAGCAGTCGGCGCGCCTTGGTATCCGCGTACACTTCGAATATGGCCATAACCCGTGGACAAAATTCGGGTTCAGTGCCGACAACGGCGTGGCCATCAAGGTTCTTGAGAAGATCGCCAAACATGATCGTTTGGACCTGATTTCCCTACACAATCACAGCGGCACCTTCCAAGTGGATCCGCAGGTGTATGGGCAGGCGGCCACGGTCCTTCTCAGATTGGTCAAGGAGGCCCGCAAACTGGGAATGAAGCCCGAGATGCTGGACTTCGGCGGCGGCTATCCGTCGCGCAATCAGCTCAAACCCGAGTTCGACGTACCGGGAGGATCGAATTTTCAACAAGATATGCTGTCCCTGTACGCGGAAGCAATCCTTCACCGTGTCGCGCGTCAAAAGAACTTGTTTGATAAGTCTCCTATTGTTGTGTTGGAACCCGGCCGTACCGTGGTGGACACTGCGGTACGATTGGCTTGCACAGTGGTTTCAACCAAGAAAAATCCAGACCACGGTGATGCCATCGTAGTGGACGCCGGGGTTAATATCCTTCCGACCGCATATTGGTATGATCACGAGATCGAACGTGCCAAGGGTACGGAGAAAAAAGAAGTCAAGACTTTGCGTCCAGTTAGCGTGTTCGGACCACTCTGTATGCAGATCGATGTGGTGCGGGAGCGCGCCTTATTGCCACCCCTATCGGTGGGCGATCCTTTGCTTATTTCCAATGTGGGCGCTTACTGCCAGACCCAGTCCATGCAGTTCATCCATACTCGGCCCGCCACCATATTACTGGGGCCAGACGGTCCCGAAGTGATCCGGCAGAGAGAAACCTGGCGAGATTTTTTCTGCAATGACAGCATCCCTGCACGGCTTCGCCCTCCCAACGCCGATTTTTAGTACGGGCCCAACAGCGATCGCGCGAGCCATCGCGCAGGTCTCCTTTGGAGATCGATGGTGGATGGGTATTGTCCTATTCCTGAGCACCGTGGCGATCGCGCCTTGGAGTGCCGCTGGACTAGCGGTGGGCGCCGCAATTGGTGTCGTCGCCGGTTTTGGCCGGGGGGCGGTGCCCAGAAGAGAGTGGGAAGCGGGGTTGACCGGTGTCAATCCTGCCATCGTAGGAATTGCCTGGGGTGGGGTCTTGGCGCGGGGGGAGGCGACCGCCTGGTTGTTGCCATTCGCTTTACTAGTTTGCGTGGGTTTGGACAGCTTTCTACGACCGAAATTTCGGGAGTGGAATTTTCCTCTTCTCGGTGCGTCAGCGGTGGTGACTATTTGGGGCAGTATCTTTGTCTTTCAAAGTTTCGGTATTTCCTTTTGGGCGCACCCCGGCGTGGTACCGTTCGGCCCGTGGGGGGTCGCTGTGTGTGTCGCGGGTGTCGCGATCATCCTGGCTTCCGTTTGCTTTTCGGCTGCCGTGGTGACTGCTGCCTTGACAGCAATTGCAGTCGTCGGAAGCGGTATCTTTTTTTATGCTGGCTGGGTGGGGCCCAGTGCCTATTGGGCCTTTACAGTGGCGCCGGCGGTTTTTGCTGTTCATGGCATTTTTCTCGCTGGGTCGCGTCTGGGCGCCGTGATTGGTACCGCCGCCGCATTGATCGCCAGTGCAGCATGGGCGCTGTGGATTTATTCTCCTCTCGACGCGTATCTTGCGCCCGTTCTAGCGCCTTGTTTTTTAGGCATATGGCTGACGCTGTTTTGGACGCGCAAGCGCTTCGGCCTTGAGATAGCAGATCCAATGCTATGGGACGTGGCACGTAAGATACGCCGAGCCAAGACGAGAGGTAGGAAAACAGTCGTCCTCGCAGGTGCCGGAATGGGCGTCGCTTCGGGCATACCCGACTATATTAACGGCCACTGGCTCAATCCCAATATTCCGGTGGAAGAATATGCGTTTGGACGCTTTCTGGTCTCCTCGCAAGCTCGTCGAAACTACTGGGATGCCTGCGAATGGTTTCGAGAAACAGTGGACGCTGCGCGACCCAATTCTGGCCATCTCGCTTTAACTGCCCTCGAAAAAAAGGGGTGGCTGGACAGCGTAGTCACGCAAAACGTCGACCGGCTTCAGCAGCAGGCCGGGTCAAAAGCCGTTGTCGATTTGCATGGCCGCATCGATATCGTAGGCTGCCTGCAATGTGGTTGGACTGGCCCGTGGCCAGATCCTGAGACTTGGCGTTCGGAGAGTGTTCACTGCCCGGAGTGTGGAGGCCTGGTGAAACCACGAGTCATCGCCATGGGAGAGGACATCACTCCAGCAACGTGGCGAGCGGCCGAAACGGCGATAATGGATTGTGGTGTTGTTCTAGTAGTTGGCAGTCAAATGGCAATTTCTTCTGCCGTATCGCTGCTTGCACTGGCACGAAAGAACCATGCAGATGTCGTGGTGATTTCGATAGGTGTCATGCGGCAACCTACTCTACCTGAGGACATAACCATCGCAAAAAAAGCCGAGGATGTTCTTCCTGCATTGGCGATTCTATTGGATTGTAAAGCTGCCTGACACCATTCAGCCAAGGCGGCTAGCCGCCTGATCCCAGCGCCACACAGTACTTCGGAAATTGGTACGTATTAGTACTGACACCGCCTACCCTATTTACCCCGGAGGCATTAGATCCAGTGTTCGCTGGTCTGGTTGACCTTCGTAGAACTGATCGAGAGCTGAACTAAAGGAGACGGTTCCACCGGAGTCACGCACTGCCTTACGGAACAAAGTAAGGCATGATCTAAACTTATAGTCGTCTGGAGAACCTAGAATCTCCAATGCCGACTTTTCCTTATGGGACATCATGATTTCCACACAATTGATCAAACGTTTCCCAAGAAGGGGATCTGACAAATATCGTATGGCCTGATCTCGGTCCCTAATGGCATAGTGCTGAGCTGTAGAACTCCGGCCCAGGCCTACTAACTGAGGAAAAACAAACCACATCCAGTGGGTTCTTTTGCACCCCTCTGTCAGCTCCTTTACGACCGACGGAAAGATCGGCGCTTGGGCATCAACGAAACGGATTAAGTCCGGGTCGGTCATGTCGATTCAACTGTCACAGCATACGGACCGTGGGAATAGGGTTCCGGCGTCGGAATAAGGTATCGGGGCTTGAGCTAGAGAATCCGCGTACCTCGCAAAAACGGGAAACCGCTTACGGAACATCCACGCATTTTGCGGACATTCTGTGGATATACATCGGTGATCAGGAAGCTCAGCGCCGCCTAACCCATTGGAACAATTGGCGCACCCGACAGGATTCGAACCTGTGACCTCTGCCTTCGGAGGGCAGCGCTCTATCCAGCTGAGCTACGGGTGCTGCGCGCCTTCGTCATAGCGCGTAAGCGCTTTATGAACAAGACGCGGGGCTCGGTGGCATGGCAGGATGGCGTCATGATCAAGGAAATAACCTTAAGCAGTATCCGCACCAACGTGCTTGAGATCGCCTATGAGAAAAGCGGGCCAGCGGGGGGTGAGCCGGTTGTTCTCATGCATGGGTTTCCCCAGGACCCGCGCTGCTACGACGGTGTCGTTGCTCGCCTGGGGGCGGCGGGATATCGCTGTTTCGTGCCGTATCTGCGGGGCTACGGGCCGACACGCTTTCTCTCGCCCGAAACGCTGCGTTCCGGCCAGCAAGGCGCATTGGCACACGATCTCTTGCAGTTTCTCGATGCCCTTAAGGTGCCCCAGGCCGTCCTCGGCGGGTTCGACTGGGGTGGCCGTGCCGCCTGCATCGTCGCCGCGTTGTGGCCCGAGCGTGTAAGCGGGTTGGTCAGCTGCGCCGGCTACAACATCCAGAATATCGCCGGCAGCATCGAGCCGTGGCAGCCTATTGACGAGCGGCGTTTCTGGTACCAATGGTATTTTCACACTGAGCGTGGCCGGGCCGGCTTAGCCGAGCACCGGGCCGACTTTTGCGAGTTATTGTGGAAACACTGGTCACCGAACTGGGACTTCGACGATGCGACCTACGGCGAAACCGCCAAGTCCTTCGATAATCCAGACTTCGTCGCCGTAGTCATCCACTCCTATCGCCACCGCTATGCCAATGCGGCGGGCGACCCAGCTTATGACGAAATTGAAGCACAGCTTTCCACACAGCCACCGATTGCCGTACCAACAATCAACCTACATGGCGCAGATGACCAGGTGATTCCGGCCTGGGTGACGAAAGGCCATTCCCGCTACTTCAGCGGCGCCTACGAGCGCCGGGTGCTCGACGGCATCGGCCACAACGTGCCGCAGGAGACCCCTGCGGCCTTCGCTGACGCGATCTTAGAGCTCTGTCCGTAAGGCACGGCGCAGTGCCTCTATCTCTGGCTCTGCCATGCGGGCGGTACGAATGGCATCCTCGGGCGTCATGAAGCCCAGCGTCAGAGACTCGTGGTCTGGTATACATGGACTTCCTTCGCTCGCGATCTGATAGTAGAGCGGCGTATAGGGCGACAGCGTCCACGGACTGAATAGAGTTCCCGGCACGTGCAACAAGCCGATCAGCGCGATTTCTAGTCCGCCCTCCTCTTGAAACTCACGGCATAATGCGGCTTCTGGTGTCTCACCAGGTTCAACTCCGCCACCGGGAAACTTGAGGACATCGCGCCCGGCGACATGCTCGGTGCTCATTAGCACCGCACCGGCGCGCAGCAGCACGCCATAGACGCGAAGATTCTGGGGGCCTGCCTCCACAGCGGTGATCACTGCTTGGGATAGCCAACCTTGACAAGGTCTTCGGCGATCTCGTCAAAGATCACCGGATCGTCGACCGTCGCCGGCATGTGCCACTCGGTACCATCGGCAATCTTTTTCATGGTGCCGCGGAGGATTTTGCCAGAGCGCGTCTTGGGCAGGCGCTGGACGACGAAGGCAGTCTTGAACGCGGCCACGGGTCCGATGCTGTCGCGCACCATCTGCACCACCTCGGCGACGATCTCCTCGTGTGGTCGGTTGACGCCCGCCTGCAGCACCAGCATGCCGACGGGCAGCTCGCCTTTGAGCTGGTCCTCAACGCCGATCACAGCGCATTCGGCGACATCGCCGTGATGCGCCAGCACCTCCTCCATGCCGCCTGTCGACAGACGGTGGCCAGCAACGTTAATGATATCGTCGGTGCGCGCCATGACGAAGACGTAGCCGTCTTTGTCGATGTAGCCGGCATCGCCGCTCTCGTAGTAGCCGGAAAAGGTGGAGAGATAGGCCTCGACGAAATGCTCGTCCTGGTGCCATAGCGTCGGTAGGCAGCTCGGCGGCATGGGCAGCTTTATGACAATGGCGCCAATGTCCCCTTGCGGCACCTCGTTGCCAGCGTCGTCGAGCACGCGCAGGTCGTAGCCCGGCACCGGCACGGTCGCCGAGCCGGGTTTAATCGGCATCAGTTCCAGGCCAGCCGGGTTAGCGCAGATGGGCCAACCTGTCTCGGTCTGCCACCAGTGGTCGATCACCGGCACACCTAGCTTCTCCTGGGCCCATTCAAGGGTGTCCGGGTCGAGCCGCTCGCCGGCCAGATAGAGCCCCTTGAAGGCGTTCATGTCGTATTGCGCCAGCAGCTTCGCTTGTGGGTCCTCACGACGGATGGCGCGAAAGGCCGTCGGCGCGGTGAACATCACCTTCACCTTGTGCTCGGCGATGACGCGCCAGAAGGCGCCGGCGTCTGGGGTGCCGACAGGCTTGCCTTCGTAGAGAACCGTGGTGCAGCCATAGAGCAAGGGCGCGTAAACGATATAGGAATGGCCAACCACCCAGCCGACATCGCTCGCCGCCCAGTACACCTCGCCGGGCTGCATGTCGTAGATCGCCGACATGGAATAGGTCAGCGAGACCGCATGCCCGCCATTGTCGCGCACCACGCCCTTCGGGATCCCGGTGGTGCCGGAGGTGTAGAGAATGTAGAGTGGATCGGTGGCAGCGACCGGCACGCAATCGTGGGGCTCTACCCCATCCAAGGCCTGGTCCCAGGTCACGTCGCGGCCCGCGACCAACTCGGCCACCAGCTGCGGCCGCTCGAAGATGATGCAGGTGGTCGGCTTATGCGCGGCGAGATCTATCGCTTCGTCGAGCAGCGGCTTGTAGGGAACCACGCGCCCGGGCTCGATGCCGCAGCTTCCGGCCACCATCAGCTTGGGCTTGGCGTCATCGATGCGGGTGGCCAGCTCGCGCGGTGCGAAGCCGCCGAAGACCACCGAATGCACTGCGCCGAGCCGCGCACAGGCGAGCATGGCGATGACCGTCTCCGGAATCATCGGCATGTAGACCAGCACGCGGTCGCCTTTTTCCACGCCCTGCGCCGCCAGCGCGCCGGCAAAGGCGGCAACCCGATCACGCAACTCGTTGTAACTATATGTTCGCTTGGTGCCGGTAACCGGGCTGTCGTAGATCAATGCCGCCTGCTCGCCGCGGCCGGCCTCGACATGCTTGTCGAGCGCATTGTAGCAGGTGTTGAGCTCACCGCCCACGAACCAGCGCACGAAGGGCGGACGCGACTGATCACAGACCGTATCCCAGCGCTTGGTCCAGACGACGGCGTCGGCCTTCTCTGCCCAAAACCCATCGGGATCGCTCAGAGCCCACTCATATTCCGCCTTGTACCGCCCGCTCATCGCAGGGCCCTCCCGCTGGTTCTCCACATGCGCGCATATTGGTCGCCGCAGGGGCAAGGGACAAGGCTCGTGCACATCAAACGTGAAAACGGACCGTCTTCTCGCCGGTGGGCGTGATAGGCTTGTCGCCGTGATACGCAAGACCGCATTGTTAGCTGTGACCTGTCTGACGCTCGCGGCATCCGCCGCCCAGGCGCAGAACACACGTTATGAGCCGTGGGGAGAGACTGTTCAGGGCAGCAGCACCCAGGACATGGTCAATCAGCTGCGCGACTTGATCCGCGCGGCCGAGCAGACACGTGCCGCGGACCCGCACTTTCTCGGCGATCTCAAAGCGCTTGCCGACGAATATGAGGGCTTGGCGCAGACCCAAGCACCCGCGCCAGTAGCAGTGCCCATGGCACGACGTGTGCTACAAGACGACTTTCGCGATGGCAATTTCGACCGCGGCACAGTTTGGCACATCACCCGTGGGCGCTGGTGGATCGACAACAACGTCGGCCTGCGCTCCTACGTCTCGGACCAGCGCTATGGGCCCCAGGCCAGTACACAGCCGGAGCCGGCACCAGCGCCGAACCGCCCGCGCGACGACCTAGCCGAAGCGATCATCAGCAATATCCTCGACGAAATGCTACGACCCGAGAACGGCGGCAGCGCACAGCCACAGCCACAACCCCAGCCCGCGCCGCAGCCACAGCAGGCCGGCGACAGCCTGCCGGCGGAGATTGTAGCCGAGGCCAATATCCCCAACGCCTTTACGCTGCGTCTGGAGCTTACCTCGCGCGAGCGCTACGGCGAGTTCCGCGCCGGGGTCTACCAGGTCTCGACCCAGAACGGCTGGGGTTATTCCCTAGCCTATACGCCCGGCACCCAGACGCCGCTACGCTTGATGCGCGTCTCACGCGGCCAGCACACGGTGATCGACTATGGTGACGACGCCATTATATTTGAAGACAACACCCTGCACGTCATCGAGTGGCGGCGCGACATGAACGGCCGCATGACCGTAACTGTCGACAACAACCCGCTAATTAACGTCACGGACCGCCACCTACGCGATCCCTTCACCCTCGTGGCCCTCGCCAATCAAGGCGGTGACTACGGCGTGCGTAACGTTACCATAAACGAGGTCCGCTAGCTCGTGCATCTTGGCCGACAGTGACCGCCAAGCGAATACGCTGCTGGCGCCATCAGTCGGTGGTCGCCATCTCGCATGTCCCTTGACACTGTCAAAAGCGGTCTTCGGCCGTCCGTTATATAAGGGAAGACCATACTTAATCTTCCATGGATCACTTAGAATTGGAAAACATCTCCGTCGAACCTGCGCCTGCAATTGAGTATAGTGCCCCTAATATAAACTAACTCGGTTTCGAGGGTCTCAAACGACGGCGACGCCGCATGCAAAAAGCCCCCGGCAACGCACTGCCGGGGGCTTTTTCTTTCACTATCGGTAGGACTATTCGCGGCTGCCAAACAGGTGCAGCAGGAAGTAAAACATGTTGACGAAATCAAGGTAGAGCGTCAGTGCGCCCATGATCGCGCTCTTCTCGGCCACCGCGGCATCGCCGCTCTGCGCCGCGTAGACCATCTTCAATTTCTGGGTATCCCAGGCCGTCAGACCCGCGAAAACCAGTACGCCGATCACCGAGATAGCGAAGTGCAGCGCACTCGACTGCAAGAAGAGGTTCACCAGCATGGCGATGATGATGCCGATCAGGCCCATCACCATGAACGAGCCCATGCCGCTCAGGTTTCGCTTGGTCGTATAGCCGTAAAGGCTGAGCCCGGCGAAAGCCGCTGCCGTGATGAAGAACACGCGTGCGATGCTAGTGCTCGTATAGACCATGAAAATCGAAGCCATCGACAGCCCCATGACCACGGCAAAGGCCCAGAATAACGCCCGCGTGGCGCCGACGCTGAGCTTGTTGAGGCCGAAGCTGAGCGCGAGGATAAAGGCCAGCGGCGACAGCATGACCAGCCAGGCGAGCGGCGTGCCATAGATGGCCTGCATCATGCCTTCCGACGAGGCCGTGAACATAGCCACCGCGCCGGTTACACCCAGGCCGAGGCACATATAGTTGTAGACCTTGAGCATGAAAGCCCGCAGGCCCTCGTCCACCATTGCGGCATCTGCGCCACGGGCATGCTCGATCACAGTCTTGCGGTCGAACGCCATTTCGTTCCCCTCACGTTCCAGAATTTCCAAGTCGATGACACATATGGGCGCATTGGCGCCACACTTCAACTGCCTTTTCTAGCAGCTTGCGCGCTCAACTGCCACACAGCAGGGGCCCTACCTTTCGAGCCATGGCGCGCCAAGTGCCGGCTAATCCTACCGCCGCACTGACCCCCGGCCGCTTGTCCCCGGCGACAGGCTGTTACTGGTGGCGCAGACCGAGATCAAGTAGGCGATCGATGCGCTGGCGGAGGTCGCAGCGGCGCTGAGTGTCGGCGCGCTGTTTCTGGGCCCGACCGACCTGCATGCCGACATCGGCTATCTCGGCCGGAGCAACGTGCCCGAGGTCGAGGCGAAAATCTAACGTGCAGCGACGGCGGCGCAGGTGGCTCGCGTAACCATCAGTATAACCACCAATGTCGACACGAACCTGACACAGAACCCTTCGTTCGTCACTGCCGGCTTCGACGTCGGTTCGCCCGAAGGCGTTGCGGCAGCAGCAAAAACCGCCGGGCCTTAGGGTTCACCCTGTAGGGCATCCATCTCTTCGTCGGAATAGCCGAAGTGGTGGCCGATCTCGTGGAGCAGCACGTAGCGCACCACGTTGGCTAATGCCGCTTCGCTTTCGCACCAATAGTCGAGCAAAGACCGGCGGTACAGCTGAACCATGTCGGGCTCAGGTGCCGGCGCGCTGACGTTGCGCTCGGTCAAGGCTTCGCCCATATAGAGGCCGAGCAGGTCGAATGGGCTTTCCAGTTTCATCGCCTGGCAGACTTCCTCGTCCGGGAAATCGACCACCTGAACGACGATATTACCGACCTGTCGCCGCAAGGCTTGTGGGATCGCGGCGATCTCGGCTTCGGCGATGGCCTGGATGTCGGCGATGCTGGGCGCGCGCATGGGCATTCCTGAGCAGTTCGTATACATCTGCATACCACAGTCACGGAGGGATATATGGCTGACAAATTGAATGCGGCGGCGATCGACACCGCGCTGAACGAGTTTGACGACTGGGCCCATGTGGAGGCACGAGAGGCCATCTGTAAGAATCTCCACTTCACCGACTTTCATACCGCTTCCGACTGAATGAGCCGCGCCGCACTGAAGGCGGAGAAAATGAAGCATCACCCAGTAGGGAACATTGTCTACAACCAGGTTGCGGTCACCCCTGCCAGCCACGGTGTCGACGGGCTGAGCGAGCGCGACGTGGCCCTGTCGCGCTTTATGGATAGCCTGTGATGCCACCACGCGCTGTCTTCTGGACCACTCTAGCGCTGGCGGCACCGATGCCGGTCTGTGCGCTAGCCATGGTTTTTGGCTCGGTTACCGTCAAGCTGACGGCCTATATCTACCTCGCGAATTACGGCGCTGTCCTGCTAGCCTTCGCCGGGGCCGCACATTGGGGACTGGCGCTGGCCCGCAACAACAGGGATTGGAACAGCTATATCTTTGCCGCCGTGATGGTGTTGGTGGCCTGGCTGGCACTGGGTTTGGTGCAGCCGGGACCGCGGCTGATCGCCCTCGGCCTTGGCTTCTTCGCGGTATTCATTGCCGATCGCCGCGCCGTGACGCGCGGACATGCGCCCGACTGGAACCGCGGCACGCGCAAGCTCTTCACGATCGTGGTGCTGCTATCCCTCACCCTCGCTTTAGGCGCAGTCCGCTATGCCAGCGGTTGAATCTGTGACCCGCCGGCCGTGCCGCCCCGAGTGCGGCGCACTTCGTTGCGCATTAGGTTGATGTGGGCATGCAGCTGGTATAGCTCGTCCACATAGATCCACAGCAACTCCCGGCCCGTGATGCCTTCGCGCACATCATCGCGGTTACTGCTCCTCACCTACTGCGACACGTCTCGGCCCCTCCCCTCAGCATCGTCGCAAAGGCCAACCGACCTGTTACCGTTTCGGCGGGTAGGCGCGCACGGCCTCCTCGTTGATGTCCGCGCCCCAGCCCGGGCCGCTCGGCAGCACTAGATGCCCATCTTCGATGACCGGCGGCACGGTTACCAGTTCGTCTTTCCACGGCACGTCGTCAATATCAATTTCCATGATACGGAAATTCGGCAGCGTGGCACAGAAATGCGCGCTCATCAGGGTCGAGAGGTGACCGTAGAAATTATGCGGCGCCACATTGACCTCGTAGGCCTCGGCCATGGCGGCGATCTTGACGCCCTCGGCAAGCCCGTTCCAGGGAATATCAACGATCGCCACATCAACCGAATGGGCCTCGAAATACGGCTTGAAGCCGCGCCGTCCGAAAAGCGACTCGCAGCTCGCCAAGGGTACGTTGGTGCGCGTGCGGATGTCGCGCAGCGCCATCGGGTCGAAGCTGTCGATCTCAACCCACATTAGCCCCAGGTCCTCAAGCGCACGCACGACCTTCAAGTAGCCCTCTGTCTTGAAGTTGAAGTTGAGGTCCACGAGGATATCGACGCCGTCCCCGCAGCCCTCTCGGATGGCCTGAACCTGGTCGCGCAGGGCGTCGATCACCTCCCTCTCGGCATTCAGTTGCAGCATCTCCGGCCCACTGCGAAAGCCCGGCATGTGGAGGCGAAATCCGCCGTTTTCGGGCACGTAGATGTTGCACTTGAGGCCTGTCATACCACTCTCACGCACCTCGCACCCGAGCGCAACCAAGTCATCGCGTGAGCGCAGCTGTGGCTTGCCGAGGATGTCGGCGTGATGAATGCGGTAGGTGCCACAGTGGGACCAGTAGAGCCGCAGACGGTCACGCACAGGGCCGCCGAATAGGGCATAGACCGGCACGCCGAGCGCCTTACCCTTGATGTCGAGCAGCGCATTCTCAATTGCCGCAATGGCCTGCTGGATCATGCCGCCAGGCGCTTGACGGGTGGTAGCATAGAGCTCGGCGGTGATGCCTTCGATGGGCCGCGGGTCGCGTCCCTTTATGTCCTCGGCAAGGGCGAGAATGACCGCGCTCAGCCCGCGGCTGCCATAGCTCTCATTATATTCGGAGTACCCGACGATGCCCTCGTCCGTCGAAATCTTGAGAAACGAGAAGACGCGCCAACCCGCGTCGCAGTGCAAGTCCTCAACGGTCGTAATTTTCAACTTTTTGCCCTCCCACAGCTCGATGCGTCGATCTCGTTTAACCGCCTAGCATACCGCCGACGCAGCGCCAAGGTGGGCTGGCGGCGGGCAAATCCCCGTGTTAGATTTTGGCCCGCCTGGAAAGGGTCCGGGCTAAAGCCAGGGAGAGGTTTCGTTGGACAATCGTCACTCGCTGCGGCGAAAGCTATTGAAGGGCGCCGCCGGAATCGTTGCGGCGCTGCCGTTTTTGAAGCTGCAACAGGCAGCCGCGGCCACGGACGACCCCAAAAAGATGCGACCGCAGGAAGGTGACCACTTCGTGCACTACAAGGGTAAGCGCAAGGGGGAGATCGTACGCCTCGAAGACCTACCCCTCGGAGGCCCGCAAGTGGTCGCCTGGCCGGTCACACCTGATGGCGAGATTGTACGACGCGGCTCGCGGCTCAATCAGGTTATGCTGATCCGGCTCGCGCCTGAAAGCATTGACGAGGATACACAGCCTTTTGCAGCCGATGGCGTGCTGGCCTATTCCTCGGTTTGCGCCCATCAGGGCTGTCCGGTGTCGGCCTGGCTTCCAGACAAGCAGTGGTTCGCCTGCACCTGCCACGATTCCCAATACGATCCTGCGGCCAAGGCAAAGGTGGTCAACGGGCCGGCACCGCGGCGCCTGGCCATTCTGCCGATGCGCCTGGACAATGACGTCCCCACAGCTGCCGGTGAATTCGACGGCCGTGTTGGTGTCAAACGCTGAGCAACTGATTACCGATCGCCGCTAGTTTGCGGCAATCACCATATCAGGCTCATGAATCTGGATCAGAAAGATCTTCCAGGTTCCATCCAACTTGCGCAGCGTATACGTGGCGCCGCTACGGTGAAACCGCTCGCCCTCCGGGTTAAAACGGTCGAGCACGGTGCTGACCACAGCGCTACCCTCCGCCAGCGCCTTGACGTTGAGAACGTGCCACTCGCTGCGCTCGAAGCCATAGTGCTTTAGGTAAAAGCGCCAGCGCTTGACTGTGCGGCGCATCTTATCGCCCTCATAAGCGCGCAGGTCGCCGTTCGGCGCCATCATGAACAGTGGCGCATCGTAGAAAGCCTTGATCTCGTTAGCATGACCGGTGTCAAAGGTATGCAGGTAGTCATTCATGAAGGCCGTCACGTCTTCGGCGGTGTCGGCCTGCGCCGAGATTGGAAGCAACATCGCCGTAAGCGCTACGCCTACGACGCAAGCCAAAAACCGACTTGCCATCGCTATGATCTCCCTTTGAATCGACCTGAGCTCAATTCGCCACAATGGCGCTCCACCATATATCAGCGTTCTGCCCCTCCGCCTAGGCATACTAAATTGCCAAATTGGGTTCCTTCATGCCTGGGAACGGGTTATGCTGTGCTCTGGTAATGAGGTCGCGACCATTCTCAACAGCCTTGGGAGCGATCTTTAATGTGTCCTTGGCGGGTTCGTCCGTGTGGATGGGAACGCCAGAGGCCTAGTGAACGGAACGGCGGTTTATCGTTAGATAGCCTTCCAGCCGGTAGATAGCAGAACTGGCAATGTTCCGTTCGACTAGGAAGCGGTATCTTGTCGTCCCATCCTGAGTTGGCAGCCAGGGCAGCGGGACTACCAGGACCTAAGTAAGCAGAAGAACCGTTAAGCAACCAGGGAGGAGCTTATGTCGATCAGACGAATTGGTAATCTCGGAGCGGCCTTGTTGGTCGGGCTGGGTGCCTCGGTCGCCGCTGCGGCGGGGATCGATAACTATTCCAGCGTGACCCAAGAGAGGCTGAACAACCCCGAGCCCGAGAACTGGCTTCAGATAAGGGGCAATTATGAGGGCTGGCTTAATAGCTCTCTCGATCAGATCAACACTAGCAACGTCCAGAGCTTGCGTCCGGTCTGGTCACGCTCAACAGGCGTCATCGAAGGCCACCAGGCTCCACCCTTGGTCAATAATGGGGTGATGTTCGTCGCCACGCCGATGAACCAGCTTCTGGCGCTCGACCCCACCACCGGCGAGCAGTTCTGGAAATGGAGCCGTGAGGTCCCAGAGGATCTCTTCCAGCTCCATCCAACCAGCCGCGGACCAGGGCTTTATGGCGATCGCGCGTTTTTTGCGACCACCGACTGCTTCCTGGTAGCGATCGACGCGACCACCGGCGAGACGATCTGGGAAGTCGCGGTCGACGATTACAAGTCGGGTTACTACATGACCCTGGCTCCGTTGGTCGTTCAAGGCACGGTCATGGTCGGCGTCTCGGGCGGCGAATACGGCATTCGCGGCTACGTGGCGGCCTATGACGCGGAGACGGGCAACGAGATGTGGCGCACCTACACCGTTCCCGCTCCGGGCGAGCCCGGCAGCGAGACCTGGCCCTCTGATTCTGACGCCTGGAAGACCGGCGGCGGCTCGGCCTGGAACACCGGTATCTACGATGAAGATACGGACATCGTCTATTGGGGCATCGGCAATGGCGCACCCTGGATGGGTGACCGTGGTCGTGGCGGCATGGACAACCTCTACACCACGTCCGTGATCGCACTCAATCGAGCCGAAGGCGGCATCATCGGCCACCACCAGTACCACTGGAACGACAGCTGGGACTGGGACGAAGTGTCACCGCCGATCATCCGCGAGCTCGACTTTGGTGGACGCACCTTCAAGGCGCTAGTCAACGTTGCGCGTAACGGCCACATCTTCGTGCTCGAACCGTCACCAGACGGCCCGATCAAGTTCGTCGATGCTTGGAATTACGTTTACAGCAACGTGGTCACGGCCATCGATCCGACCACCGGTCGCTTCACCTACGACGAGACCCATTGGCCGGGCACCGACAAGGAAGCGCAGTTCTGCCCCTCGCTTTGGGGCGGCAAGGACTGGCCATCGGTCTCCTACAGCCCGGACACGGACCTGCTGTACATCCCCGCCAACGAGAACATCTGCTCGACCCTCGAGGGCGCGGCGGAAGAGTACGTTCCTGGCGATCTGTACATCGGCGTGCCGATCCCAGTCATCCTCGGCGGCTTCTCGCTGCGTGAGGGCTGGGACCACATCGGTGAGATCCAGGCTTGGGACATCACCAACAAGACCGAGGTCTGGAAGCACAAGTTCCAGTACCAGAACTGGGGTCCGATCCTGTCCACCGGTGGTGGCCTGATCTTCGCCGGCGGTACGAACGACCACATGTTCCGTGCCTTCGACGCGAAGTCCGGCTCGCTGCTGTGGGAATATCCGACCAACTCCGGCATTACCGCACCACCGAGCACCTTCATGGTTGACGGCGTGCAGTACATCTCGGTCGAGTCGGGCTGGGGTGTTGACGCCGAGCGGAAGCAGGATGTGTTCCGTGGCATCATTCCTGGCTTTACGCAGCACGTACCTCAGGGTGGCGTGGTCTGGACCTTCGCTCTGCCGTAGGCGAAATCTGGATACACCATCCAGCCAACAGGGCCGGAGCCTTTCTTAGGGTTCCGGCCCTTTCTTCTTGTATTGAACCACGCTTTCAGGCACCCCTGTCCCCCAAGTCCGTATGGTGATTTACGACGGGCGCGACGACAGGACAATCGGGGGGATTGCCAAATGAGCTTCATGAGATTTAGGCGCGGCCTAGCGGTCGCCGTGGCGGTGGTGTTAGCAAGCACGGTTGCGAGCGCGGACGAGCCCGTCCGCATAGGCTTGATTGAACCGTTTTCCGGTCCCATCGCAGCGGTCGGCCGCGATACCCTTGAGGGCTACGAGTTCTTCGCGAACGAGATCAACACGCGCGGCGGCGTGCTGGGTGGGCGTCACATCGAGATCGTGCCGCTCGACAACGCCATGAATGCTGAAAAGACCACCCAGATGCTGCGCAAGGCGGTCGATGACGGCCTGCGTTTCATAAGTCAGGGCGTCGGCTCCAATCATGCACTCAACATTATTAAGTTCCTTGGTAAGCACAATCGGCGCAACCCGGACCAGGCGATCCTCTACCTGAATTACGCCGCGGTTACGACGTCGTTCACCAACGAGCTCTGCTCGTTCTGGCATTTTCGCTTCGATGCCAACGTGGACATGAAGGTGGCGGCGCTAGTCACGCAGCTTGGCCGCTCTAAGCGCGTGTCGAAGGTCTATATGCTGAACCAGAACTACGCTTACGGGCAAGCGTTCCAGGCGGCGGCACAGCGTATGTTCGCCGAGCGCGCGCCCCACATCGAGATCGTCGGCGACGAACTTATCGTGCCCTTCGGCAAGGTGCTCGACTTCACAGCCTACATCGCCAAAATCCAGGCCTCCGGCGCCGACACGGTACTGACGGGCAACTGGGGGCCCGACCTCATTCGCTTCGTTAAGGCCGCGGCAGAAGCGCATCTACCGACGCCGTTCTATACGATTTATGGCGGCATCCCGAGTTCGATCGCGGGCATCGGGGCCAATGACGGCGTTGCTGTCAGCATGCGCCAGTTGACCGAGATGCATGAGAACGATCCGCTTTTTGACCAGCAGGATCCGGCCGTGATCGATGCCCTGACCCGCTACACCAAACAAACCGGCAAGAGCACCTATAGCGATCGCGTACGCTGGACGGTGGAGATGTTCGCTGCAGCCCTCGATGCCGCCGGCACCGACGATCCGGCCGCGGTGGGGCGGGCGCTCGAAGGCATGGTCTTCGATGGCCCGGCGGGGCCGGTCGTCATGCGTGGTGAGGATCATCAGATCCTCATGCCGATGGTGATCAGCACCATGAGCAACGAGGTGGCGCGGCCGTTTCTATACGAGGGCCGGAACTTCGGCGTCGGCTGGCAGACGGACGATTGGGTGTCTGCCGATGCCAGCGCCTTGCCGACCACTTGCGAGATGAAGAGGCCGTAAGCAGTCACCGGCAGCGCGAGCGTTCGCGCCGCCATTTGGCTGGGTAGAACCCGAAGGGGTACCGTCTTGGAAAGCTTGGTTTTCGCGCTGTTCAACGGCGTGCTTTACGGCATGCTGTTGTTCTTATTGGCGAGCGGCCTGACACTCATCTTCAGCATGATGGGTGTGCTCAATTTTGCCCACGCCAGCTTCTTCATGCTGGGTGCATATTTTGCCTACGAGGTGAGCAGCTATGTTGGCTTCTGGCCGGCTTTGATATTCGCACCTGTGATAGTCGGTGTGATCGGAGCGGGCGTTGAGCGCTGGGGCCTGCGCCCCGTCCACCGCTTTGGCCATGTGGCCGAGTTGCTGTTCACCTTTGGCATCGCCTATGTCATCGAGGAGGCGGTGCAGATGATTTGGGGCCGCGTGCCGGTGCCCTACGAGATTCCAGCGTCAATGACTTTCACCCTGTTTTCATGGGCTGGCCTCGACTATTCCGCCTATCGCGTCTTCATGCTGGTCATCTCCGTCGGGATCTTCGTCGCCCTGTTCGCGCTGCTTACATACACCCGCATCGGCCTGATCATCCGCGCCGCGGTCTCCGACCCAACCCATGTGGCGACCCTTGGCCATGACGTGCCGACCATCTTCATGTGGACCTTCGGTTTCGGCTGCGCGCTGGCGGCGGTCGCCGGCGTGGTCGGTGGCAATGTGCTCGGCACCGAGCCTGCCATGGCGCTCATGCTCGGTCCCATCGTCTTCGTCGTCATTGTCGTTGGTGGTCTCGGCTCGCTCGGCGGCGCGCTGATCGCAGCGCTGCTCATCGGCATCCTCGACCGCCTGGCGTTGTTCTATGATGTTGGCCTAGCCGGTATTTTTTCCGTCTTCGGCATTGAACTCGATCCCGAGGGCACGTTCCGTGACTTCGCCCGCATGACCTCAGCCCAAGTGGCGCCGGTACTGCCCTATCTGCTGCTCGTACTGATGCTGATCTTTAAGCCGCGCGGCCTGTTCGGCACGAGGGACGTTTGATGGGTATTCTCAAGCAATTCGGGGTCTGGGGTCTTGCCGCCGTGGCGGCACTGATCCTGCCACTAATTTTCGATTCCGGTTTTGCGCTAACGCTATTGAGCCAGATGGGTGTTCTAATCATCTTTGCTCTAGCATATAATATGCTGCTCGGCCAGGGCGGCATGCTCTCTTTTGGCCACGCCGTATATTTTGGCCTGGCTGGCTACTTCACCATCCACTATCTGAACTTCTACGCTGAGGAAGCCCTGCCCTATTTTCCAACCGTGTTATTCCCGCTGCTCGGCGGCTTGGTTGGACTCTTCTTCGGCGTGACTATCGGCTACGTCTCGACCCGGCGCGCCGGCACCACCTTCGCCATGATCTCGCTTGGCTTCGGCGAGATGATCACGGCACTCACCCTGATCCTGGTTACTTTTTTTAACGGCGAAGACGGCATCCAAACCGACCGTATGGTGGGACCGGAGCCTTTTGGCGTCTCTTTCGGCCCCAATATTGAGGTCTATTACCTGATCGCAGTCTGGGCACTGATCTGCACTTTCGCCATGTACCTCCTGACCAAGACGCCTTTCGGGCGCATGTCGAACGCGGTGCGTGACAATCCGGAGCGCGTCACCTTCATCGGCTACTCCAGCCAGCGCATCCGCTGGCTCGCCTTCTCCCTGTCGTCCTTCTTCGCCGGCGCCGCAGGCTCGCTGCACGCTATCAATTTCGAGCATATCGGCTTCGAGACCGTGAGCGCGATCCAGTCGGGCGGAGTGCTGTTCATGGCCTATATCGGCGGCATAGGAAATTTTGCTGGACCCGTGATCGGCGCCGCGTTGATCGTTTTTCTGCAGAGCACACTAACGGAGGTGACCGAGGCTTGGGTGCTCTATCTCGGCGTTTTATTCGTTTCTGTAATCATGTTCTTTCCCTTCGGGCTTGCCGGGTTGTTCGCCATGCATGGGCCGATCTGGCATGCAGCGCCACAGCTGCTCGCGAGACTAGCGTTGCCCTACCTCATGTTCCTCGGCTCGCTGCTGACTATGCTGCTCGGCGTGATCGGGTTGATCGAGTCTCTCTATTTTCTCACCTCGCGCTTCAGCGGTGATACTGAGCTGACCATCTACTGGGTTAGCGTGAGCCCCGATAACACGCTGCCCTGGATCGTCTTTGCCATCATTGCGCTGGCCGGCGTATTTCTGGTGCGACGCACCTATCCAATTGCCAATGCAGCCTGGAATACCACCCTGGCCGAGACCCGCGCGAGGGCGGAATCATGAGCGTCGCTCTCGAGCTCATCGACGTTCACAAGTCCTTCGGCAAGACCGAGATTATTCATGACGTCGACCTGGCCGTCGAGGAAGGCGAGCGCCACGCCATCATCGGCCCCAACGGTGCCGGCAAGTCGACATTGTACAACCTGATCAGCGGCCTCTTTCCCGTCAGCCGCGGTAGCATACGTCTGCGCGGGGAGGACATCTCCGGCGCCAGCGCCTTCGAGATCAACCGCAAGGGGTTGAGCCGCTCCTTCCAGGTAACTAACATCTTCCACCGCATGACCGTGTACGACAATGTGCGCTGCAGCACGCTGTGGTCGCAGGGTCATAGATACGCCTTTTGGAAGCTTGTCGGGCGGCTCAAGGATGTCGCGGCACGCACCGAACATATTCTCGAGGAGATCGGCCTCACTGCCAAGCGTGACTGGCCGGCGGGCCTGCTCTCCTATGCCGACCAGCGTGCGCTCGAGCTTGGTATCACCATCGCTGGCGGCGCCGATGTGCTACTGCTCGACGAGCCCACCGCGGGCATGAGCCACTCCGAATCCGCTGCCGCCGTGGCGCTAATCCGGCGTATCTCGGAGGGCAAGACGCTATTGGTAGTGGAGCACGATATGAGCGTAGTCTTCAATCTTGCTGACCGCATATCGGTTCTGGTTTACGGCCAGATCATCGCCACCGGAACGCCGGACGAAATTCGCGCCAATACTGATGTCCAAGCAGCCTATCTAGGGACGGGGGCATCGTGATGCTCAAAGTTTCCAGCCTGCATGCCTACTACGGTAAGAGTCACATTATCCAAGGCATCGATTTCAACGTCGGCGAAGGTGAGATCGTCAGCCTCTTGGGCCGTAACGGAGTGGGGCGCTCGACCACGCTAAAAGCGATCACGGGAGAAGTCGAGCCACGAGGCTCTATCATCTTCCGTGACAGGCAGATCGCGGGGCGCAAGATGCACCAGATCGCCCGCGCCGGTATCGGCTACGTGCCTGAAAATCGCAACATTTTCCCGACGCTAACCGTGCGCCAAAACCTGATCCTTGGCATCAAGCAGATGGGCAAGAAAGGGCGCTGGAGCATCGATGACATGTTCGAGGCATTCCCTAATCTCGGCCAGCGCGCCGACGTCCTCGGCAGCGTCATCTCAGGCGGCGAACAGCAGATGTTGACCATGTGCCGCACCCTGATGGGCGACCCCGACCTAATCATGATCGACGAGCCCACTGAGGGCCTAGCGCCCAAGCTCGTGGAACAGGTAAGCCAGCTGCTGGCCGAGATCGCCTCGCGTGGCGTCGCCATTCTGCTGGTCGAACAAAAACTCGCCATCGCGCTGCAGATATCCCAGCGCATACTGGTGATGGGCCACGGCAAAATCGTCTTCGAAGGCACCACCGGGGCGTTCAATGCCAACGAGGACGTGCGCAAGGAGTGGCTGGAGGTTTAGTCGATCGGCCGCAAGTCGGCGCGACGGGTGAGACAACACCGCGGCGACCAGGTCATGGCGCGCGCGATGGTGAGCCAGGAGACCGTGGCGGAGCGCTAGATAGCACGGCGCTTTTGGAGCATCGGCCCAAGGCCGAGTAGCGCATACAAACACCCAGCCACATAGCCTTGATTTCGGACTTTCCACCACGGCGGAAGGCCGCTTGCTGAGTGAATAAAATAAGTGCTGTAGCGTGTAACAGAACTGAGAAAACAAGTAGCGGTAGCGGCATGTTTTTCGCCATAACCCAGATGCGATTGCGTGTACCATGATAGATTGAGAACGCGCTGCGCTGACCGTTGGAAGCGGAGCCGATATGGCGCACGCCCGCATCGGTAATTTGAGCACAGTAATGGCCGCGCAGACGCAAATGAAAAGCGCGATCGATATCTTCACAACGACAGAAGAAGGAACTATCAAATCCACCCGCGGAAAAGAAGATCTCGCGCCTATAGGCTGCAGCCGCAGCACAGGGCGAGAATGTTTGCGCCACCTTGGGTGAGGTATGAGTAGTGATTCGCTGTCTTGCTTCGCAAACAGCCCAGCTGAATTTCTCAGTCGAGTTATCTCAACTTCAAAATATTCGCTCGGAAAATGTTAGATTTGACGCGGTAATTCATCACTGTCGCCAATTACAAGTCGTTATGCGCCCAACGAACTGAAGTTAAAACTCGCCTTCTGGCTGAAACTCCGAAATCAACTTTTGAGCAAAACCCCCAAACTCGTCTTCGCTCTCACCCGGAAGGAGGACCTGTCGCGCTGTTAGCCCATACCACACAACATTATTGCTAACGACTTCCTTGCCGCTCTCCATCTTGGGCCCTGTGCTCTTTGATGTATTTCGGAAATTAGCCGAGATCTAGCGGTTGGAGGCCATAACAGCCCTCACAACGATGGATTGTGAAACCATAAATATCGAGAGGTGACAGAGCAGATAAGCAGTCAGTTTGGGAAACCATGACTGCGAGCTGGTATCAGGCTTCTAGGCAAATGCCCGCCAGCAGAAATAGTCCTAGCCGCACGCCCCCTCGTATTCCGGCACCGCATCCGCCAATGCCGAGCGTACCGTGCCATCGTCATACTGTGCTGCAATTTCTATCAACGCGTCGATGGTCACGGCTAAAGTTCCGATATCCGCCGCACGCGGGCTCGCCAAGCGGATGCCCTCGTGCGTGGTCTCTACCAGGTGCTCACCACCGTGAAAGAGTTCCTCGTGCAACTTCTCGCCGGGGCGCGGGCCGGTGATCTCGATGGCGATATCCGTGTCTGGATGCAGCCCTGCGAGGCGAATCATCTGGCGGGCGAGATCGAGGATGCGCACCGATTGGCCCATATCTAGCACATATATACCCCCGAATTGCCCGCCATTGTCGAGACCCATAGCAGAGGCGTGCAGCACCAGTTCCACCGCCTCCTGGGTGGTCATGAAATAGCGCGTCATCTCCGGGTCGGTCACGGTTAGCGGGCCGCCGGCTTCCAGCTGGCGCTGAAACAGCGGCACTACCGAGCCGGTCGAGCCCAACACGTTGCCAAAGCGCACGGTCATGAAGCGCGTACCCTCGCCGGTATCACGGTCTAGCGCCTGGCAATAGGCTTCGGCCAGGCGCTTGGTCGCACCCATCACGTTTGTCGGATTGACCGCCTTGTCTGTGGAAATCTGCACCATGGCCCGTGCACCGTGCTCACGTGCGAGGTCGGCGACATTGCGCGTGCCGAGTATGTTAGTCAACACCGCCTCACAGGCATGGGCCTCGGCGATCGGCACATGCTTAATGGCGGCAGCGTGGAAGACCAATTCGGGCTGTAGGCGAGCAAACAGCGCCGCCAGGGCCACGCGGTCGCGCACGTTGACGAGGACCGATTCGTAGGTCAGCGCCGGCCAGCCTTCGACAAGCTCTCTATCGATGCCGTAGAGGACGTACTCGCTAGCATCGAGCACAGTGAGCGAGGCTGGTGCGAGCGTCGCGATCTGGCGCACCAACTCACCGCCGATGGTGCCGCCGCCGCCCGTCACCAACACCCGCTGGTTGGCCACAAGCGCCTTCATGGCGCTGCGGTCTAGGCGCGTCTGCACCCGCCCAAGCAGATCCTCGACGGCAATAGGCCTGACCGTCCGGCGCTTGCCGTTTGTGCTCTCCGCCTCATCGTCGAACTCGCTCATTGGTCGCACCCGCGCGAGCGTCATGCCGAGAGTATCGGCGCGCTCCAGCAGCTCGCCGACGCGCGCGCCGTCGAGCCGCTCCCCGGCCAACAACACGCGCTGCGGCCCCTGCCCGCGCCGCCGCAGGCCTTTCACGGTCTGCTCGAACTCGGCCACCCGGCCAAGTACCGGCGTGCCGTGGATGTGGCGGTCGCGGCGCTCGGGCACATCGTCTAGCATGCCGACCACGCGGTAGCGCTCGCCCGGCCGGCGCATGGCACGCAGAAAAGCCTCGGCGCGGTCCCCCGCGCCGACCAGCAGCACCGGCACGCGCGCATCGTAGCCCGGCTTGGCGAGCCCCACCAGATCGCCGTCCTTGGCCAGGCGGTAGAGAAAACGCGGCCCACCCAGCATGGCCACTAACAGCAGCCAGTTGATGACCAGGGTCGAGCGCGGCATCAACTCCAGGCGGGTCAACAGAAACATGGCGAAAAGAAAGACCAGAACCACCACGGTCACAGACTTGGTAATGGCGATGAGGTCGTCAATGGACGCGTAGCGCCATACGCCGCGATAGAGCCCCATAGCGGCAAAGGTCACCATGGCAATGGCGGCAAATAGCGCTGTCGCCTCCAACAGGAAGCCTTGCGTCTGCCGCCATAAGGCCTCACCCATGCGCAAATAAAGGGCCAGCACAAGCGACAGCGGCGCCATGACCGTGTCATGTGCGAGCGCCAGCCAGGCGCGGCTGCCCTTAATGCCGAGTAGTATCACGCCGCCGGCCCTTCATCAGCAATCTGGGCCAAATAGGTGCCGTAGCGGGTGCCCGCCAAGTCCTCCGCCACTGCCACCGCGTCGCAGATGTCGGCCTGCACGAAAGCATAGGCCCGACCGTCCTCAACAGCCGCCACCGAACGCGGGTTCGTGGCATAGGTCAGGGCATCGACATTGACCACACGGTGACCCGTCGTCTCACCGATCAGGTGAAGGACGAGTGCCGAGCCTATAAAGCCGCTGTCGCCGATTACCAGAACCTTCATCAGACGGGCTTTAGCTTATAGAGAAATGGGCTGTCAAAGGTAGCCAGCGGCGGCGTCAAGTCCTTCTCCGACAGCATCGCTTCGCCCGCCGCCACCGGCCAGGCAATGCCGAGAGCGGGATCGTCCCAGCAAATCTGCGCATCGTAGTGAGTGTGGGGATCGATGAAGCCCGGCGCCCCCATGCAATCAGCAGCATCGATGCCGCTATCCGCGCCATCCGCGATGCGGCCGATCTCGGCGATCCTGCCGTCCTGCACCGCAACATCGCCACGGAAGGCAGGTGCCCCGCTACCGTCGATCAGCGTGCCGTTCCTGATCAGCGACTCGTAGGCCATGAGATCCTCGGATGCAGCGGGAAAATGGTGGGCCCGGCAGGACTCGAACCTGCGACAACACCGTTATGAGCGGCGCGTTCTAACCAACTGAACTACAGGCCCTTGAGCGAGTAAAATCCAGGTATCGGGGATCGGCGCACGGAAGGCAAGGGGCATGATCATTGTATCTGGTGCAGGAGGCTGACAAATCTCTCCAACGGCTCGAGCGCAGCAAGGGGACCCCCTTCGAGAGTTCCCCGCAGCCCTTAGCGAAAACTATCGCTACGGCAATACCGCTCTAGGTATCGAGGAAACTTCTCAACTTGCGACTGCGGCTCGGATGCTTGAGCTTGCGCAGCGCCTTGGCCTCGATCTGGCGGATACGTTCGCGAGTGACCGAGAACTGCTGCCCAACCTCTTCTAGGGTGTGGTCAGTGTTCATACCGATGCCGAAGCGCATGCGCAGCACACGCTCCTCGCGCGGCGTCAGGCTGGCGAGCACCCGGGTAGTGGTCTCGCGCAAGTTCGACTGGATCGCTGCATCGAGTGGGATGATGGCATTCTTATCCTCGATGAAGTCGCCGAAATGACTATCCTCTTCGTCGCCGATAGGCGTTTCAAGGCTGATCGGCTCCTTCGCGATCTTGAGCACCTTACGCACTTTCTCCAGTGGCATCGCCAGTTTCTCGGCCAGTTCCTCAGGCGTCGGCTCCCGGCCAATCTCGTGCAACATCTGGCGTGACGTGCGCACCAGCTTGTTGATGGTCTCTATCATGTGCACCGGAATGCGAATCGTACGCGCCTGGTCCGCGATCGACCGCGTGATGGCTTGGCGAATCCACCAGGTGGCGTAGGTCGAAAACTTGTAGCCGCGACGGTATTCGAACTTATCTACCGCCTTCATCAGGCCGATATTGCCTTCCTGGATCAGGTCGAGGAACTGCAGGCCACGATTAGTCTATTTCTTGGCGATCGAGATCACCAGGCGTAGATTGGCCTCAATCATCTCCTTCTTAGCTTGGTTGGCTTCGCGCTCGCCCTTTTGCACTGTAGCAACGACCTGCTTATAGGATGCAACGTCGAGACCAACCGCCTCACCCAGCATGCGAATGTCACCGCGCAGTTCCTCCACCATATCAGCATGTTTCTTGGCAAATGCCTTCCAGCCCTTGTCCGGGAGCTTGGCGCAGCGCTCCAGCCAGTCCTCCTCAAACTCGTTGCCGATATGCTGCTCAAGGAAGGATTCGCGGCTAACCTTGCAGCGCATGGCGGCACGCAACAGGCGACCCTCTAAACCGGTCAGGCGGCGGCTGCGACCATAAAGCTCATCGATTAACTCCTCGATGCGGGAATTGTTAAGGTGCACGTCCTCGCAGTCCAAGCGGATATCAGCTTGAATCTTCCCCTGGCGCTTGATCGTCGTCGGCTTCAGGCTGTTGCCCTTGGCAGCGGCCTGCATACGCTGATCGTGAATCCGCCCGAGCTTGGCGTAGGACTTGGTAATAGCCTTAAAGGCATCCATGACGATCGGCTTGAGTAATTCTTCCATCCCCGACAGCGACAGCGTCACTTCATCGCTGTCGTCGCTCGCACTGTTGCCTGCACCTTCGGCAACTTCGCCATCCTTGCCGTTGAACTCGGCAGCCCCCTCGTTCGCAGCCGTTTCCTCATCGACAGTAGTCTCGGCGGCTTCGGCGCCCGCGCCCTCAATCGCGCCGTTGCCATTGACCGCGCCTTCGGTCCCGGCGACATTAGGATTGACCTCAGGTCCGCCATTGATAGCCACATAAGTCGCTTCAAGGTCGATGACCTCGCGCAGCAACATGTGCTCCTCCTTGATGGCGCCGTACCAGCGTTTGATCGCGGCCAGCGTCAGCGGGCTCTCCCACATTGCGCCGATCATTACCTCGCGGCCGGCCACGATGCGCTTGGCGATCGCAATCTCTCCCTCACGGGAGAGCAGCTCAACAGAGCCCATCTCACGCAGATACATGCGCACGGGATCGTCGGTGCGGCCAAGATCAGCCTCACCAGCACTGGCAGTCGTGGTAGTGGTGGTGGTGGTGGTGGTGGTAGCGACCTCGGTGCGCTTTTCCTGCGACTCCTCGGTCTCTTCATCTTCGACAAGGTTGATGCCCAGCTCGGAAATCATCGCCATAGTATCTTCGATCTGCTCGGAGGATACTTTTTCTGGTGGCAAAACGGTGTTCAGCTCGTCGTAGGTGATATGACCGCGCTCGCGGCCCTTGGCGATCAGGCTCTTCACCGCCGCGACAGCCGTATCGAGCAGAGGGCTGTCGCTAGTCTCTTCGCTCGTTTCCGCCTCTTCCGTGGCCGCTACCGTCTGTTTGGACATGCGCGTTCTATCCCCGAAAAAATCACAGATCAGCTGGCACGCAGCGGAACACCGCCCCATCCGGAACGGCGCCCTCAATTCGCGGTCAACTCATACCGTATCTACGTGGGGCTTGTTAGCGTCGAAGCAAGACCCCCCGCGCCCGCCACATCCCGAGCCAGTGCATCCCGTTGATGCCGTAAAGCGAGTATTTGAGCAAGAACTTCCTCGCTAGGGTTCTCGCCAAGCGCCACCGACGCCGCTTCGATCTCCGCATCGAGGGCGGCCCGGCGGTGCAACGCCGCCACATGGCGCCAGCCCGCGAGCGCCTCGTTTTCCTCCGCCTCGGCCCGCACGAAGCCTTCGGCCAGCCCTGAGCCCCAGCCCGTCGGCGCGATCAGCGCAGAAGCCTCCTGGGCCAAACCGACGGCGGCGACACGTGCCTGCAAGCTATTGCGGGCATGCGCTTCTGCTTCTGCTTCTGCTTCTGCTTCTGCTTCTGCTTCTGCTTCTGCTTCTGCTTCTGCTTCTGCTTCTGCT